>Ga0180891_1403_pt1 | contig 9776 bp, 12 predicted proteins | sample Deesub1362A_J573_FD_124284 | JGI IMG/M metagenome (GOLD analysis project Ga0180891, IMG submission 124284) | Thermoanaerobacterales bacterium JdFR-68 | reverse complement strand
CTAGATGGTCGTTGAGTAGATGCTATTTGGAACTGAAAAACATAGCTAAAAGCAAGATGGTTAGTGCTGCCAGCACTATTGTTCCCCCTGGAGCCAGGTTCAGATAAAAGGATGATATGAGCCCAGTTATTACGGATACAACACTGAAACCTATGGAATAAATCAATGCGCTTTTAAAACTCCTGGCTATCTGCAGGCTGGCGGCGACGGGGAGAGTCATCAAAGATGTAACCAGAAGAATACCTACAACCCTCATGGAGATGGCAATGGTTACTGCGACCAAAATGGAAAAATATACGTTTACCTGTTTTACAGGAACACCTGCTATTCTGGCTGATTCTTCATCAAAGGATATGTAAAAAAGGGGTTTATAAAGAATTAAGATCGATACCAGCACAAATATCCCCAATATTACAGTGATTATAATATCGTGCTCGGTTACCAGCACAATGCTTCCGAACAGATAGCCCAGTATTCCCGCTGTGTTACCCAGACTTATCAAAACTGTAGCAACGGCTATTCCCCCTGATAATACGATGGCCAGGGAAATTTCTGCATAGTTTTCATATTTTTTTCTAAAGAATTCTATACACAGAGAAGCCAGGAGAGCGAAAACAATGGCAGAATAAACGGGATATATTCCAAACAATATCCCAAATGCTACCCCTGCCAGGGTTACATGTGCCAGAGAATCACCAATGAGGGCAAGCCTTCTTAAAACCAAAAAAAGGCCGATGGTGGGGCACACCAACGAAACTAGGATTCCTACAATCATAGCCCTCTGCATAAAAGAATATGACAGCAGTTCCATCATGGGTTTTCCCACCTATACACCATATATTTTTTCTAAAAGCTTTCTTTTGTCTAAGGAATCTAACTTACTATCAACCTCATGCAGCTGCAACTTTTTGTTGCGGATGAATGCAATTTTATTAACCTGGTCCATCAGCATAAAAATATCGTGGGATACCATAACAAGGGTTATACCCAGTTCCCTGTTTAGTATTTTCATGAAATTATAAAATGTTTTTTGTGCATTGAAATCAATACCCACCAGAGGTTCATCCATAAAAATAATCTCAGGATTTCTTACCAGTACCCTTGCAATAAGAACCTTCTGCTGCTGGCCACCGGATAGATTACCTATGAGCTTGTTTTTGTGTTTCTCCAGGCCAACTATCCTCAAAACTTCTCTTATTTTTTTCCTGTTGGGTCTGGCAAAGAGATTTAAAAAACCAGGTCTGGAAACAAGGCTGCCTTCCACTATTTCTTCCACAGTGGCGGGAAAGCTTGAGTTAAATTCTCTGGCATTCTGGGATATATAGCCTATTTTATCCCACTGATTGAATTTCTTAATGTGCTGGCTGAACAATTCGATATGGCCGGAATCCGGTTCCAGCAATCCCAGTATGAGCCTTATCAGGGTTGTTTTAGCGGAGCCATTAGGGCCCACCAGCCCGATATAATCTCCTCTTTTGATTTCAAGGTTTGTGTTTTCGAGGATGGTGTTTTTGTCATATCCAAAAGTCAGGTTTCTAACCTTTACAATTGTTTCTTTCATATCAATCCACCAGGGCCTTTTTGAGGTTTTTCAGATTTTCTTCCATAATGGAGATATAATCCATGCCCTTTTCTTCCTGCTCCTTTGTTAAACCTGCAGCGGGATTTAATACCAGGATGTGCAGCTTGGCTTCCTGAGCCAGCAGTTTTGCTGTCCTGGGGCTTGCCAGCACTTCCATAAAGATGTAGTTAAAACCTTCTGCTTCGACTTTTTGGATCAGCTGGGCAAGGGTTTTTGGGTTAGGCTCGGAGTGGGGAGATATTCCTGTAACGGCAATCTGCTGCAGACCGTATCTCTCACACAGGTAACCAAAAGCTGCATGGGACACAAGGATGGTGTTTCGCTTTCGGTCTTTTAACTCCCTTTTGTATTTTTCATCGAGTTCCATTAGTTTCATGGAGAGGTTTTCGAAGTTTTTCTGATAATACTGGGCATTTTGTTTATCAATGCTTGCTAGAGCGTCTTTTATTTTAGAAGCGATCTCAATCATGTTCATCGGGTTTAACCATACGTGGGGATCATATTCCCCGTTTTGAAACTTAAGCAGTTTGATTCCTTCACTTACCTTTACTATCACAGTGTTTTTTTGATTCAGGTTTTCGACAAGTTTATCGGCCCATGGCTCCATTCCAAGACCATTGTAAACAAACACATCGGCATTTTCAACCTCTGCTATCTGCTTTGCAGATGGTTCGTAACCATGGGGCTCTGCTCCCTTAGGAATAACTATGTGGAGATCGATTTTTTCTTTCCCTATCTGTGCAGCTGCAAAATGCAGGGGGTAGAAACTGGTATACACTATAGGTTTTTTGATGTTTTTCTGGGCTTCTAGGCCCTGGTTTTTTTCAGCTTCCTCCTGCTTTATTCCCGAACAACCGGCCAGTAGAACCAATATAGCAATCATCAAAACAGCAGCAGTTTTTTTCATTCTTACTCACCTCTTTTTTGAGATTTTTATAGCCAATTCTGTGTTACAGGGTAAGAGAAATTTGTTAGTATATAACAGGGTTTCTAGGTTAGTAATTTACAATACATGATGGTTGTATTCATTTTAAAACATGTAGATTAAAAGAGGGAGATAGAATTATGCTTGATATCATCTTAAAGGCTTTTTTTAGTCTGCTGCCTCTTTGGAAAAAAGTTTTAGCGTACATGTTTCTGTTTTTTTTGGTTGCAGAGACTTTTATTACACTAAAATTATACAGGAAACTGAACAGGACCTTAAGACCTGTAGGTAAGATGGCTAATCTTAAAGAAGAAACTATAAGCAGCATTGTGCTGTTTTTTTGAATCCTGATGCCTCTCGAGCGGCTTTCGCCAAATTTAACAGGGAAGGCATAATAACTGATAAAGAAGTCATTATTAGTCAGATAATAACCCAGTTTCCCTTTTCTGTGTATGATAAAATTGTTTTTTTCGTGCCTGTGGCTTTAAGTGCCTTTGGTGTGATGATTGGAGGGTTCTACCTTTCCCTTGAGCTTTTTATTGATTTGGTGATAGCTGGAGTAGGTGTTTATATAGGGAAGAAAATGTTAAAGGTTTCAGAGGCATATGAAGGGTTAAAGCCTTTTGAAAGCCGGCAGCAGGGAAAGGTCAATTTCAATGTGTTTAATATCTTTAAAAATATAGTGAAACCATATTGTAAAACAGCGGCAATATTTTTGTCGATGAGCCTGTTTGTAGAGATTTTGATGGATTTTGATGCTTTTAAGGTTATCAATTATGTTATTGAACCCCTGTTTGACTTCCTCAATTTACCACCGGAAGCTGCGGTTGTAGTACTGGCCGGAAGCTTTATGATGATAACCGGGTTTGCGGCTGCCGGTCCTATCTTTGCTAAAGGCATACTTACCCCTGCTCAGCTGATATTTACCCTGCTTATAACAAGAATGGTAAAGGAGCTTGTTTCCTATTTTGTAAACAGGCTGCCCATGTATGTATCATTTTTCGGGCCTAGGCTGGGATTTAGATTTGCTACTGCAAGGCTAATTGTACTCCAGGCTGTTTATCTGGCTGCATCTATCCTTTTTTTCTGGTTGTTTTTATGACCCCCTGGTGAATTCCCTGGCAATATTTATTGTGTCCTTGAGGGCTGCGGATGCAGCGCCAGTGGGACTTGAAGCTCCTCCTGTTACGAATATCTCACCCATTGTGTCTGTTTCATATCGTATGGCCTTGGTTGTGGAGTTTACACTGGCAAGAGGGTGATGTTGAGGCAGTTTTACCAGCCTGACTTCAGCATACACCCTCTCATCTTCTTTAAAGGCCCTACCCAACAGCTTGTATACCAGCCCTTCCTGAGAGGCCCTGTGTATATCTGAAATGTCAATTGTGTCTATACCTTCTATCGGCATATCCTTTATCATTATTTCAGTTCCATAAACTGCGTTGCAGAGGATTGCGAGTTTGGCGGCAGTATCATACCCTTTGATGTCAAGGGTTGGATCTGGTTCCGCAATACCCAGCTTTTTAGCGGTTTCTAAAGCTTTTTTAAAGGGGATTTTATCCGCTGTCATTCTGGTAAGGATGTAGTTTGTGGTGCCGTTCAAAATACCTTCTATACGTTTTATGTTTGTTCCCACAAGACAGTAGTCTGCGACGTCCATGGTAGGAAGGGCCGCTGCAGTAGCACCGCTAAACTTAACCAGCAAATTGTTGCTGGCTGCAAGCTTCATAATTTCACTGTATGCTACAACAAAGGGGCCTTTAGTCAGACTGACTACATGCTTACCTGAAGACAAAGCGGTTTTTATGTTCGTTAAACCGGGTTCTCCAGTGTTTAGATCAGTAGGGGTGGCTTCTACAACTATGTCTGCATTGGAAGCTTTTATTCCCTGATACCCGCCGCTTTTTACTGGGTAGGGGAGCTGCTGTAATCCTTTGCGGCTGTCCATAGAGTTTATAATGCTGTTGAGGTTAAGCCCCCTCTCATCGTGGATGCTGACTTGTCTCCCTATAATTGAAACCGTTTTGACATTGATACCATACCTGTTTTCAATAAGGTCCCTGCGTTCTTCAATTAGCTTTATAAATTCCTTACCCACGTTTCCCAATCCTACAAGGGCTATTTTTATTTCCATACCTTAAACCTCCATCCAACACGTTATTAACCCACCATAATCTTTTCTTCGGAGTAGTGGAATCTTCGACTTTTTAACGAAGTGGTAATGGCTATTGCCATACTGAGAGGTCCTATTCTTCCCGCAAACATAGTGAAGATGATCAGGGTTTTGCCTATGTTGGTCAGGTCAGTGGTGATCCCCATGGAAAGTCCCACTGTTCCAAAGGCAGAAGTAACTTCAAACAATACTTCCTTCAATGTGGCATGGTGTGCTTCGGTGGTTGAAAGGATGGTAGTCACTGATACTATTAACACAATGGCAAGGAAGAATATAACGAAAGATTTCAACACAATATCTAAAGGGATCCTTTTTTTAAAGATGTTAACATCCTTGTATCCTGTTACCAGCGCTTTAATGGTTGAAACAATGGTTGCAAAAGTTGCTGTCTTGATTCCTCCTCCTGTTGAACAGGGAGAAGCTCCTATGAACATCAGACTGATAATTAAAAACAGCGAAGTGGGAGTCATTTTGTCAATGGGTATGGTGTTAAACCCGGCGGTCCGGGGAGTGACCGCTTGAAAGTATGCCGCCATGAGCTTTCCTTTGAGAGAAAGCCTTCCCAGTGTATCGGGGTTTTTGTATTCCAGAGCCAGCAGGCTGAGACTGCCTATAGAAATCAACAGTAAAGTTGAGACCACAACGATTTTTGAATGCAGGCTGAGTTTTCTAAAACACCGTTTTTGGTATATATCGAGGATTACCGTGTATCCCAATCCACCACACACGAACAGGCTGCTTACAACCAGATTTACAAGGATGTTTTCTTTGTAGGATGTCATGCTAGAAAAACTTCCCATCAAATCGAAACCTGCATTGCAAAAAGCTGAAACGGCATGGAAAATGGAAAAGAATATCCCTTTCCATAAACCGAATTGGGGAACGAATTGAAAGGACAGCAGCAGGGCTCCAATGCCTTCAAAGGTAAAGGTGAGGATAAGGACATAGATACTCAAACGCACCAGTCCCTGAAGGTTAAACTGGTTGAGAGCCTCCTGAATCATCAACCTTTCCCTAAGGTTTATTTTCTTGCCCATAATCAAAAATATAAGGGTAGCCGAAGTCATAAAACCCAGGCCCCCTATTTGTATAAGCAGCAGTATAACAGTTTGACCAAAGAGAGTAAAACGTGTGCCTGTGTCAACTACAACAAGCCCTGTAACACAAACGGCAGATGTTGCTGTGAATAATGCATCTAGAAAAGATATGGGTTCTGTTGTGGAAATAGGCAGGTAAAGGAGTATGGTACCTACAATTATTGTTACAGCAAACCCAGAAACGATTTTTTGGGTAGGATTGAATTTTGGCAGGTTAAACATCAACAAAACACTCCCATGTCGTATCAAACTTCCCTCAATTAAAAAAGCCATGGAGGTACCCACAGCTGCAATAAGCCAAACACTACCTCCACGCTTACGAGGTTAGCTGACGGGTTCGGGTCTCGGCATAACCCTACCCACCGATGAATGGTGGGATTCACCCCAAGAAAAATGGTTCCCCCGCTCTCCCATATAGGAGATTCAGCGATACAAGCTGATTTTTTCTTATAAAGAGATTGTATCATTAAATAAAATTCTTGTAAATTAAAGTTTTTTGGTTCTTCTCCAAAACAGTTGGTTAAGGGTTAAGCTAATATATCTAACGAACTTTATCTAGAGAAATACGTGGGTTGGTTAGATAGCTTTGCCCGGCTTGAGAAATTTTACACCGGCCAGCTTCGGCAGTCAAGGCAACCCTTGGGGGCGCCTTACGGCGGCCTTGACTGCCTCACTGCCCGGTGTAGATACAAGCTAACCGGGCAAAGGAATTCACGTATATTTGGCTGTCAGGCTGCAGTTGATTAAAGCACGCTGCTCTGCTTCGTCGAAAACCTGTGACGCGGTCATCGAAAAAACGGTTCTTCCCTTTTCCATCCCCATTGAAATCCCGGATATTTGTGAACTACATTCGCTGTTGTTGAAATATCCGGTCAATTCTTAACAGCTAAAAACCTTTCGGATGGATTCTGTCAGGGGCCCCGCACTCAAAAGTTAATTGAGTGCCGGAGACGCAGCCTTTACCCCTGACAGAAACCGGGAGAAAGCTATAATGCTTTAACCATTGACCGGATTGGGTTTGCATGACATTTAATTCAACCAGTTTTTTTATATAACCTTCAGCCAATTACTCATCCTTTCCGCGGAAATTTTCTATTGGATAAGCACCTGCCATAGAAATACACTGATGATACCCCCAAGAACCACCAGTGTCAGATTAACGTCCAACAATGCAATGATAATCGAAATAATTCCACCGAAAATTGCTGATGGTATATTCCCCGTTGAAAAAAGTATACCGGGGAAAATAAGAGCACCCAAAACAGCAAAGGGGACAAACTCTAAAAAACGATTTATAAAAGCTGGTAATTTGACCTTCTGAAGCAGAACCATGGGCAGCATTCGGGGAAGATAAGTTACAATTCCCATTGCAATCACGACCAGCCAGAGATGGTCAAACGATGTATTATCCATTATGCTTCACCCTCCTTGAGAAAAAAGACTGCACCAGCAGCTGATGCCAGGACGGTTGCAGTAATGACACGCCAGCCCATAGAAAAGCTGCTGAATAGCGGCACCCAGTAGAGTATTGAGTTGATTACAACTGCAAACATAGAAACGATGAACAGAGGCCGTGATTTTTTTAAAGAGGGGATTAACAGACCAATAAACATGGCATAAAGGGCAATCCCCATGCTTGTTTGAATGGATTCTGGTAAACCTGTGCCTAGAAACACTCCAGCCCATGTTCCTGCGTTCCAGGCACCAAAGGCCACAAGGTTTAATCCCAAAACGAACACGGGGCTGAGCCGTTGTTCATTGCGTGTCGATGCAACGGTAAAGGTCTCATCTGTTATACCAAAGGAAATGAGAGCCATCCATTTTTTGGATGTGGGTTGTTCTATTCGTCTTGAAAGAGAAGCTGACATTAGAAAGTGTCTGAAATTGATGATAAAAGTAGTCAATACAATTTCCCAATAAGTGGCATTTAAAGCCAACAAATTAACTGCCACAAACTGACTTGCTCCAGCATAAACCCAAAATGACATCATGGCAGCAGTGGAATTGGGTATTCCCGTTGATTTTGCCAGTAAACCAAAGGTAATTGCTATAGGTATGTATCCGATAGCTATGGGAATTCCAGCTTTAATGCCTTCAAAAAACATTAAACGGGTTTCTGATATTACGGACCTTTCTGAGTCGAGGATTGTAGAGTCTTTTATACCCTTTCCCAATAGTTTGTCCTCCTTTTGGTTTCTGCTTTATAACCATTTCACTCCGGTAAAACCCATAAATATGAAGGTCAGGGCTAAAACAGTTAAAAACAAGCCGGCCGCTCCTAAAAGGCTGCGGTATACTTTGCTGCTTAAAAAATTTCTACCGGATGTCAGCACAAAAGCTACAAAACTGTACCATACAAAATCAGCCATAATGTGTCCAACATAAAAAAAGGAAACACCGAGAGTTCCGTATTGCAGGGATTTTTGCAGAAAGCTGGCACCAAAGGTAATCCACCACAGAGTCCAGTATGGATTTGCTATACTGGTGACAACCCCTGATGCTACAGGAAATACCAGTGAGGTTTTTTGAGAGGGTGTTTTTTCTGTCTTATTAAAGTCAAGGGAAATCTTACCTTTGAAGGCATTTTTTATAATGCCATAACCCATCCAGAGGAGAACGGCACCTCCAACTAAACTCAAAACCCTGCCGAATACTTGATTATGCAGCAATTGCCCCAGCCCAAACATTAAACCCGCAACCATCGCGCCCTCCAGCAGGCTATGCCCTATGACTACTAGAGGTCCTGCTATAAAACCTCTCTTAACGGTTTCAGAAATGGTTACGGTGAGAAGAGGACCGGGCACCATGGCACCGGAAAAGCCCGCTAAAAAAGCCGTTATCAGTATAGTTATCAGAGTCAATTTAAACACTCCTATTAAGTATTTAAAAATATTATATTCTACATACTATTAAAGAATCCTTTTTTAAAAAGGATCTAGCATATTTTAGCATGCAGAGAGATTTTATTATTGACATATTTTATCAACCTTTTATAAAATAAAACTGTAAAATAGTGAATTATGGAACGAATAATTCTTAAAATAAGGTGCTGATAAAATGGTGGTGAAGGTCATCAGGAATGAGAGGCTCAAAATGATGTGGGCTGTGTTGAGGGTGTGACTGGGATTTCAATGGCTGCTTTCGGGAATTAAGAAAACAATGGATCCCGATGGTGTATGGGTGGGAGAGAACGCCGGACAGGCGCTGAGGAGTTTCTGGATGCAGATTGTTGGAATGCAGGGAGGAGGCAATGTATCCGGTGCTTCACCTGCTGCAGAAGGTGCTACACATGCGCTGAGTCCCTTTCCATGGTACCGGAACTTTATACAGTTACTGCTCGATGGGCACCATGAAGTATGGTTCTCCTATTTTTATCGTTGCGAGTGAGGTTATGATAGGGGTTGCTCTCATCATCGGACTGCTTACAACCCTTGCTGCTCTGGGTGGAGCTTTCATGAACCTCAACTTCATGCTGGCAGGCACGGTGAGCACCAATCCCATATTGTATACTGCTGCTATTCTGATGATAATTGCAGGCAAAAACGCAGGGTTTTTTAGACTGGATACCTATGTAATTCCGTACATTGAAAAAAGGTTTAATAAAATTAGAATATAAATAAGAGGCCGGATTATGGCCTCTTTACTATTCCAAACGGCGATGGGGATGTTGATAATTATCTATAAAAAACTCAAAATTTTTCTTAATAGCAGAAAAAAGAAAAATTTAAGAGAAAATAGAAGGAATATTAGATATTTTGTCGAATATAAAGCAAATACTAAACTTTATATAAATAAGGTCGCAAAAAGGGCAAACCACTCGAAAGGGTGGGACGCAAAGCCATGGGTCTAAGTTCCTTTATGGAATATGATTGCCAAGCTGCCGACGAAAGCATTTAAGGTAGCCGTTATAAGCGGCTTATTTATTTTTGAGGGAAAGGTGAGTTGGATGAAGAAGAGGTTTGACCCAGGATTAGATGGAACGCCCGTTCCCCTCAACGG
>Ga0180891_1331_pt1 | contig 9788 bp, 5 predicted proteins | sample Deesub1362A_J573_FD_124284 | JGI IMG/M metagenome (GOLD analysis project Ga0180891, IMG submission 124284) | Thermoanaerobacterales bacterium JdFR-68 | reverse complement strand
CCTCCGGCTTGTTCCTGATAGCGGTGGAAGAAGGGGAAGGCAGCGTATACCGCTTTCACCGTTTATTTGCTGGTTATTTAAGAAAAATTTTAAACCAAACAAAAGGTGCGGATTATATTAAAAAAATTCACTTAAAAGCCGCCCGGTATTATGAAAAAGAAGGCCATTTGGATACAGCTCTTGACCACCTGTGGGCTGCGGGAGATACTATGGGGGCAGTTGCGTTTATTAAGCGGTATGCACAGGAGCTGCTTGACCGGGGCTATATAGACCAGGTTCGCTACTGGCTGGAGCGGGTTCCCGGAGATTTGCAGGATGACCCTTACTTTTTTTACTTGAAGGGCTTTATTCACCAGCACAGTGATCACCCTTTCGCGCTCTCTTGTTTTGAGAAGGCAAGCAGGGCTTTTGCAGAGCAGGGAAAGACGCATCTGCTGGTTCGTAGCTTAATTTACATGACCACAATTTACAGCTTGCAAAACCGTGTTGATAAGGTAACGGAAACGGTTTCCCGGATACCTCTCGTCTCGGCGCTAACGCGGGATTCCTGGTCCCGGGGTGTGCTGGTGGTTTCTGCCCTGTGCCAGTCCGCCTGGAATGACAACCTGCGCCGCGCCCAGTGGTTGATTAAGCTGGCCCAGCGTTTTAACCTGGAGCCGGATTGGCGGTGGGCCATGCTTGCCTATTCCTGCATGGTTTACTACCGACTTGGCGAGTTGGATCTTGCCCGCCGCTATATTACGGAAGCCCTGTCAATGCCTGTTGTCTACAACAATGACGTATGGCGTGGGATGGCTCTTATTCTTTATCATGTCGTCCTTTACTCGCAGGATGACGAGGCGGAAGGCAGCAGGGTTCGGGAAGAGCTCTGGGAGATCGGGGAGAAATACAACTCCTTCTATTATATGGCTTATGCAGAGCGTGCCCGGGCTTTTCCTTATCTTCACAAAGGACAGTGGGAAAAAGCCGAAGAGCTGTTCCGCTCATCCCTTTACTTTTTTAGCCGCGCTGGCAATGAGGCAATGGCGTTGATAACCAAATTAGACCTTGCTTTATTGGCCTCCTACCGGGGGAAGGCTGCCCAGGTCTTGGAAGATGCCCGGAATGCCTTTCGGGAACTGTGCTCCCTGCACTGCGGCCAGGGCCTGTTGGAATTGGGACAATCTTTATTGGGGGTAGTAGCCCGGGAGGCTGGCGAGTTGAAATTAGCCGAGGATATGCTGCTCGCCTCGGCGATGACAAGCAAAAGAAAGGGAGCAAAGCAAATTTTGGCCGGGACCTATATGCATTTATCCCGCCTTTACCACCAGCGAGGCCAGACAAAAAAGGGGGACAGCTACCTCCGGCAGGCCCTGCATTTGGCTGAGGCCAATCGCTACGTGATTTTTTGGGATTGGCACCGCCCGACAATTCTCCAGCAGTGCCTCTATGCTGTGCAAAAAAATATATGCCCGGAATATGCGAACCACCTGCTGCAATACTGGTTTAAAGAAGAACAAAAGGAGGCAGCCAAAGGGAAGCAGATAAAGCTGGCGTCTAAAGATATACCAGTAAAAGTATACTGTTTTGGCAACTTTGAAGTGGTAGTAGGGGGTAAGCCTATCCCCGTTCATGCCTGGAAAACGCGAAAAGTTCAGGGACTGTTCAAGTACTTGATTCTGCAGAGGGGCAGTCGTGTACCCCGCGAGCAACTGATGGAAATATTTTGGCTGGAGGCGAGCCCGCAGGCAGCTTCCGCCTCTTTGCGGGTTTCTCTTAGCAGGCTGCGAAATGCTTTGGATTTTTTTAAGCAAGAGGGAATGGGTGCTTCTTTTTTGCTCGGTGAAGGAAAAGGCTACCTGTGGTTCAGGGGTGAGAAAGCTGCTTTTGTGGATATTTTTCGCTTTGAGGATTATGTAAAAGAAGGAAACAAACAGCTTTCCCTGGGCAATATTGAACAGGGCAGAGAACTGCTGGAAAAGGCACGGGGCCTGTTCCGGGGGCAGTTGCTCACGGATGATTTGTATGCTGAATGGGCAATTTCAGAACGGGAGAGATTTGATATTCTTTATATGGACCTTCTCCTGTGCCTGGGGGAGATATACAGCCAGTCCCTGCCTGGAGGAGCCAGGCTGCTTCGCAAAGCCGTTGAGTGCTTTGAGCGGGCCCTTGCTTTAAATCCGTATCGGGAGGATATCTACCTCAAGCTGATGAAGACCTACCTGGCCGCCGGGGAGAAAGCTGAAGCAATGCGTATTTATCAAAAATGTTCGACCATGCTTAAAAAAGAATTTGATTTGCAGCCGGGAAAAGAACTGCAGTTGCTTGTAAAAAAGATTAAAGAGGGGAGCGCAGAGAGGGGAAATATAAATTAAATTAATTTCTGAACATTTTTATTTATCAAACAAAATGTTACATTTATGTTACGCCTGTGTTGCGTCTGATTGTTATAATACTGCCTTGAAAAAGGCAGTTTTTTATTTTTCTGGAGGCTTAAAAAATGAAAAAAAGAAATGTCCGGGCATTTTCTGTTTTGCTCAGGTTCTGGTTTAACAAGGAAAAGAATTGCTGGCGGGGAGAAATGAAGGAGATTGCCAGTAATAAAACGACTCGTTTTAAAGGGTTGACCGAGCTTGTGGATCTTCTGAAAAGCCTCCTGGAGGTTAAAAAGTAACTGCTCTTTATTTTCAAAATGAAAGGAGGGATATTGGTTGGAAATGATTTGAATAAAAGCAAAACTCAACTAAACATCCCAGTAGCAAAGCAGGTTTTTAGAGTGTTGGTTTGTCATTTTAATTTTTAAAAGGAAGTGATTTTTATGCACCACACAAAAAACTTTATTTACCGTAGACTTCCAGTCCTGTGCCTGGCCATCGTGCTGCTGGTTGCATTGCCTGGAACAGCCTGGGGGAATGGCATAAATAGTGTAAGCTGGACATGTAACCAGAATAACGGTTATTTTAACGAGTGGCCCTCTCCTTTCAGTGGCACTGTGTCTGGGAGCGTAGTAGGAGCCGTCTATGCAGCGGTTTACGACTCTGCTGATATTCGCAGCGAATGGACTGAGGCAAGCCTTACAGTTCAAGAAAGTGTTTACAACTGGAGCGTGAGCGTGGGCAGCGGCCTGCCAGATGGGGATTACCAGCTCAAGACGATGGCCTATGACACTATGGGCCAGCCCTATTCTGAAATGGGCGTCTTTGAGTTCGTCTATGATGCCACACCGCCTGCACTGCAAAGCGCACAAGTGAATTATGACACTCTGGTGCTTGCATTCAACGAGGACCTAGATGAAGAATCTGTTCCCGCGCCTGCTGATTTCTCGGTCATCAACAATGCTAGTGGTCTGGGATGCAACCTATGCGTGGATGGCGTGGACGTCAGTGGAAATACTGTGCAACTTACTTTGGGAACCCCGGCCTCGTCCTTCAGCAACCTGTCTGTCAGCTACACACCGGGTAATAATCCTATCCGCGACCTCGCTGGCAACGTCCTGGCCGGCCTGACCGCTGAATCCGTTCGAAACCAGACTTCCTTCGTAGAGCCACAGTTAACGTTCACTTTTCAGGACAGTGATGCTGACCACGTTTACTTCGACGGCAGGGCTGTAAACATTTTGGCGGATGTCACTAACCTCGCCCCCGGTGATCCGGAATTCAGGGTTGCTGTCGGCATATTTACTGATGAAAACACCTTCGATACCAGCAATCAGGTGCTCACCAGTTTCGATTACCATGATAACCAAGCGGGTTATTATTACAAACTTGAGGAAGTTACCGGCTCTCATCCCAGCTTTGCTGTCGCGGGGAATGTAAACAATCTCGGTAACACAACCCTGCCGCCCGGGATCATCGGCGTCCAGCTTTACCAAGCGGACGGCAATTCTCTGATGTCCCAGCCCGTGCCAGTGCAGGACGCGCAGGGGCGGCCGACCCTGGTGGGAATCAGTATCCCCTCCGGTGAAATCAGTGCCTACCCCGGCCTGAACGAATTGAATAATCTTTACAACACAGAAGAGCCTATAAAATTCACCCGTGAGGGCTACGGGGAAATAGAGTTTCCTGAGGGCCTTAATATCATTGACAACCGTGCTCAGCTTCAGGCACTACAGAGCGGCATTACCCTCACCTTCGAGAACGGCGCCCTTGTGGGCGGGGTGGATACTGGTTCACTGACTTTTTTAGCCAACAAAGGCGCCACCATCCGCTTCTTCAACGCTATGAACAAACTCGGCCTGGAGGGAATTACCGCGGAGAACTTCCGCGACTACCTTGAAGTCGCTGTAGAGGATAACCTGGGCCAGGCGGTGACCAATATAGCCGAGTACATTGATCTGGATCAGATGTCCTATGACCCTGACACCGACACCCTGGTAATGCCTGTAAAACACTTTACTACCTTCAGGGTCGCGCGCAATGCCACCTCTCCGGACACTACCGGACCAGCGGTAACAGCCACTGACCCGTCCCCCGGCACCGCAGGAGTGGCCCTGGACAAGACCATCACTGTAACTTTTAGCGAAGAGATACAGCAGGGCGGGGCATACGGGGATATCGCGCTGGAGGATGCGGCAGGAAATCCGGTGGAGATCTCGACAAGTATCAACGGCAGCATGCTAACCATCGATCCGGCGAATAACCTGGCTTACAGCACCACCTATACGGTAATGATTCCTCATGATGCGGTGGAAGATTTGGCAGGCCTTCCATTTGGAGATGAAAACGGCTACTCCTTCAGCTTTACAACCCGCTCCAGACCGTCCAGCAGCAGTGGCAGCGGAAGCAGCAGGACCGTTACTCACCCACCTGCGCCCGAGCCAAAAGTAGAAGGAGACAGTGCTGACGTAAGCGAGTGCGCGACCGTAGAAAAGGAAACCAATGTCGATGGGACTACAACTGTTAATGTTACTCTGGAGGAAAACGCGGTGAAAAATGCCCTGGCTGCCGGTGAGGTAATCAAAGAAGTTGTGCTGGAGATTACAGAGACTGCTAACAATCAAGTAATTACGGTGCCAGCAGGCGCGTTTGACAAGCTGGCTGAGAATCAGGCCAGTCTGGTGCTCAAGACCGGTAAAGCAAATCTCACTATTCCAGGTGATGTAATTGACATCGACCGCCTGGCGCAGCAGCTGGGCGTCAGCACCAACCAGGTGCAGGTTAACATCCAGGTGAAGGAAGTGCCTGTCGAAACTGCCCGGCATTTAACAGCCAAGGCTGCTGCCGATGCCGCCCTCAAGCCGGTGGGTAGAGTGCTTCAGTTCAACCTGGAGGCAAAAGCGGGAGAAAAGAATGTCGGCATCAGTTTTTTCGGTAATAAGCGTGTCCGGGGCGAGTTCCTCTTGACCCCCGAAGAATTAAAGAACGTCGGGGATCTCAGAAAGCTCAACGTCTACCGCTTCGATGAAGCCAGGCAGCAGTGGAACTACGTCCAGAGTAAGGTTGACGTCGCCAACAAGAAGGTTATTTTCATCACTAATAGCTTTAGCAACTATACGGTTATGGAATACGCCAAAACTTTTGCCGACATGCACGGTCACTGGGCAAAGGCAGATGTGGAGCTAATGGCCAGCAAGTACGTGGTTAAAGGCAAAACGCCTGAGCTCTTCCTGCCCGAAGATAAAGTTACTAGGGCCGAATTTGCCACCCTTCTGGTGCGCGCCTTAGGCCTCAGTGAGGAGAGGCCCGCCCGAGGCCGGTTTTCCGACGTGGCTCCGGATGCCTGGTATTCCGGCAGCGTGGAGGCTGCAGCTAGGGCAGGCTTGGTGAAGGGCACGGGCAACGGCCGGTTTGCTCCGAATGACCTGATCACCCGCGAGCAGATGGCAGTAATGATCGTGCGCGCTCTGGAGCAGACGGGCTTTGAAGTTACTATTTCAGAAGAAGAACAAGAGCAATTGCTGGCGAGATTCAGCGATAAGGCAAAAATCCAGAACTGGGCCGCTGCTGACCTGGCCAGAGCTGTTAAATCTGGGATCTTGAAAGGAGTTACCACTACCACTATTGAACCAGCAGCCAATGCCACGCGCGCTCAGGCGGTAGTTATGATTAAGCGGATGATGGAAAAGACGGACCTTTTATAAAACTTTATCACAGCTTAATTAAAAAAATTGGCCCGGGTTTTGTCTAACCCGGGCCAAAACTTGTTGGTGCGCCCGGCATGGGCGGTAGCTTGGCGGTGAATGTCTGCCACAGACTTGGCAATGGAACCATTAGCCAAAGGCAAGGGTGTCCACGGCAACTTGGCAAAGCACCGTGGGGTGTAGCTGCCGATAGGGGATTTGGAACCAAAACCAACGAAGAACTCTGTGCTCAAAAGGGAGTAAAGCGTATTTGTTTGCCCAGGAAGGGCAGGCTCAGCCAAAAGCAGAAACAGAAACAGTCATGGTTCAAAAGGCTTCAGTGCTGGCGTGCAGGCGTTGAGGCTGCTATTAGTGTACTCAAAAGGAAGTATTGTCTCAGGCGTAGTCTGTCCAGAGGCTATGAGGGAACAAAAACATGGGTAGCAAACGGGATATTTGCCTATACAGAGAATAGCCAGCCTGATATAGGAAGCTCCGAAGGAGTTCTCCGATGATTCTGTAAAACACTGCCATGGAGAAGATGAGTTTTTAAATCATCACTTCTTCAGGGGTAACTAAGTAGGTCGTTTTAAATATGTTTGTAATGAAAATACTGATCAATGGGATAACCATATTAGTTTTTGATTCACCACTCAAATAATTTTGAGTGGTTTTATTTTTTATGCTGTGTGCAATACTACTCTTAAGAAAAAAGGTAGTGACACTAAAGAAATAAATAAGGGAGGAAGTCAGATGAAAGTTGAAACTCAGCCCAAACCTGATGTTATTAAAGGTAATGAAAATTATAGCCGGCTGGACAAACTCATTGAAGAATACAAAGAAAAAGAAGGCAGTTTGATAACTGTTTTACACCAGGCTCAAAAAATTTTCGGCCATTTACCTCGAGAAGTTCAGATATATATTGCGGAAAAAATGGGAATCCCCTTCCCGGAAGTGTATGGTGTTGTAAGTTTTTATTCCCTGTTTTCAATGAAACCTCGAGGCAAATACACAATTGAAGTATGTATGGGTACGGCCTGTTATGTAAAGGGTGCCCAACATATTTTAGAACAGTTAAAAAAGGAATTAAATGTACAGCCGGGTGAGATTACCCCGGATAGAAGATTCACCATAGAAACAACCCGCTGCAAGGGAGCATGCAGTCTGGCTCCCATTATTGCAATCGGAAAAGACATTTACAGCAAGGTAAAACCCGAGATGACCAAGGATATCCTGAACAACTACGAATAAAAAGGAGGTCGTAGTTTGAATCAGCAGAAAAAACTTCTAATATGCTCTGGTGCATCCTGTATTTCTTCGGGAGCGAATAAAATCAAGGCTGTATTGGAAGAACAAATAGCCAGACACAACCTTACTTCGAAATTTGAAATTGTTGAAACAGGGTGTATGGGCAGCTGTGACCTGGGTCCCCTGATGGTGGTATCTCCCGAGGGTATTTTTTATCATAGCTTAAAACCCCGGGATATAAAGGATATTGCAGAGAAACACTTTGTTAACGGGCAGATAGTCGAAGGCCTGTTGTACAAAGACCCAGTTACAGGAAAGCAAATCCCTAAAATAGATGATATCCCTTTCTTTCAAAAGCAAACAAAAATCGCTTTAAGGAACTGTGGCAGGATTCATCCCATCAATATCAATGATTACCTGGCAGTTAAAGGGTACCAAGCTCTTCAAAAAGTATTACATGAAATGGCTCCTGAAGAGGTCATTCATGAAATCAAGATTTCAGGCCTTAGAGGAAGAGGTGGAGGAGGGTTTCCAACAGGCATCAAGTGGGAAATTACCAGAAAATCCGAACTCAAATTGGAAGATCAAACAAAATATGTGATATGCAATGCCGATGAAGGGGATCCGGGAGCCTTTATGGACAGAAGCATACTGGAAGGTGATCCGCACAGTGTAATCGAAGCCATGGTTATAGCTGGCTATGTTATCGGTGCCAGGCAGGGATATGTTTACATTCGCGCTGAATACCCTCTGGCCATTGAAAGACTGGAAGCAGCTATCAAGGCTGCCAGAAAATATGGCGCCCTTGGTGAAAACATTTTTGATTCCGGATTTGATTTTGATGTGGAAGTCCGTATAGGTGCCGGTGCCTTTGTGTGTGGTGAAGAAACCGCTTTGATTCATTCCATTCAGGGAGGACGTGGTGAACCCAGGCCCAAACCTCCTTTTCCTGCAGCAAAAGGTCTCTGGAACAAACCAACCCTTATAAACAATGTGGAAACCCTCGCCAATATACCGGTAATTATTTTAAGGGGAGGTAATTGGTACAGCCGTTTCGGTATAGAATCCAGCAGGGGAACAAAAGTGTTCGCCCTCTCAGGTGACATCAACAACACAGGCCTTATTGAGGTGCCAATGGGCACCTCCTTACGGACAATCATTTATGAACTGGGGGGAGGAATCCCCGGAAACAAAGGGTTTAAAGCCGCCCTCATAGGCGGACCTTCTGGAGGGGTTTTAACAGCACAGCATCTCGACCTGCCCCTGGATTACAATACCCTGGCCAAAACCGGAGCAATGATCGGTTCAGGTGGTCTGGTAATTATGGATGAAAACTCATGCATGGTTGATATAGCAAAATTTTATCTCGACTTTATTCAGGATGAATCCTGTGGCAAATGCACCCCCTGCCGCATTGGCACCAAACGGATGCTGGAAATTTTAAAATGGATTATTTCAGGTAAAGGGAAAACAAATGACCTTGTTGAACTGGAAGATCTGGGCAGGTTAATCAAGGAAACTTCACTGTGCGGTCTCGGCATGTCGGCTCCCAATCCGGTGCTCAGCACCCTAAAAAATTTTAGAGACGAATATGAAGCTCATATACAAGAAAAAATCTGTCCAGCAGGGGTGTGTGAATCCTTAAGGAAAACCACTAAAAAGCCGAAAGCCGAAGGAGGGGTAAAGTGAAAAAAAAGATCTCTTTTGAAATCGATGATCAAAAGGTAGAAGTAGATGAAGGAACAACCATACTGGAAGCAGCTGCACAAATAGGCATTGATATCCCTACTCTGTGTTACTTGAAAGACATAAATGCTGAAGGAGCCTGTAGAGTATGCCTAGTTGAGGTAGAAGGAGAACCCAGGCTGGTGGCCTCCTGTGTTTACGAAGCTCGCGATGGCATTAAAGTAAAAACCACTACACCCCGTGTGATTAAGGCGCGAAAACAGGTGATTGAACTCCTCCTCTCTGATCATCCAGCAGACTGTCTCACATGCATTGCCAATCAAAGCTGTGAACTCCAAAGCCTTGCCAAAGACTATGATGTGCGGGATATCAGATACCGGGGGGAACGACGCAAAATCCCCATTGATGACCTTTCTCCTTCCATCGTTCGGGAACCGGAAAAGTGTATTATGTGCCGTCGCTGCATCACCGTATGCAAAAAAGTTGTTACTGCAGCAATCTATGATGTGAATGAAAGGGGTTTCAATTCCTTTGCAGCTCCTGCCACACATGACAGCCAGATTGACACTCCCTGCACCTATTGTGGCCAGTGTATTCTCACATGCCCTACAGGAGCACTGTATGAACAGCGGCAGGATAGTGAATGGGTATGGGAAGCCCTGGCTGATCCTGATAAACACGTAATAATTCAGACTGCTCCATCAATCCGTTCAACTATCGGTGAAATGTTCGGTATGCCCATCGGTTCACTGGTTACCGGCAAGCTTGTGGCTGCCTTGAAACACCTGGGTTTTGATAGAGTTTTTGATGACTGTTT
>Ga0180891_1456_pt1 | contig 9952 bp, 8 predicted proteins | sample Deesub1362A_J573_FD_124284 | JGI IMG/M metagenome (GOLD analysis project Ga0180891, IMG submission 124284) | Thermoanaerobacterales bacterium JdFR-68 | reverse complement strand
TAGACAGATGTCCTGACCGCATCCATGCCCACTCCTCTACCGGAAACCTTTGTTACTTTCTCTGCTGTGCTAAAGCCAGGGGCAAAAAGAAACTCAAGCACCTGTTCCTCACTCAGGGCCCCTGCTTCTTCCGCAGAAACAAGACCCAGTGATACCGCTTTCTGCCGCACCTGTTCTACGTCGATACCCCGGCCGTCGTCTTCCACCTCCAGCACTATTTTGTTACCCTCTCTGAGAGCTCGGAGAATTATCGTACCCTCGGCTGTTTTTCCCCGGCTCAGCCGCTCTTCAGGAGGCTCAAGGCCATGGTCTATGGCATTGCGCACCAGATGGACCATGGGCTCACCGATGGCTTCCATAACGGCCTTATCGACTTCCGTGTCCTCACCTTCCAGCCGAAGTTCAACCTTTTTACCCAGTTCCCTGGCCAGGTCACGCACCGTCCGCGGAAACTTCTGAAAGATATAGCTTGCCGGAAGAAGTCTCATACCCATCACAGCATCTTGCAAATCGTGTACCAATCTGTCCATCCCCGCATGCTGCTCTTTCAACTCTCTGGCCACTTCAACCAAACCGTATTCTTCCTCCACCTTTCTCGCCACATAAAGCAAAGCATTGCTCGTTACTACCAGTTCACCTGCCAGCGCCATCAGGCGGTCTACCTTTGTTTCATCCACCCGGATGCTTTTACTCGCAGCAGCAGGAGCAGAAACTTTCGTTCCTTCAGGTTTTCCAGGTCCAGCTGCAATTGAAGTGCCTTCTTTTACAGCCAAACTCCTGGCCATTTTCTCGGCTGCATCAAGGAGTGAAAAGAGTTCTCTCTGTTGTTCAGAACCCGGCTTATCCAGGAGTTCTTCCGCTTTCTTCAGCTCAAATCTGTTGAAATAATTACCAATCCCTGCCAGGATTCTGGCTACAGAAAGACCATACCGCGGAAAATTTTCCCGGCTCCACGGTTGTCCGAGGTATTCTCTCAACTGGGTCAGAATCAATTGTAAAACTTCTGCTTCCCCCTGATTCAACTGGATATCAGGAGGAGAAACCGGTTTTTCTTCCACCCGGGACGTCTTTTCTTTTTCACCTGAGTTCTCCGGACCGACATCTTCCGCCCCGGCACAGAGCTCACCTGTTTCCCCAAAAACCGGGCAAACAGTCAGGCGCAGGTCAGGCAAATCTCCTAAAACTTCAGCAAGCGCATTTTCCAATGTACGTGTACTGATGTCAGATCTAAGATAAAAATGCAGGGACAAGAAAGAGGGCATATCCCTCCCTGGGTCAGTATCCAACTCTCCTGCCCCGCTTACCACAGCGCGAACCACCTTTCCGCAGGAAGCCAGCTTTTCATAAACTGCCAGCAGATTAAGCGATTCGGACGAAGCACACATCTCCAGGCTCACTTCATAAACGCATTCCCCGGGTACCATTTGCGCGGCTGTTTCCGGCATCTGTGAAACATCGGTCGAACTGGTTTTACTAAACAACTCTTCCAACTTCCCAATCCTTTCCCAGCATGTTTTTTCATCCACCTGCAGCTTGCCTTCTGTTTCTGCTTTTTCCACAACTTCCAGCAAAAACTCAAGGGCACTACTGACAACTTCGGCAAACTGCTCCGATGCATCAATCTCCCCCGTTTTTACCCCCTTCAGCACCTCAAGCAACCGTTTAGCCAGCTCGTTCAGGACATCATATTCTTTGGTATGTTCTACCAGGGCCTTCATTTTTTCTAAAAGCTGATCAAGTACATGGCTATCGGGTTTGCGGACCAGAGAGAAGACTAAAAATCCAGTTTTGTCAAGAACCTCTTTGATTTTTTCCAAAATTTTGTTCATTTTCACTTATTACCTCACTCCAGCAATAATCTTAGTTAGAAAAAGAAGCCTTTCTGGCTTTACCGGTTTTACCAGGAAGAGGTTGGCTCCGGCTCGATATCCTTCCAGGCGGTCGCTGTCCTTTGCTTCTGTCGAGATGATTATCACCGGCACCCCAACCCCTCTTTCATCCTCTCTAAGCTGCCGCACCAGTTCATAACCTGACATCTTGGGCATGTTTATATCCACAATGAAGAAGTCGTAATCAAACTTTACCGCTTTTTCCAGTGCTTCATAACCGTTGGCTGCATGGTCCACAGCAAAACCGGCTTTGCTTAAGATGGAAGTGTAATAACCCCGTACTGTAGATGAGTCATCCACCACCAGTATGTGTACGCTCATGTCTTTTTCGCCTCACTTTTGATATATAATTGCATTCTTAAATTTCCTCAACCTGAAAATAGGTGTAATGCGGCTCATGGATTCCGAGTGCCCGAGGAAAATGTAACCGCCTTTCCTCAGGGCATCGTAAAAGTAAAGGGCCACTTCTCTGCGTGAAGAGTCGTCAAAGTAGATGAGAACGTTGCGACAGAATATGACATCAAAGTCCACCATCTTCCGCATGTTTTCCCGATCCAGAAGGTTGAGTTGATAAAAGTATATCTGCCGGCGCAGTTCTGAACGTATCTCGAACTGTTCACCCATACGTCGAAAATAACGGGCAAGGTAAACCTCCGGAACGTCTTTGACAGCGCGCCTGCCGTAAAGTCCTTTTTTTGCCTGCAGCAGCACATCTGTATTTAAATCGGTGGCGTGAATTTCCCACGTAACGGGCATTCCCCCGGTCATCTCCTTTATGATGATGGCTAAAGTGTAAGCTTCTTCCCCCGTTGAACACCCGGCAGACCAGATGCGTATTCTTTTGGAATTTTGGTTGTTTTTGCCCTTCAGAATCTCGGGTATTACTTCTTCGGCAAAGCAGCGCAGCTGCTGATACTCCCTGAAAAAGTAGGTCTCATTGACAGTCAGGGCGTTGAGAAGCTCCTGCAGCTCACGGCCAGAGGTATCAAACCGCATCCAGGCAAAATAGGCACGGAAGCTATCCACGCCGATGGAGCGCATACGCGCTTCCACGCGTTTTTCCACGTAGTAAAGTTTCTTTTCATCAAAGTAAATCCCGACCTTGCGGTAGATGTAATCCCGAAGCTTAACGAATTCTTCTATAGTCAATTCTAACCCTCCTCAAGCATCGCGCGGAAAGCTTCCTGCGCGGATAAAAACAGGTTTTCAATCAGCTATACCTCCATCTTTCTTAAAGCGACCTCAACCGCATATTCCAAAAAAGGATCGGAAAAACGTTCCGCCGCTTTTCGAACTGTTTCCCGGTCATCGCCGCGCAAGCCCATTTCGCCCAGGTATTCCACCGCTGCAGCCACCACATTGACATCCTCATCCTCTTCCACTACCCGGCACAAAAGTTCCACTGCCTCCTTGACCTTCAGTTCTCCCAGGACATTCACGGCAAAAAGTCTTACATCCGGGTCAGGGTCCTGCAAGAGCTCCTTGACTACACCCAGTGATGTATGCTGCAGCAGCTGAAGCACCTCTATCGCCGAATTCCTCAGGTAGGCATCTTCACTGCGCAAAAGCTCAGCACACCGCCTTACCACAGCCTCCGTACCGATTGTAATAAGGGTGCTGACAATGGCTTCCTGCACGGCACGGCTTTTCTCTTCTACCAGTCTGTTTACCAGATGTTCCACCACGTCTTCCCTGGGAAAATCGGAAAGTTCCATGGCCGCATAGCGTCTCTCCCTCTCTTCCGGGTGGGTGGATAGAATTTCCATGAGCTTTTTGACCTTGCTGGTTTTCAATTTCTCTTCACTCCTTTAATGATTTGCTGGGCAATGCGATAGGACGGAGCTACCACCTCGGCTCCTCCTCTGAGGTAAGTCTCCCTGGGCATACCCCAGACCACCGCAGTTTCTTCCGCTTCAGCTATGGTGTAGCCGCCGCGTTTTCTTATTTCCACCATCATATCCGCTCCATCATCACCCATACCTGTAAGTATTACCCCTACTATATCCCGGGGAGGCACTTTTTCTAAAACTGACTGTATTGTTATATTAACCGAAGGAACATATAAAGCACCCGCCGGCTGGCGGCTGAGCCTGGTTACCAGCCCACCACCGGTATTCTTTTCTATTTTTAAATGATAGCCCCCTCTGGCCACCAAAACCTTTCCCGGCATTAATTCATCACCATCTGCCGCTTCTTTGACGGCTACCTGGCAGCTCTGGTCCAGGCGCCGGGCAAAAGATGCCGTAAAGTTTTCCGGCATGTGCTGCACTACCAGCACCGCTGCCGGGAGGTCCTGGGGCAGGTAGGGCAAAATATCCATAAGGGTACGGGGACCTCCGGTCGATACCCCAATGACCACCACTTTCAGCGAATGCTGCCCGATACCCGACCTGAATCGGGGACGAGGTGGCCGGGGAGCCAAAGCATGTGCCTTTTCCGGCCGGCGCGGCCTTAACTTGGCCCGTGCCGCTGCTTTAACCTTTGCTATAAGCTCTTCTTTGAGCTGTTTTATGCCGAGGGAAATCGTCCCTCCGGGTTTGCCCACAAAATCCACCGCACCCAGCTCTAAAGCTTCCAGTGTGGTGAAGGCACCCTCCTGGGTGAGAGAAGAAACCATAATCACCGAGCAGGGTGCCTTAAGGAGGATGTACTGGAGGGCAGTGAGGCCATCCATCACAGGCATATTCACGTCCATGGTAACCACATCAGGTCTTAGCTCCAGTGCCTTTGTTACTGCCTCTTTACCGTCACGGGCAGTATCCACCACCTCTATTTGATCATCTGAAGCAAGCATTTCCATAAGGATTCTCCTCATAAGAGCAGAATCGTCAGCTATCAACACCCGTATTCTCCTGGAGTTCCACGTTCTGCTCAAAGTCTGCCAGCTCCTCCTTTTCTCTAAACGATAGGACTTCCTTAACATTCAACACGATGATCAGCCGCTCGCCTTCTTCTGCTTTAGCTATTCCCCTGACAAAGCGGCTGTCTACCGAAGCGGTCAGGAGATCCGGCGCTGTTTCGATGACCTTACGGAAAACCTTCAGCACTTCCTGCACCGAGTCAACGACAAGACCGGTCAAAAGCCCGTCCATCTCTACTACGACGACTTTTGTGTACTCATCCCTGGATTTTTCTTCCATCTCGAATCTTTTTCTGAGGTCGATTACAGGGATTATGGTTCCGCGAAGGTTAATTACCCCTTCAACAAACTGCGGAGCTTTGGGAACGGCCACTATATCCGGAACCCTGATGATTTCCCGAACATCAGCGATGCCGGCTGCAAATTCTTCTTCACCCAGCTTGAAAATCACCAGCTGTTCTTCCTGTTCACTGGTATTGACCACTTCTCCTTCTTCTTCGCTGTCCAAAACCCCACCCACTTTCAGGAGGTCATTTAAGGCAAGAAAACCTGTCGGGTCAAGCACGTATACCAGCCGCTTGCCTTCTGCCATCTTGCACACTCCATTTATTCCTTCACCACTCCCGGTGCGCAGCAGCACCGGTACGGGGTCAATAATCGCTCTGGGAATGCGGAGCACCTCTGTCACCTCATCGGCTATCAGACCCACTGTAACCTCCCCTTTCCGCTGATCGTAAAGGTTCACCACTACTATACGCGTTCGGTCATTCACTTTACCATCTTCCAGTTTGAAAAGGGTTCGCAAGCTGACCACCGGCAGAACCCGGTTCCGAAGGGTCATAATTCCAACAAGATAAGGGGGGGCATCGGGTAGCCGGTTAATGTTCTCCGGCATGTGGACAATCTCCTGCACCATGCCTATGTCAATTCCGTACTCCTCTTTCCCGAGCCGAAAGGCGACGAGTTGAACTTTGTCTTCCTCTTTTTCTTCATCTTTTTTTTGTTCTTCTGTTCGTGTAAACCCCTGGGATTCAACGGTATCTGCTGTCATACCCCCGTTTTTCCCGATCTTCATAAAGTGAGCTACATCCATTAACATTATAAGGTGTTCGCTTCCAGCCAGCCTGGCTATCCCCTTGAGAAACTCTGTCCTGGCCTCACCCTCCCTAACCTCTTCAATTTCATCAGCGGCTATGTTTACCACCTCGGATACTCTGTCCACAATGAAACCCAGCCTTTTCTGGCCGTCGTCCAGGACTATAACCCTGCTGGTTTCGTTCAGGGGCTTCTTTTCCATACCAAGCCTGACACTCATGTTCACTATGGTGAGAATGTTTCCCCGCAGGTTGGCCAGCCCTTCCAGATAGGGCGGGGTGCGGGGAACCTTCACCATCCCAGGGACACGAATTATCTCCTGGACAAACTCGATTTCCACGCCATAAGCTTCGCTGCCTACATAAAAGACAACATACTGCCCGGCAGCCCGTTTGTTTTGCTGCACAAACCATCCCTCCTCTAAAGCTGCTGCAGCTCGTCTGCCAGTGCAGCTATCTCTTCAGCAGCTCTGGACAGCTCTCCCATTCCCTGGGCCTGCTGCCTGCTGGCACTTGCAGCCTGTTCAGAGGCCGAGGCTGCTTCCTGGGCTGCCTGGGCAATTTGCTCCACAGCCTTTTTAACCTGTTCGGCAGCAGCTGCCACCTGGGCCGCACTTTCAATTAATTTTCTGGTTTTATCCAAAACCATCTTTATGTCCGCTTCAATACGCACCAGGTCTTGAGTAGTCTTTTTCGCCTTTTCTACCTCCTGACTTGTTGCTTCTCCTATCTCTTCAATGTCCCTTAATACCATGCCAACCTGACCCTGGATGTTCTTCACCAGCTCCTTGATCTGCTCGGTGTTACGGGCGCTCTCCTGAGCCAGGTTGCGGATATCGGATGCAACCACGGCAAACCCCTTGCCGTACTCACCAGCTCGGGCCGCCTCAATAGCCCCACTGACTGCCAGCATATTGGTCTGGATGCTTACAGTATTAATTGCCTCCACTATCTTATCTATCTGCCTTGCCCTTTCTTCTAAAGCCTCAACCTTCCTGGCATTTTCAACATTGGCCTCCAAAGCCCCAGAAATCCCTTTAATCAGTTCATCAATGCTGACTTTGTTGCGGGTCTGGACCTCAGACAGTTTTTCTACCTTCTCCTCGACAACTTTTGCCAGTTCATCAATTTGCCTGGCCCTGTCTTCTGCCTGGCCGGCGGCACTGGCACACTCTTCTGCTGCCATTGCCTGAGTTTGAGCTCCTTTTGAAATTTGGTCCAAGGCAGCCATGATTTCCTGGGCAGAGCGGGTAGACTCCTCAATCGCCGCTGAAAGCTCCTCCGCTGCGGCGGCCAGGCCTTCTGCCGATTTGGAAACTTCAGTAGACCTCATGAGGTCTTCACCCATTTCGGCCAGCTCACTTGCCGCTGTGCTGATATCGCTTAAAGCTCTTGTCTGCTGTTCCACCGCTTTTAATGCTTCCTCCGCCCCACTGGCCTGTTCCTCCGCTGCCCTGGCAATTTCACCTGCTCTCTGCCGGAATTGTTGAGCGCTGCGTACAGATTCCTGAGAAGCATCATAAGCCTCTGTCACTGCTTCAAAAACGTCTTGCATAGCGCCAGCCGCTTCTTTCAACTCTTTGGTAATTACTTTGCCTTTCTCCGCTTCTTGCCGCGCATTGGCGGCAACCTGGTTAATGGCATCGGCCACCACTTTGACATCCTGCTGGATGGCCTGGATAAGCTCGCGGATGTCGTTGGCTGCCTTCTCTGATGTTGCCGCTAGAGTTCTTACCTCATCCGCTACCACAGCAAACCCCTTGCCGTGATCCCCGGCCCGGGCCGCCTCAATGGCAGCATTAAGGGCCAGGAGGTTGGTCTGGTCGGCAATTTTTACCACGGTACGCACAATATCTCCAATGTTTTCTGCCTGCTTCTCCAGCTCAGCTACCAGTCTGGCCGAGCCTTCATTCCTCTCACTGGCAGCATTAACACCATCTATTAGTTTTTCGATATCGGAATTTATTTCTTTCATTAAAAACTGAACGGTCTTTGCCCCTTCTGAGATCTCAGAGGCATTCTCCCCTGCTCCTTGAGCTCCTTCGGTCGCTTGTTCAGCAGCTGCCAGCGTCTCCTGGGTGGCGCTGCTGGCCTCCTCAGCCCCACTGGCTATTTGCTCCATAGCCGACCTCAGTTCCTCCACTGCCCCGGATGCTTCTTCTACTCCGGCGGAAAGCTCTTCGGTAGCCGCAGCAATCCGTTCAGCTATCTGCTGCTGCTTGGCAAATGTCCTAGCCTTTCTGCGCTGAGTTTCAAGCTTCTTTTTCTCAACCTTCTTCAACTCAAAATTCGCTTTGTTCTCGTTCTTTTGGTCCTCTGCCTTTGCTGGCAGCGGTGCCAACTTTCTCTCCTCAACCATTAAACAATACCTCCTTAAATTTTATATTAATTTAATTTTTTTCATATATGGTCATTCCATTAACTCAACAGCTTTCTTCCAATCTGCTTATTTGCAAATAAAGCAGGGAAAACTTTTGATTTTTCAAATTGATTTCCATACTAAGTGGTAAGGCTTAACTTTTTAGCACGCACTTCAACCTAGAAAAAATTTTGCTGAGTTAAATGCATAACCATATAAATTTTTAAATTTTTTTCATACATACAAAGCTCTTCTGTCTGCTTTTAATCTACCGGCACGTGTCGACCCTGTCTCCCACATGCTGCGGAACACCTCAAACACTGCCGGATCAAACTGCCCTCTGCTTTCTGCCATAATCTCTAAAGCCCTACCGGGTTCGACCGGTCTGCGGTAAGGCCGGTAGCCGGTCAACGCCTCAAAGGCATCAACAACGGCAATCATTCTGGCTACTAAAGGTATCTCCTCTCCTGCCAGGCCGTATAAATATCCATCACCGTCAAATCTCTCGTGATGGTAGAGAGCACCCATTATTATTTCTTCCACAAACCCCAGGCTTTTGAGCAGTATTCCACCAATGTGAACATGTTGCTTCATTTCCTCCCGGTCAGCTTCGGTATATCTCTCACGGGACTTAAGCAGCCGGTCGGAAATGCCGATTTTGCCAATGTCGTGCAGAAGCCCTGCCTTATAGAAAGTCGATACCCTCCCTTCCCTCATGCCCCAGGTTTCTGCTAAACGTGCTAAATGATTTGCCACTTTGCGGCTATGGTCTGCACTCACCCGGTCTCTGGCCGCCAGGGCAAAAAAAAGTACTATGTCATATCCTACCATAAAATTCCTCCATTCTAATATAAAAAAACAAATAAATTTGCTACCGCCTTTCAACAAGATTCGCTGCAATTACGCTAATCCTGTAAAAACATTTTTTTGATATGTTCTGGCATTCTGTTGTTTTTTCTCTTTTTTTTTATTTTGGGTTACAAATCCATACTTTTTCAAATACCTTTGTATGGTCCTGCGACTAACTTTACATATCAACGCTATTTCTTCACAGCTCAGTTTTTTTTCGATGTATTGTTTTCTCAGCCACTCTTTATCCCAGTATGGTTGCAACTTCAACTTTTAACACTGCCTTTTCATTTTCAAGATCAATCATCAAAAATTTACTCCCAACCTTTTAAACTCTTCAGCCAATCCCAATCTTCTAATTATACCTTAGGGACATCAGAAACATTATTTTGCCCCACCTCCTTCTCATAGGTCAAACCTTTTTTATTTACCAACAATTTTCCAAATGGTTGTATTTTTTTCAATTTTCGCTGGTATTTTCCTTTTTGCGACAAATATTTGTAATTAATTTATTTTTGTGTATTTTATTTAATTTTGTTAATAATATAAAAATTCTGTATTTTTTCAATAAAATGGAGGAGAACCTAAAAAAATAAACCTGCGATGTACTAAACGCAGGTTTAGCAAAATAAAAACATTATCATATTATATATAGCAAAAATATTTTTGGTGAGGTGGTACTCTTATGTTGAATACATTTGGAAATATTGCTGCAGCAAGAATCAAAGGAGGGCCTCTTGCTCCAAATATAAGAGGAGTTGTCTGGTTTTACCCTGCCCTTTATGGGACAAATGTGTGTGTAGAAGTAAGGGGGCTGCCTCCGTATCAATCTGCCGAAAACGGCAAACCTCCCATCGGCCCCCATGGCTTTCACATACATGAGCTTGGCAACTGTAAGATA
>Ga0180891_1193_pt1 | contig 10117 bp, 8 predicted proteins | sample Deesub1362A_J573_FD_124284 | JGI IMG/M metagenome (GOLD analysis project Ga0180891, IMG submission 124284) | Thermoanaerobacterales bacterium JdFR-68 | reverse complement strand
TTGGAATTCAAACACTCTGGTTTTCAATCCCGGAGGCATTTTGAAACAAAACCTTATCAGTCTTACTGTGGGGCGTATGATCTTCCTGGTTTTCTTTTTCGGATTCGGTGTTAAAGCTGCAGTTTTCCCTTTACATTCCTGGCTTCCTTCTGCTATGACAGCACCTACACCTGTCAGTGCCCTTTTTCATGCCGTAGCAGTTGTTAAATCCGGAGTCTTTGCAATCTTTCGATTAATGTATTTTGTTTTCTCCCCTGAACTCGTTAAAACAATGGGGCTGCAGCTTCCCGTGTTGTGGATTGCTTCTTTAACCATAATTTTGAGTTCTTTGTTTGCCGTGTATCAGCAAAACATAAAAAAACGTCTTGCATATTCTACCATCAGTCAGCTCAGTTACATTGTTCTGGGATTTGCTTTCTTCTCCCCTGATGGTATAAAAGGAGCATTGCTTCACATGATTAACCATGCACTGTTAAAAATTACTCTGTTTTTCTGCGTCGGAAACATAATACTGAGGACAGGTTTAAATGAAGTCAATGAATTGAATGGAATAGGCAAAAAAATGCCCATAACAGCAACCTGCTTCACACTTGCATCCATAGGACTGGTGGGTGTACCCCCTACTAACGGATTTGTGAGCAAATGGTTTTTATCGATGGGAAGTCTGGAAGCCGGTGAAACTGTTTACATAATAGTCCTTATGATTAGTGCTCTCTTAACAGCAGCATACTTATTGCCCATTTGTATCAGAAGCTTTTTTTTCCAGGAATCAGATAAAATCAAACATCAAAAAAACCTTGAACCATCGGCAAAAATGCTGGTTCCTGTAATAATTTTAGCGGGGTTAAGCCTTTACCTTGGTTTTTACTACAGCATCCCCATGGTCCTAATCGAAAAAACTGTTGAAATACTTCTTAAGTTATAGCAAACAGTATTAAGAGGAGGTTTGCAATGCAAACAATATTTTTATCAACAAGCATAATAGTTTTGCCTCTAATTATAGCACCAATTGTGTATTTTTCTTATCAAAAAAAAAGTAGTTTTCTTCTTAAAATATTAATTTTGTGCCCCTTGGCAATAGCTTTCTTAAATGTCTTAATACTTTTTCCCATTATTTTAAGACACAAACTGGTTGCTTTTAGGTTCGATTTTATATTCCCGCACGGAATATCTATTTATATTAACGAACTCAGCCTGATAATGGGGTTTATAACAACAACTTTGTGGCTTCTCGTTACATTTTACTCCTTTGATTACATGGCCGGCAAGAACAACCTTAACAGATATTATTCCTTTCTGCTGGTATCCTTTACCGGATGTGTGGGAGTAGCTTTCGCAGGAAACCTGCTTACACAGTTTTTGTTCTTTGAAATCGCTTCTCTTGTCCCATATATTCTAATTATTCATGATGGAAAACCACATACAATAACAGCTGCCAACAAATATCTGTATATGTGTCTGATGGCAAGTTTGGCATTGTTTTTTTCGGTAGTGTATACTTATTTTTTGACAGATACTTTAGAATTTGCAGAACTGAAAAATTTAGCGAAGCAGGGAATTGTTTTACCAACATCGATTTTTGTCAGTTTTATCTTGGGTTATGCCACAAAAGCCGGATTGTTTCCACTACACATATGGCTTCCTGATGCTTATCCGGTGGCACCATCTCCTTTCGGCAGTCTGTCATCCGGAATCATGATAAAGGTAGGCATATTTGGAATATTTAAGCTTTTCTTTGAGATCTATGACTTTAATCTAATCAACCAGTTAGGCTGGGGCACTGTTTTACAGGTTATTGCTGGCATAACCATTTTGCTCGGTTCTGCCATGGCATTGAACGAAAAAAACCTAAAAAAACTCCTGGCCTACTCATCCATCAGCCAGATGGGTTACATCCTTCTGGGAACAAGTTTGTTAAACAACCGCGCATTGCTCGGGGCTGTTTTTCATCTCTTCAGCCATTCTTTTGCGAAGGGGACACTGTTTTTGTGTGCAGGAGCAATTAAACAGAAAACTGGCAACTTGAACATAGATAATATGAAAGGATTGGGCTACAAGATGCCCATTACCATGGCATGTTTTACAATTTCTGCTTTAAGCATGATAGGAATACCTCCCTTAAGTGGATTTGTAAGTAAATGGTACCTGGGATTGGGTTGTCTTGATGCTTCCATGCCCCTGTATCTTATAATTTTGCTGGTAAGCAGTTTGATGAATGCAATCTACTTTCTTCCCATTACAATAAATGCTTTTTTCACAAGTGAAACTCAAAAAAAGTTTACAATAAATGAGGTCCCATTTAAGATGTTGTTCTCTATAGTATCATTAACCTTTGGAACCATTCTTGGAGGGGTTTTCAGAACTCCTATTCTAATACTTGCGAAAACTGCTGCAAAAAAACTTCTAATCTAGAAGGAGGGTAACAACTAGTGTTTTTACTCGCAGTAGCATTAATAGTTTTTCTTCCGATTGTTGCAAGTATGCCTATATATGTTGCGGGCATCATTAGTAAGCGTATAAAATACTTAACTGTTCTTACTGTTACCATCATCAATTTTGTAACCGTTATAAGTCTTTTCCCCAAAGTCAAAAACCATACTCTAAGCTATACTCTGCACAATCTGCTGGGTATTGATATAAGCTTCAAATTAAACCTGGTTGCATTTATTTTTGTTTTTATTACCTCCCTAGCATGGGTTATAGTTATAATTTATTCAAAGGACTATGTATCAAGGAGGCCAAAAAGCAAAAGGTTTTATGCTTTCCTGATGATTACTCTCGGAGCAACTCAAGGAGTTTTCTTGTCGGGAGACCTGTTACTCCTATTTTTGTTTTTTGAACTCATGAGTTTCGCTTCCTATCCCCTGGTTATTCACGACGAAAACCCCGGTGCTTTGAAAGCCGGAAAGCTTTACCTCTACATGGCCATTGGCGGTGGACTCATACTTTTACTGGGCATATTCATGACCTATCATCAATTTGAAACTCTCAGCATTGAAGCTTTGTCTCACCATATCCATTCACTGGATAATAAAAAGTATATTATTGCATCACTATTGATATCAGGATTTGGTGTTAAAGCCGGAATGATTCCTCTGCACATATGGCTTCCCGAAGCTCACTCTGCTGCGCCTTCCCCTGCCAGTGCTCTACTCTCGGGAATACTGATAAAAGGTGGAGCTTTTGGTATATTAGTAACAACCTTATCAATATTCAGGCATGATGAGCTGCTGGGTATGGCCGTTTTAGTGATTGGCACAATAACAATGTTATCAGGTGGTTTGAGCGCGATTTTTCAAGTAAATATTAAGCGTATTCTGGCTTACAGCAGCATAAGCCAGATGGGGTACATCCTTATCGGTATTGGTACCGCCCTTTACATGGGAAAACATGGAGTTGTTGCATATACAGGTGTGGTTTACCACATTTTAAACCATGCATTCTTTAAGGTAGGGCTTTTTTTGGGTATAGGTAGTATATATTTTAGAACCCATGAGCTTGACATAAGAAAATTAGGCGGTTTTGGAAAGTTGCTTCCTCTAACATTTTTCGTATTCATTATCGCAGTGGCAGGAATTTCAGGTATACCCGGTTTTAATGGGTATGTAAGTAAAACTCTGCTGCATGAAGCCCTTGAGGAATTGGTGCACCACCGGCCAAATGAATATATGTTTAACATGGCAGAAAAGATTTTTGTTTTCAGCAGCGGGATAACATTCTGTTATCTGCTCAAGCTCTTAAAGGAAGTTTTCCTTGGACCATTAAAACCGAAAAAGGATTATATCCCGGAAAAGGCCCTTCCATACATGCTTGTTGCTCTGGGAATCATAAGCATTATTATAACGGGTATAGGTTTATTCCCCAACTTCTTCCTGATAACCTATGCCAGGCCATTGCTGTTCCAAATTGGTTTGATGGTTGAAGTTTCATTCCTGACATCCTTAAAGGTCTTTAGCATTCATACAATCAAAAGCACCATAAAGTCTTTAATCATCGGACTTGCCCTTTTCGCCTTCATAATTAGATTCAGGTTGATGTATCTTGAGTTGCCTCAGTGGCTTTGTCTCAAAAATATCATTTACATCCCTATGGTGAAACTGTTTTTATACGTTTTTTACCACAGTTTTGGGTTCCTGCACTGGATAATCGACAGGAGCTTCCATTTCGTACATGAAATATTCCTGGAATTAACACACAAAGCCTCTGAATTCAATGAATCCTATATGAGCATTGATGATAAGGTTTCAACCGCAAAACTCAGAACCTCTGAAAGTCTAAAACAAATGGAAGAAAAAATTTCTGAACTATCAAGAAAAATAGGTAAAAAATTAAACTCATATATTACTGAAACATCATTGATGGTAAAAAATCTCAACATAGGTATTATCATATTGGCTTTAATAATCATTATGGTTATTCTATTATCCATCTACTACAATAACCCGATGAAGATACAGCAGGAATAGATGCCTCTACTTCCCGTACAGCTAAAAACATTGTAAACCCACCCGGCTTTAATATGTTTTTGGGTCATATTCCAGCCTGATTCGTATACCCAGCTATTTTTTGCTTTCGGATATTTTTCTATACAAGGTTAGTTCAAGCCCTTTTTCGGGAGTGTAGTGTATTTGGGCTTTGTCTGTCATAATACCGATAAGAGTAAATTCATCACAGTAGTCAGACTCGCCTAGTAATTCCCAGTAATATTCTTCTACCTCTCTTTGTTTCGGTGCGCTCAACAGCTGTTTGATTTTTTTTATTCTTTCCTCTGATATTCCGCTGGAATTATCTTTAAAATAGATTTTAGTCTCATTACCATTGGATTTAATATCAATATGCATTTCTGTAGCGCCATTTTTAAAAGAAAAGTTTAGAATTTCATCGAGTATTTTTACAATACGCATTTTTTCATGCTTCATGTTTGTTCATCCTTTCTTATGGAATCTAATATTGGAAACAGGAAGGCAGCAACGATTCCGCCTGCGAAACCGTTATTATAAAGATTCAAACCTCCGTGCAAATAACCAACCATCATGACAACAGACAAATGCAAAAAACCTGCAAAAGTTCCGCTTAAAAAGCCAAAAAAGCCTGAAATGGGTGCGAGTGTCGTAGAAAAAAGTGCAGCAATTATAAACGATGGTTCATTAAGCCCTCCTAGTTTTATAATCCCTCCGATTACAACACCCAAAACAACTGGAAGAGTATTCAATGGATGCTTACCAAAAGCAGAAAAGCCTACTATAGTAAAAATCCCACCTACTGTAGGGCCGTTCAGTGGAAATCCCATTACCAGCACAAAAAGTGTATACAAAATTCCCATCAAACCCATATTAATCAGAGTTGGAAAAAAACCTTCGCTTATTGTGAAATCCGTAATCGCTCTGCCGGTTTTTTTCCAGATGTTTTTTAGACCGATAAGAGAACCTCTATCGCACAAGCAGCCTAAGACTATCATAGATAGAAAGTATATCAAAAGAAATATGGCTAAAGGCTCTGTGTATTCGGTTGTCCATACAAACTGCTTCGCCGTATCAAAACCATATGACCGAAATACTGAAACATATATTGTGCCGATTATTCCTCCTGTAAATCCAATGTTGTAAAGATTGAAACCCTGGTGTGTTCTTAATAAGTGTGCTGCAACAGGCGGAAGAATAAAGCCCGCTGTAATACCTGCAAGGATGCCCGCCAGATATCCCCAGTAAGAATAGCCGGAAAAGTAAACAAATTGGCTCACCATAGGTGACAGTGTAGTACCAAAAAGAGCAATGATCACAAAATTACCAAAGGTTTCTCTTTGATATAAGGAATACAGCCATACTCCAATAATTATAGGCCAGACATTCAAAATATCTTTTCCAAACAAAGAAAATCCTATAACTGTGAACAGTGCTGCAATACTGGCACCGTTTAATTTGACCTTATTAAATTTTAGAATTATTAAGCCCGATAATGCAAGAAAGCCTGCATTGAAAAAGGTTGCCCCTATTCCACCAACTCCCAAGTAATCAGTTATTAATAGATCGGGCGATAAAACTATGGCGCCAATTCCCTTTATTATGTTTCCGGGTTTATCCACGAGAAGGCCTAATAAAAATAATGCCAGAATATATGATAAAATTATCCTTAATTTTACCTTCTCTGATAAGTTAAAATTCACAATTATCCCCCCTTCATCTTGATTATAATAGAGTTTGTCAAATCATAGGATACCCGCATCCTATTTCCCATTACATACCAAATAATTTTGGTAAAAAAGTAGAAACTGCAGGTATATATGTAATGATTAATATATCTATAATCATAGCTATTAAGAAAGGCCAGACTGCTTTTGTTATGTCTTCTAAAGTTATACCGGCAATACTACAGCCCACAAAAAGACAGACCCCTAAAGGAGGAGTAACCATTCCTATAGCTAGATTAACCACTACAATTAAACCAAAATGGAGTGGATCAATACCTATCTGAGATATTATAGGCATTAATACGGGTACTACAATAATGATTGCCGCAATGGTTTCCATAAAGGTGCCCAGGAAAAGGAGCAATATGTTAATCAGTGCCATAATTACAATAGGATTTTTTGAAATTGACAGAATTGCAGAAGCAATAACCTGAGGTATCTGCTCAGATGCAAGTATCCAACCGAAAATGGAAGCAGTAGCAATAATGAACATGATCATTGCAGTGCTAACTACAGTATTCGTAAGAATGTCTTTTAAATCCTTTAACTTCAATTCCCTGTAAACAAAAAAACCAATTAAAAATCCGTATACAACAGCTATAACAGCAGCTTCAGTTGGAGTAAAAACACCACCATAAATGCCTCCTAATATAATTATAGGCATTAAAAGAGCCAAAATAGCTTCCTTAAATGTTTCAAATACCTTCTTTAAACTTGGTTTTTCATCTCCTTTGTATCCTCGTTTTTTTGCAATTTTGAATGCTACCAGCATTAAAGAACATCCAACAAGGATGCCGGGAATGATTCCTCCCACGAAAAGAGCACCTATAGAAACTCCCGTAAGAACTCCGTATATAACCATTGGAATACTGGGAGGTATCATAACCCCCAGGGTACCTGCTGTCGCCTGAACAGCAGTGGAATAGTTTCTGTCATACCCCCTGCGTACCATAGCTGGTATCAGGATGGAACCAATTGCAGCCGTAGTTGCGGCTGCTGCTCCAGAAATGGCACCAAAAAACATACTTGCTATTATTGCAACAAGGGCAAGGCCTCCCGAAAATCTACCTACTATGGAGTTTGCAAAATCTACCAGTCTTTTTGAAATACCGCCAAATTCCATTAATGAACCTGCTAAAATAAAAAATGGGACAGCCATCAATGGAAAGGAATCCGTTGCTGTAAACATCTTTTGGACAATAACAAGCAAGGGAATATTCCCCTTTATAACAATTGCTACAATAGAGGATAGTGCAATGGCAATTGCAATTGGTACATTTATCATAAAAAAGAATATAAGACTTATTATCAATGCATAAATCAAGCTATCCCCCCACCTTTCAATGCTTTAATTATATTAACAAAATTCTCAATGGAATACAAAAACATCAGTATTCCACTAACAAGAAGAGCTGAATATGGAATTGACATATTTATTTCCATCGCTGGGGAGACCTGGTTAGAAACCACATCTAAAATCTTATACCCCCAGATGATAACAACAACAAAAAATACCATAGCAGATAATGTGGCTATTAACGCTACTACTTTCTTAATTCTTTCGGGTAAAAACGTTGTTACAGCTTCCACACCAATATGAGCTTTTCTTTTCACTCCAATGCTGGCTCCAAGGAAAGAAATCCAAACCAGTAAATAACGGGCCAACTCTTCAGACCATGATAATGATGACATTATTATAAATCTAAAAATAACCTGCAAAAAAACTACTATTACCATCACAATCAGCATACCGCTTACAATCCATTCAATAGTTTTGTTTATCCTGTCCAAAACTATGCTGAAAAGATTCATTTTCCATTCACCTCTTTTTGATTTCCCCTACTACATTAAGGTTGGCAGATATAAAAATTATCTGCCAACCTTTTTTCTTTAACTCTATTTGGTATTTATAATTTCATCTAACAGCTTGGCATCTTCGCCCAGCTCAGGTTTGTATTCATCATAAACTGATTTTGTTGCTTCTAGGAAGAGAGTTTTATCCGGCTGCGAAACTTCCATTCCCTCCTGCTTCAGCTTTTCAACCTGTTCGTTTTCCATATCGGTAATCATCTGGCGTTCCAGTGCTCCTGATTCTTTTGCCGCTTCTATAAATATTTCTTTGAATTCTTCCGGCAGCTTATCGAACTGATTTTTGCTCATTAGTAAAACAGCAGGAGAATAAACATGACCTGTCAAAGAAAGATATTTTTGAACTTCATATAATTTTTGTGTGTAAATTATCGGTATTGGATTTTCTTGACCATCAACTGTACCCTGTTGTAAAGCTGTAAATACTTCCCCCCATGCCATAGGAGTAGGATTTGCACCAAGAGCCTGCCATATAGCCATATGAAGTTTATTCTCCATTGTTCTCAGTTTCAATCCTTTTGCATCTTCAGGTGTTAACACCTTTCGCTTTGAATTGGTTAGGTGTCTGTATCCATTTTCATACCAGGCCAATCCCTTTATTCCCTGCTTTTCTAAAAGCCCCAAAACATATTGGCCTATTTCTCCATCCAGGACTTTATACGCATGTTCCTTATCCCTGAAAAGGAAAGGAAAATCGAATAACAAAAACTTCTTCTCAAATCCACTTAGAGGTCCTGTTGAGGTTACAACCAAATCAACGGTACCAAGCTGCAAGCCTTCAATAAGATCCCTTTCCCCTGTACCCAGTTGATTGTTGGGAAACAATTGAATTTCAACTTTCCCCTTTGTTTTCTCTTCGACCATTTCCTTGAATTTTACTGCTCCCAGATGGTATGGATGTTTTTCGTTTACTGCGTGTCCCAGCTTGAAAACAATTTTTTCAACCTTCTGCTCCTCCTTGGCTTCTTCCTGTTGGGTTTCTTGCTTTTGTCCGCCACAGCCTGCCAGCAGTCCCAAAACTAAAAGCAGAATCAAACCCACACTTAAAATTTTTATTATCCTTCTCATCTCTTCTCCCCCTTTAAATTTTTATATGTATTAGCCTCTATTAAGAGACTAAATCGTAATCTTAATTTAATTAATTCGTACTGCCGTATATCATAGGTTTTTTGTATGGTAAGGACCAGATTGGTTAAAATTTTATTTACAGGAGTAGGTATACCGGATTTTTCACCCTCCCGAACACTTGATTGCCTGCTTCTGCCAACAATCCACCAAAGAGGCTGCCCATGGCTCCAGCTCCCAGGACGACAATTTTCATGTTTACTCCTCCCTACCTGTTAATACAACCTTTTGAGCTCTTCTTCTTCCACTCCCCCAAAGACATGATTCGGGGTGGGGAAACTGCCCTCTTTCACTTCTTTTTTGAATTCCTCTAGAGCCTTTACTATCTGCTCTCCCAGATTAACATACCTCTTTACAAACTTGGGGATGAATTTTTCGAACAAACCCATCATATCATGAAACACCAGCACCTGACCGTCACAATACCTCCCCGCACCTATGCCAATGGTGGGAACGGATAATTTTTGGGTAATAAGCTTACCTACCTCTTCCGGTACACACTCTATTATCAATGCAAATATACCGGCTTCCTGTAATGCAATGGCATCTTCCAGTAAAGCCTCAGCAGCTTCGGCACTTTTACCCTGAACTTTAAACCCTCCCAGCTTTGATACGGTCTGGGGTGTTAGGCCTATATGACCCATTACCGGAATTCCGGCATCCACTATTGCTTTTGTGACCTCTGCCATTTCTACACCACCCTCCAGCTTAACGGCATCACAACCCCCTTCTTTCATGAGACGGGTAGCATTCTTTATGGCCTGTTCTTTTGACTGATTGTATGATCCGAAGGGCATATCACCGATTATCAGGGGATTGGGAGCTCCCTTTACAGCAGGTTTGATATGGTGTATCATGTCTTCCATTGTAACGGGCACCGTTGAATCCAATCCCAAAACCGTCATGGCCAGGGAATCCCCCACAAGGATGACCTCT
>Ga0180891_1358_pt1 | contig 10574 bp, 10 predicted proteins | sample Deesub1362A_J573_FD_124284 | JGI IMG/M metagenome (GOLD analysis project Ga0180891, IMG submission 124284) | Thermoanaerobacterales bacterium JdFR-68 | reverse complement strand
AGATTTTATTTCAACAGTGTATTTTATCCCTCCTTCCTCATATTGTCCCCTTCCATACCCTGTCATGCTATAGATCATAGAATATCTTCCCTTTAAAAAGCTGATTTTTTACGAAAATCATTTAAATACACCTCAAAAACAAAATTTTTTTATATTATACCATCAAAAACAGGATTTAACAACAGATTGCTCCTTTAAATCCTTTAAAGGATACTGTTATTTATTCCCCCACAGTAACTAATCTGTATATTTCATCAAGGGTTTTGCCTTTCAATCCAAGGGTTTCTATGCTGCGGCCGATTTTCCAGTAATCTGTGTCGTGAATGATGGAAGCCAGGTGAATAAAAGTATTTATTGTTGGTGTCTTTATTCCCATGTATTCACCTATTGAAGCTATGGGCACCAGGCTGGCTGGAACATCTTCAAAAATATATCTGTGATCCAAATGGGAGGGAGCTTTGATCCCTTTATAGCCTATATTATTGCGAATAACCTCATAAAATGTTTCTCCTTTAACATTGTAAGCTATTTTGACCCATTCTTTGGCAGACATGGGCTTCAGCTTTAAAGCTCTTGCCACTTCAATCCTCTCCTCATCTAATTTTTCCATTATTTTTGAAACGGATGGAGTTACCCCTTCGGTATAATAATCAAAATCACCCTGGGTCGCTTCGATCCAGCCGCCATTTAGAATTGTCAGGGCCGGATGAAAAATAGCTCCCATGTTATCAAGGCTTGTTTTTAACACGTTTTTAGCGGGAATAAACTGGGGATATGCCAGGTTTAAAACCCTCAACACTTTTTTGGTTTTTGTTGCCGGGAGCGCAGCCAGGGGAACAACATTCTTCATTCGGAAAATTTTCACTTCTCCGGGGCCGATATTTCTGCTTGCATACAAGAAGGTTTGTGTCTCTACAATTGTTATTTTTTCCTTAATCCCTATTTTTTTGAGAGTATTATAGAACTCTAGAGCTCCTCCTGTTCTCCCCGGGTTAAGCACCACAATTTGGTTTTTTCTCAAATATGGTCCGCAGACTTGTACTATATCTTTGTGGGCAGTAGCAGGCACAACAACCATTATTACATCTACATTATCTATGACTTCACCGATGTCATTGCTGACCTTTCTCAGCCTGCCGAATCCATGAAATTGTCCGTATACTTCTATTCCTCCCCTTGATCTAATTAGTTTAATTCTGTTCCTGTTCCTGTTGTAGAGATTAACCTTAAAACCTTTTAATGCCAGATGTCCGGCCATCGCCAGGCCGCCATGACCTGCGCCAATTACCAGAAACCTGGGGAAGGCTTTTATTATCCTGTGTGTTTTGCTTTTTTTAAACACTCTCATGAAAACATCCCCTCCGGTATGTGTTAAAGAGATACCTGTAACATTATTTTTAATCAAAACCCATACAACTATCCCCTAATTCCTTGATTATTAAAAAATTAATGTTATACTTTAATAGAAAAAGAAATCAACGGAGGGAAGGTTATGCCTTTTGATGGCAGCGTTTTAAGGGGTGTTAAGACTGAACTGGAAAACACCATCTTAAATGGTCGTATAGACAAGATTTATCAACCTGAGAAGAACAGCATCGTAATAAAAATCAGAAACAAGGGTGAAAATTACAATTTATACATCTCTGCAGAACCTCAAAGCTGTCGCCTTCATTTGACATCAAAAAAATACTCCAATCCCCAGAATCCTCCAATGTTTTGTATGCTGCTTAGAAAACACCTGCAAAACGGAAAAATTGTAAAGCTGCATCAACCTGATTACGAAAGAATCCTTGAAATAGAAGTTGAAGCTGTGGATGATGCGGGATTTTTAAGCAAAAAAACAATGGTAATTGAGATAATGGGAAAACACAGCAACATTGTATTAATAGATGAGCAGGGTATTATCGTAGACAGTATAAAACGAATACCTCCTTCGATGAATTCATACAGGGCCGTTATTCCCAGAGAAAAGTATGTCTATCCACCAAAACAGGGCAAAATCGATCCAACCCATGTTTCAGCAAAAGATTTTGCCAATATTATTCAGGAAAAAAAAGGAGAACTGTTCCTTGCTGTAATTAAATCCTTTAATGGTATAAGTCCCATTGCTGCAAAAGAAATCTGTTTGATGGCTAATTTAGATCCTTATACAAATGAACGTAAAGATGTTGATTTGAACAGGCTTACCGATGCATTTCTGACTTTCTTTGAAACTGTAAAAATGAACAGGTTCGATCCCACTGTGTATAAAAACAATGATAATTCAAAACTCATTGATTTTTATGTTTTCCCTTTGAAACAGCTGGAAGGTTTTTCAAGCCTGCATTTCCCCGGTGTTTCTGAGGCCCTGGATTTTTTTTATTTCAGAAAACAGATTGTTCAAAAGTTCCAACAAAAACAATCGGATTTATCCAAACTTGTGAAATCAAAGCTTGAAAGCTGTTACAAAAAATTGGGTTTTCAGGAACAGCAATTTTTTAAAGCCAGGGATGCTGAAAAGTTTAAGCTGTATGGAGAACTGCTCACCGCCAATATCTACAGGTTAAAAAAGGGTCCGGTCAAAGTAAAACTGAAAAACTACTATTCCAGTGACCAAAAGGAAGTAGAAATCGAACTGGATCCAAAACTAACCCCTGTGGAGAACGCCCAGAAATTTTTTAAAAAATACAGCAAGCTTAAAAACACCCGGGAAAAAGTCAAAAAACAGCTTAAAAACACAAAGGCAGAAATTGAATACCTTGAAAGTGTTTTATACAACATAGAGCAGGCTGCAGAATTGAAGGAATTAGAAGAAATAAAATCAGAATTGGTTCAGGAAGGCTATATTAAATCAAACAAGAGAATTTCCCCATCAAAAAAAGAAACCACCAGCAAACCCCGAAAATTTATCTCTTCTGATGGTTTCACTATACTAGTAGGGCGTAACAATAAGCAAAACGATTATTTAACCATGAAAATTGCATCCAGTGAAGATATATGGTTTCACACCAAACACATCCCGGGTTCTCATGTGATTGTTAAAGTTGATGGTAACGGCAGCGTTCCTGAAACAACCCTCCTTGAAGCTGCAGCCCTTGCCGCATATTACAGCAAAGCCAGGCAATCCAGCAATGTTCCCATAGATTACACTGAGAAAAAAAACGTAAAAAAACCCCGGGGTGCCAGGCCCGGCATGGTAATATACAACAATTATAAAACAATATACATTACCCCTTCCAAGTACACAGAAAAAATAAAAAACATGGAGATGAATTAATCCTTCTCCATGTTTTTTTCTAAGATTACCACTCGTTCTTCCCCATCAACTTCTTTCAGTTTAACCTGTATTATCTCATCCTTAGAAGTAGGCACATTTTTCCCGACATAATCAGCTCTGATTGGTAGTTCTCTGTGACCTCTATCTATTAATACTGCCAGCTGTATTGCCTGAGGTCTTCCCAAGTCCATTATGGCATCAAGGGCTGCTCTTACCGTCCTGCCAGTATAGAGCACATCGTCCACCAAAACAATGATCTGTTCATTTACATCAAAGGTAATCTCGGTTTTGTGTATTATTGGTTTGTTTATTTTATAGGAAAGATCATCCCTATAAAGGGTTATATCCAGGATACCAAAGGGTATCTTAACCCCCTCTACCTGAGCAATTTTTCCGCGAATCCTATTCGCCAGGGGAACACCTCGGGTTCTAATTCCAATCAGGGCAACATTCTCCACCCCCCTGTTTTTTTCGATAATTTCATGGCTTATACGGGTAAGGGCCCTCATTATTCCTTTTTTATCCATGATTTCAGCCTTTTCCCTCATTGTTTCACTCCTCTCAGCTTTTTTCGTAGCGTCAACCAACTTGGATGGCTTTTGGGAAATAATTGGAAACTGCTGCTGAAAGGATTCAAGACAAATGTTTTCTCTGGTTTAATGGATATTCAAGATACTAAACAGCTAATAAAAAGCAGCTCCCCTCATAATAAAAAGGCTGTATCTCTCTCCTCTAAAATGCCCCACATAAATGTTCCATATTTTGTCAAAGTGCAGATGCAATTGTGAGACACAACATTAGTTAGAAATTTAAATATAAAAATCGATTTTAGAAATCTGAATATCTCCTCATTTTGTTAGTTTTCCTTTCAAATTGTAATTTTCCTTTCGAAGTATAAATAATTTTTCACCCAACCCTTGACCTTATAATTTCGGAGGCTATATCCAGTCTTTTTTTATAATTTCGCTGTGTAGGACCCTGCCCGGTAATGAATGGAGACACCACACATTCGATACCTTTCACCGAGATAGTTTCTCCTTTTTCAACAATACTACTATATTTCAGCCTTTTCTTAAGTAAATTGAGCGGCTTTGCCCCCAGCATAATGATAAGATCGGGTTCACATATATCTATTTCCCTTTCCAAAAGAATTTTACTCCTCACCCTATCGAAATCGCCGTCCTTCCATGATCCTTCCTTATATACTTTAGCAGCATCTGTTATATAGCAAAAATCCAAATCTATATTCCACCTGATAAATTGATCCCTTACCATCCTCCAATTTTTATATCCGAAATTCTGATTTTCATTCAAACCCGATATGTAATAATCATATTCTCCCTGAGAATTAATCTCATTAAATAGATGGGCAAAAAGTACGATACTTCCGGCATCGCGGGAAAGGGAATCCTGACTTATTATCATAACCTTATAGCCTTCCTTTTTGCTAAAAAATTTTTTTCCCCACCACGGAAGATCGGCACCCCTTCTAATCGGTTCATAGTCATGTTTACTTAAAAAGATTTCTATTGCTTTTGAATAATAATTTTCAGGATATAGTTTTTGAAAGTTTCGTACGGGACTACCCTCGGTGTATCGCAGAAGGGGATAAATCTTATAAGGAGAAAAAATTTCGGATAGCAATTCTATTTTTAAACTTTGATTTACCACACTTTCACCCCCTTCTCGATTATTTAAGCTACCTGTAAATTTTATACAAAGAGCATACAAGACAAATTAGCGCCTTCTGCTTAAAGCTTTTTCTATTTCATCAATTCTACGAACGAACTCCACAACCAATTGAACAAAGTTACGGTCGTTAAATCCGGCAACTAAGGTAACCTGCTCAAATCTATTTTTTATATTCAACATCAAATACCTCCTCTCTATAAATAAAATATGAAGTCAAAGTTCTTCCTTAGCTATTCATTCGATGTCGCTAAACCTCTGTTATGTGATGTTAGGCCAACATCTATTTTTCATCTATTAACTCTTTTACTAAATCTTCATAACCTTCCCTAATTCTATAGTTATCCTTTTCCCAAGGATAATTTGGATAATCGTAAGCAATGATTTGCGCTTTCCTCAGCATATAATTTTTAAAACATTGCACACATATTTCTTGCGTAAACTTTTTACAAAACAAATTGCTGCTGGCCCTAAGTTTCCCCTGTTACAATATATCAATGGACTGCTAATTTCCATCATAGTACTCAACGCTCTTTAAAGATTTCTGAAGTCGTTTTAGTCACTTGTCACCATACAGAGACACACTACAAACTATTCGAGCCCTACGGACGGCTATCCATAATTAACGTGGACGGTTTCTTTTGCTTCACTTTTTAATAGCAAAAACAACTCTTTTACAACCTCAACTTCCCTACAACATCCCTGTACTGCAGGGCCTCAGCTATGTGGTGTTCTTTGATCTTCTCCGAACTGTCCAGGTCAGCTATTGTCCTTGATACCTTGAGTATCCTGTTGTAGGACCTGGCGGTAAGGCCCAGGTGTTTAAAGGCATTTTCCAGAAGTTGTCTGCCGCCGGTATCGAGCTGGCAGTATTTTTGTATCTGACCAGGTGACATCTGGGAATTGAAGAAAATGCTACTCCTCTTAAACCTTTTCAGCTGAACTTCCCGGGCAGCTTCCACTCTTTTTTTGATAGAAGCAGAGCTTTCTCCATCTGCACCCCCCTCAAGGTCCCTGTATTTCACGGCAGCCACCTCCACATGCAGGTCTATCCTGTCCATCAGAGGTCCGGACAGCTTACCCAGGTACCTCTGTATCTGATATGGCGAACAGCGGCACTCTTTCGTAGGGTCTGAAAAAAATCCACAGGGGCATGCGTGCATTACAAAAATACCGAAAATCTGATATTAAGTTGGATATTTCACTAGAACAAAAGTTACCTGAAAAGACTCTCGGCCAGCGGCTTAGAAAAAAACGCATTGAAAAGGGGTTAAATATAAAACAGTTAGCTAAAATATCAGGTGTTTCTCCAGACTCTTTAAGCTATTGGGAAAGGGATCTTAAAAGACCGAGAATTAAAAATTTAAAAAAAGTAGCAGATGCCTTGGAAACAAATCTAAAATACTTGCTACAGCTAAAAACATCTAAAAAAGACGACATTAGAGAAAAAATTTACAAATTTAGATTGTTAAACGCTCTTACACAAAAAGAACTGGCTAAAATGTGCAATCTTGATCCCACTACTATTCGTCTCTGGGAATCAGGAAAGAGAAAACCTTCAGCAGAAAAACTTAAGCAATTATTAGATGCTATAAGTTGATTTTTTAGATCTTATTTTAGGTTTAAATTATAATAAAATAAAATTAGTTTTCCGCAACCTTAAATTTAACATCTCTCTATCTACAGAAAGCAATAAAGTATAAACGTCACTTAAAACTATTACAAAGTATATCTCGGTTTCTTAAACCTTTCTATTTGACCTTTACTGGGCGATTCAACCCTCGTTTAATATAATTAGCTTAACTTTTAACTAACTGTTTTGGAGAAGACCATAATTTTGAGGGTTAATATTTAAAACCCTAAAGGATATACACCCTTTTGCCTTACTAAATTCACTTCAATTATTCTTGAATCTATTTCATATTTTTGACCGTCAGAAAAATATTTTTTATAATTCTTTTGACCTTCTACCATAGCACATTCAAAAGAATGTGTTCCAATCATTGTTGCCTCAACGAAAAAAAATTCTCCGTTTGCACCTTTCCAACCAACAAATGCATGCCCAGGAACTAGAGCAATTAAGGGTAATATTCCACAATTCTCTAAACAACTGGCAAAAAGCACACTTAAATCAATACAATTTCCGGATTTTTGTTTTAAAGTTTGCGAAGGTGTTAAAATCCTTTGGGTTAAACTATTAATATCAGAACCAAAGCTGAAACTTCTATTTACATAAACAATCTCTTCTTGCGATAGTACTTCATAGATTGCTTTAACTTCTTTCATTATTACTTCATTTCCATATTTATAGGCAAGAAAGCCTAATATTTTCCCAACCTTTCTAGCAGCTTTCGAAATTATTTCATCTATCTTTGGAATATGAGGAGTAATCCATGCCACAACTAAATCCCAAAGATTTATTTTCCATGATAATCCTGGATCTTCAACTTCCCAAATAATTGTATCCCTAGCTAATAACTTAATTGGTGTATTACTTCTTAGAATAACTTTATCCTCAAAAATAGCTTTAATTGATAAAGCAGTTTCAGTAATTTCATATAAATTTTTAATCAATTCTTGATTAAGAATAGGATTTACTTTTAACTCTGATTGATTCCATGGTTTTATAATGATATCTTTTTCTAATATATGGGAAAAGCCTTGAATACATCCTTCAATTGATACTTTAGCAGGAGAATCAGAGAAATTAGAAACAATTACTTTCGCAGGTGAAAATTGTTCTCTATATAATTTGTTTATTGAGTTATATATACTAGATGGTATTGGTAACGAAGTAACAAATGATATAGCCTCTATAGAAATTTTAGGTACTAAATCTATATGGCTATTCAGCATAAAGAAATCATTAGTTTTTATATAATCATCAAATATTTCATATTTTGATGAATCTGCCTCTTCAAAAATTAATACTTTTTCATTCTCTGATGTAATGGGTATAAAAGTTTCTTGTTCCATTTTTCCTACTTTAGGAGCAACAATATTTATATTTGGTTTGTTTTTAAAAGAAAACCCTGGCGGTGGAATAAAGTTAATGTTAGTATACTCAATTTCCTTGAAAGGTAAAAATAGGCCCACATTTATACTAATACATTTATCATTTAGAACATGGTTTATTTCTTGGAACCTTATAATTGATTCAATTTTTATCTCTTTGTTTAACATTAATTCAGAAAAAATTGCATTATTTTTCCCCATTAAATATTTACCGTGACAAACACGGTATGAGATTTCTTCAAACCTTTTTATTTTAGAATTATATTTACGTTTACTTTCAAGACAGATCTTAGAAAAAGGCATCCATATATTCCAATGAATTAGACTACTATTAATTTTGGCTTCTTTTCCATCAATTCTTACAATAGTTGATAATGGTGGGAAAGTACTTTTATATCCGGCAAATATGAATATAACAGGAAATAGGTTATAACAATGATCATATGGACCCCAGTTTTCTTTCTTTTTCCAATTATCTTTAATAAAACATTCTTTAAAAATATTACGATTAGACTCAAGTTTTATAATCAATTCTATTTTTACAGAATGAGAATCTAAAAACTGGTAGTTTACTTTTTTAACTATACATTTAACAAATTCATATATGTTTGGTAAAAAATAATTTGCAACAAATCTAGTCGTCTCACCAGTTGATTCATTTCTTAATGAAGGAAGAAAACAATAAAAAGCTGGACCTTCTTCTTGAGGAAAATAATTGCAAGTAGTAATACACTTTTCCCATGACCTATATTTTCCACAACATAACGAACAAATCAACTTGCCATCTAGTGCCAAACAAGCACGTTTACCCTTTCTTGAATTACAGATTATACACTTTCCCATGAAAAACTCTCCTTAATGAAAAATATTGCACATTTCGCACCCTTAGGTATTTTCTCTTCTGTATTTTTAAGGTTTAATCATTCCAGCAGACGAAGCAGCGACTTTCGCGTTACAACATAAGCATCACGGGTAAGACCCAACAACCCAAGAATTCTATCAAAAGACTCTTCATTGGGTACGTCAGGAATAACCCGATACTTTCTGTTACCCTCATTTATGATTGCAACCTGAAAGGGACTCAAAAGCTCAAGTATCCTGTTGCCCGTAGGTTTTTGTATGACACCAGAGGTGTTCTACCGGCTAAAATGTTTATCACAATGGCTTTCAGTTTCGATGCCGGCGATAGCTTGCATTGTTTGGGACCCCATTTTAATACTGAATCAAGTATTCTACCTATACCCGGTTGTTCCCATATTGCTGAAATTGCAGGAAAAGGGCCTACATTGTATACCTTCATCGAGTTTATCATAGTATCACCCAATTACTATGATAAACCATAAGGGGTTAAAGTACAAGTTAAAAAATACCAAATATGACTATTGTTTCTTAAAAACTGAACTTTTTTAAAATTTACTTTTTTGCGTTGTAAAGGGTGCGAAATGTGCGTTTAATATATTGATTTGTTCTTTTTTATAGATTTTTAGAATCTCTAAATCACTGTTTTTTGCTTCTTTCCCGGCTCGTTCCCAAAACTTTTTCTGGGCTTTCTTATTAGAGATAAAATCTTCGAAATCCATTTCTAAAATTTTTTTAAGCTCTCTAAAAGCTTCATTGCTTTCAGAAATATGTATCTCTCCTGTGCGACGTTTTAAAACCCTGGCAGTACTCAATACCCTGTTTTTGGCACTGCGGCACCGGTCCTGAAATTTTGTCCTTACTACCGCTCCGGCCTCCTTTATCTTTTTTACGGTGCGGGTGATGATTTTTATACCATCCTGGAGCAGACCTGCATCGGTGGGATGATGGATATTGGATTCTACCACTGTGGTGTCTACACGCAGTTTTCTGCCTCGAATTATCTTCTGCTCCCTGGCTTTCTGCAGCAATAATTGATTCAACTGATCTACTACCTCACTGCCGTATTTTTTGGTCAGCTTGATTAGAGTAGTAGAATGGGAACCTTTTCTGTCAGTTCTATTCGACAAAAACGCCGCCAGCTTATACTGTCGGAAACCTCCTTTACCAGAGTTTCATATCCCAGCTGATAACGGAACTTGAGATACATCATACGAATATATGTTTCAACCTTAACGGTTGGTCTACCAATTTTGGTATTAAACCGCTTTATGTATGGTTCAAAGAAACGGGGATCATCAAGGATTTCGTCTATTGTCTGCAGCTTTTCAGGTAGCTTCAAGAGTTCTTTTGGCAGAATTTGTTCCTATATTGTCATCTGACCATCTTTTAACCTTAACATAAGCACCACCCTGTATAAATTTTAGTTTTAATTGTGTAGGGTTTCCTTTACATGAAGTTTTTGGGTTGTTTGTATTTATATATTCGCCGCAGACATGCGGAAATCCTTTGTTCTATTGGAATATCAATAATTTTAATACTATGTTCCGGGAGTTTTTCAGGGGTAACTTTTTAAAGCAAGCATCTACTTATCCTATATATCGGAGAAAGGAGTGAACTATATGTTAGCCGTTAAAGGATATTATAATGGCAAACGAATAATTTTAGATAAAGATTATAAATTGAAAAAAAGGCAAAAAGTTGTTGTTACTATTATTGACGTGGATGAACAAGTAAAGAAAAGGGTCGATTTTAT
>Ga0180891_1127_pt1 | contig 11329 bp, 10 predicted proteins | sample Deesub1362A_J573_FD_124284 | JGI IMG/M metagenome (GOLD analysis project Ga0180891, IMG submission 124284) | Thermoanaerobacterales bacterium JdFR-68 | reverse complement strand
CAAGGCTATCACTAAAACCAAAACAACTTTTTCAAACTTTCTCATGACATCCTCCTCTGTATCATTGTATCTATAATAGATTATAAGCTATATCATTGTTGTAACACAAAAGGAATATTCATGCATCAATCTGCTTCTCCATATTCTTTATATACATCTCCAGCTTATAATGCAAAAAATGTTCTTATGCTTATGCGTGTTATTTTTATGCAATACATACTTTTTGTAGCAATGTATGTTCTGATGAATAAAATAACACTAAACTCAACAAAAAGGAGGTTGTGTAATTGGCCCAACGAATCATAGGGAAAGGATCCAAGACCTTTATTCATAAAATGCACTTTAGAGTTCCAAGACATTTTTACAAAATAAGGTGTGAGTTGATAAACATAAAATTACAGGCACTGGACTGCACAAAGGATAAAATCCTTGCCCATATAAGTTATACTCCCATTCTGTTCCTGGGGTCTTTCGATAGAGCACCAAGGACCAAAATCAAAGGCCTTCGTCAGGAAATAAAAGAAGAAATTCCCATTATCAAATGTGTGTACGATAACTGCTGTGAAAAGATTTCATCAGATGCTGCCCAGGTAGACCTTGAATTCTCAAAACAACCTCAATGCATAGCATCGGTTTTAAAAATGGGAAGGGGTCGCTTCTCTGAAACCAAGGTTGATTTGATAATAAAAGGCGAAATAAGGGCAATTATAAAGGAAAGAGACGTTGTTTAAAGGCGGTTGCTGCTGCAAACTCACTTTTTGGTAAACCTTTATCAAGGGAAAGGAGGAAACTCAAATGCCGAATGGGGTAAGTGGCTTAGCAAATGAACTGAGGATGTTTGTAAATAAACGAGTCAACATCACAACTGATGGTGTTGCTCAGGATGTTATAATTGTTGAAGTTAATGATAATTTTGTCAGAGCTGTAGAAGTATGCAGCGGTAACATCAAAGTATATCAATTGTCTCGAATAGATTTTGTAGAAGATACCAATCCATAACTAAATAATCCCGGGGGTCTTCCCGGGTTTCATTACATAAAAACTTGATTAAACAAAAACAAGGTGGTGAAACCGAGTGGATTATTTTCTTGTCTCCCTGCTGGTGGTATTTCTCACCCTTGAACATTTTGGGAAGCCCATTCAGCATAAAAAAATCCAATACAAAAAAACTAAAAATAAAGATTATGATGAAGAAGATGCTGTTTCAGCTGAAGAAGATGAACCTTCAGAAAAGGAGGGTAAAAAGGTAAAGGAGAAAAACATCCATAACAAGGATTTTGATACAGAAACAACTGATGATGAAACAGCTGCTGAAGAACTTGAGAAATCAGAAAAACCAATAAACATCCTCGATGAAAAACCTCAAGGCGCAATAACGGATAAGATTGAAAACAAAACAAAAAAATACACAGCTGAAACTTTTGAAAAGGAAAAAATCATCCCAATGCCCCAGGATAAACCCTTTTGCCTTTCTACCTTTAAAAGAGAACTTGAAAGGTATCTGTTTCAGACTGTAACTATCGTTGTGGATTCTGCACAGATCACCGGCGTTTTAACAAGGGTTGGAAATGCGACCATTACTTTGATTTCCAATTGTAGTGTCTTCTTGATACCTATTAACAACATCAATACCCTTATCGATGTTAATCCTTAGCACCATACTTAATTCAGAAAGGAAGAAAAGGCATGGTTACGGAAAGGCTGAAAAAGCACTTTGAAGCTTTTATCAACCGGAGGGTTAAAATCGCAGCATAATGGTATTAACCCGGAATGTTATCACAGCACAGATTGATAATGATTTTTTAAAGGCTGTAGAACTCGAAACATGAAACTTGAAAATATTCCCCCTGGTGAATATAGTTTATTAAAGACCTGCTGCCATAATAAGGAGAGGAAGGCCGTCGTGTAACTGCCTTCCTTTCCTGATACGGGTTCTGTTAAAAGCCCGATAGGTTAATTTAGTGTCAGGGGATGCAGCCTTTACACCTGACACCATTCGGGACAGGCTGCCTTGACAAACAGCCTGTTTTAATACATACTTACAAATGGTGGAATCTTTTATTGGGAGTGTGTTTCCATGCTTAATCATTATAGTCCTAATGCCGAATACAAAATTATGGTGTGCATAACACCTCAAGAAAGCTGCAGAAGATTGATAGAAGAAGGTTACAACAGAGCTCTCAAAAAAAACGGTGAGTTCTGCAGTGTATACGTTAATAAATCCGATTACATTTCCAGTGATCTCACCCAACACAAAATTCTCCAGGAGCTTTTCGATTACGCTCAAAAATTGGGTGGTCGTGTAACAATTTTAAAGGGTAAAAAAGTCTTTAAAACCCTGGCTGAATTTGCAAAAGCCAATGGTGTAAACGAAATAATTGTGGGCGGTTCCATGAAGTCCGCCTTTAATCCCCGCAGTAACAGGAAAAAGGCAATAAATCCCTTAAAGAAACAAATAGAAAACCACAACATATTTATAAACATAGTCGAATGACCCAGGCAAATGTGAAAAAATTGGTTTATATAAATAGAAGGTTATTTCCAGTTTTAAGAGAATATATTTATAAGGCAAAATATTAGAAAGGTGAATTTTTGATGAAAAAAACATTTGGGCCAATAATCATAATACTGATAATTTCTGCAATGCTGCTGCTCGGATTTACATACTCAAAAACTCCTTCCGTTTACCTGGATGATGAATCACTGAATTTTTCCCTTCCCGTAAAAAACATTTACGGCAGATTATATGTTCCATACAAACAATTTTTTTCTCAGATACAAAACACCCGGCTTTTTTCCAGTAACAAATTTTTCCTTGATCAGAATACAAAACTCTTCAAAAACCTGAACACCGGAGAAAAAATCACCATAAATCTGCGCAGCTTTTATGGCACGGTTTACATACCCTTGAGGTCCGCTGCCGAGTTCGTTGGTTTCAAAATAACATGGGACAATTCATTGAAAAGAGCCTACTTGAAGTCACCTAAAAACTATGTGGCTGTTCTCGCCTACGGGAACATCATCCCGGAGAAACAAAAACTGGATTACCTCGGAAAGAGTTTCGTCACCGTGGAAAACTTTAAATCCCAAATGGAATATCTCCACAAGAATGGCTATTCAACCCTGGATTTGGCAGCCCTCGAAGCATTTATTGACGGAAACATGCTGGTTGATAAGGCAGTGGTCCTTACCTTTGATGGCGGCTATTCCAATTTTTACATGTATGCATACCCTTTATTGAAAAAATATAATTTTCATGGAATAGTGTTTGTTGAGACAACTGCAGTAGGCAGAACTTCTGACCTTTCCTATATGGGATGGAACAGGCTAAAAGAGTTGTCAAAAAAAGGCATTATCGATGTAAATAGCCTTACCCACAACATGTACAATTTCGAAGGAGAAGCTTACAGGATTATGCGCACAAGGCCATCTGAAATAATAAAGGACCTAAAAATCTCTCGGCAGCTGATCAAGATTTTAATCGAAAAGGAAGCTTCGGCTATCGCATATCCTCACGGCATATACAATGATGCTATTATTGCTTACGCCAAACAGGCAGGCTTTGATATGGGTTTTACTACCAAAAGAGGATTTGTAGAAGTTGGAGACAACAAAATGACCCTGCACCGCAATTACATGTATGACTGGATGGATTTATCATACTTCAAAAAAATTCTAAACAAACAGTAAACATGATTTTAAAATCAAAATTTTCTCTGGAAACTGTACTGCTCTTAAAGTGAATAGAAAAACCCCGGAAGAACTAAATCCGGGGTTTTTCTATTGAGGTTATACAGCTTAAGTCTTTTTTGTATTACTTTTAATAACAACTATTTTTACAGATATAAACATAAGCCCAAAAGATGTAATCAACCAAAATACATAAATACAGCCAAAATAGCCTGAATTTTAAACTGTGTGAGAATTACTATATATATATTTAGCAATTTACCTGTATTTTCCACAAATTAAAACACTTCTTTATTCTTGATTATGTTTAATAAATATATTATAATTAGAAAAAACAAATGAAAAGGTTTACAAAAAGAATATTGAGACAGGAGGGAGATGATTACGAAACCGACTATTAAAGATGTTGCTAAACTAGCAGAGGTATCAATTGCTACCGTTTCCAGAGTTCTCAATGGAAGTCCCCTTGTTCAGGAAAAAACTAGGCAAAGGGTCTGGAAAGCCATTGAAAAATTAAACTACAAACCTAACGCCCTGGCACGGGGTCTAATAAACAAAAAAACTCAAACTGTTGGAATGATTATCCCGGACATTTCCAACGCTTTTTCAGCAGAAGTAGTGCGGGGTATTGAAGATATAGCCAATATACACAACTACAATGTCATTTTGTGTAACAGCGATTTGGATTTCCAGCGAGAAATGAAATATGTCACTACCCTCCAGGAAAAACAAATAGATGGTCTAATCTTTTTAAGCGAACAGGTAACAGATGAACACCTGGACTGTTTTATCGAGAGCCGTCTGCCGGTAGTACTGGTGGCTACCCATGATGATAAAGGCTTGTTGCCTTCGGTTAACATTGATAACGTTATGGCAGCCCGGGTGGCAACCGAATATTTGTTAGGCCTGGGTCACCGGCGGATCGCTTTTATCAGTGGTCCTTTTGACGACCCTATTGCCGGTATTACCCGCCTAACCGGGTATAAACAGGGATTACAGGCCAAAGGACTTCCGGTGCTAGAGGAATTAATCCTGGAAGGGGATTTCACCTATAAAACAGGTTACAGAAATATGAGAAAATTGTTGCAGTTACAGCCCAGACCGACAGCAGTTTTTGCTGCCAGTGATGAAATGGCAGTAGGTGCTATGAACGCGATTCTGGATAACGGACTAAAGGTACCCGCGGATATTGCTGTTTTAGGCTTTGATAATATTGACCTGACAACAAAAGTTCGCCCCCGTTTAAGTACTATTGCGCAACCCATGTATGATATGGGAGCGATAGCTATGCAGATGTTGATTAAGATTTTGACCGATGCACCCCTGGAAAAAAGGATTGTAAAATTACCTTTTGAGTTAATAATTAGAGAATCATGTAGTGTTAAAAAATAAAGGTTCTTCTCCAAAACAGTTGGTTAAGGGTTAAGCTAATATATCTAATAAACTTTATCTAGAGAGATACCTGGGAAATACGTGGGTTGGTTAGATAGCCTTGCCCGGCTTGAGAAATTTCACACCGGCCAGCTTAGGCAATCAAGGCAACCCTGAGGGACGCCTTGCGGCGGCCTTGACTGTCTCATTGCCCGGTGTAAATACAAGCCAACCGGGCAAAGGAATTCACGTATATTTGGCTGTCAGGCTGCAGTTGATTAAAGCACGTTGTTCCGCTTCATCGAAAACCTGTGCAGCGGTCATCGAAAAAACGGTTCTTCTCTTTTCCATGTCCATTGAAATCCCGGATATTTGTGAACTACATTCGCAGTTGTTGAAATATCCGGTCAATTCTTAACAACTAAAAAGCTTTCGGATGGGTTCTGTCAGGGGCCCGTTATCCAAATGTATTTGAGTAGCGGGGGAGTAGCCTTTACTCTACCCTGAAAATAGTTCATGTAGCAAGGCTGGCCGTTTCGGCTTGGCTCCCAGATTGGCTGAGTAGGCTACTGCTCAAGCTCCGGGAGACTTCTTGTCCTGTTCCGCATCCATGCGTAAAAGGACGACCTCGGACGTCCTGTCTTCGAACCCACCTTCGCTTTCAGCTTTACTAACCCTGGTTAGCCGCTTGAATCAGAGCACTGCATCGGAATTGGTCAGCACTAGTGTATATTTTCATCCTTCTGATGGTGCTGCAATTGCAGTCAAGGTCATGTCAAAGTTGGTTTCAACCACAATATGTAGTGTCAAATAAGATCCGAAACATCAAAATATTGCACTCGAGGCAATACTTTGACGAGGTCCTGATTGCAGTATGTATGTCTTGACAGAACCCGGGAGAAAGCTATAATGATTTAACTATTGACCGGATTGGGTTTGCATGACATCTAACTCAACTAAAATGGAGAAGAACCAAAATAAATTATATTTCACCTGTTTCTTCAAAAGCACCTGCTGAATGCAGGCAAAATGCAATAGAAAAATAATTTTTTTTTGACTCAAATGAAAACGTTTACAATTCGGGGGGAATATTATGTCAGAAGTTGTTTTTAAAAACGTCTGTAAAAATTACGGACAGGTTACTGTTATCCATGACCTGAACCTGACAATTAGGGATGGGGAGTTTCTTGTACTGGTGGGGCCTTCCGGATGCGGTAAATCGACAATTTTACGGATGATAGCCGGTCTGGAGAAGATTACTGCAGGTGAACTCTACATCGGAGATCGTCTGGTCAACGACTTACCGCCCAAAGACCGGGATATTGCCATGGTTTTTCAAAACTATGCTCTGTATCCCCACATGAATGTGTATGAAAACATGGCTTTTGGTTTGAAATTGAGAAGATTTCCCGGAGAAGAAATAGACCGCCGGGTTAAGGAAGCAGCCAGTATCCTGCGAATCGAACATTTGTTGAAACGTAAACCCAAAGAACTGTCAGGTGGCCAGAGACAAAGAGTAGCTATAGGACGGTCCATTGTTCGGAAACCTCAGGTCTTTTTGATGGATGAGCCTCTTTCTAACCTGGACGCCAAATTGAGGGTGGAAATGCGGGCTGAAATCAGTAAATTGCATAACCGATTACAAACTACAGTAGTGTATGTTACCCATGACCAGACTGAAGCCATGACCATGGGGGAAAGAATAGCAGTGATAAAAGATGGCTCTATCCAACAGGTTGATACCCCTTTAAATATTTATAATCACCCGGCTAATATGTTTGTTGCCGGTTTCATTGGTTCCCCGGCCATGAATTTTTTACCCTGTCGGGTAGAGCGTATAGACGATGAATTTTATCTGGATGCTCAAGCCTTTAAAATCCAGGTGCCAAAAGCCAAAACCGAAAAACTGGAAGCTTATACCGGGCGAGAAGTTGTTTTTGGCTTTCGACCTGAGGATATACATAGCGAACCGGTCCTTTCGGAAACTCATGCAAACAGTTCTTTCACAGGTGTAGTAGATGTTGTGGAATTGCTAGGAGCGGAAATGATTGTTCATTTATCCACCGGAACCCATTCTATTATTGCGAAACTTGATGTCCGTACCCGGCTGAAGAGGGGAGACAAACTACAGCTAACCTTTGATATGAACAAAATTCATCTATTTGATAAGGAAAATGAGGTGGCTATTTTATGAAAATATTAAAAACGTATCGGTTAGAAATCATTATGCTGTTACCCCTGGTGTTATATATTATCGGATTTACCTTTCTACCAGTAATGAATACCATCTTTATGAGTTTCCAGAATCCCCACACCGGTGCATTCCCTACTTTCGCCAACTACCAGTATATTTTTGGCCGCAGAGATTTTAATGATGCTTTCTGGAATACAATGATTATAACCGGAATCGGTTTAACCTTGGAGATGACAATAGGTTTGGTAATTGCCTTGATGTTAACCAAAAATTTTAAGGGTAGGGGTGTTTTCCGTTCGTTCTTGCTGATTCCCATGGGAGTACCCACTCTGGTTTCAGCGGTAACTATGACCTATATTTTCAACATCCATGGTTATTTAAATGAGCTTCTTTACCGTTTACATCTAATCAAGATTCCGGTTGATTGGGCTGGTGGTGGTTTAAAAACCCTGTTGATGATAGTTTTTGCTGACATGTGGAAAGTTACTCCAATGGTAGTTCTTTTACTTCTGGCCGGCCTGGAAAGCATTCCCGGTGAAGTTTATGAAGCCGCATCTATTGACGGTGCCAGCACTTGGCAGACGTTTCGCCATGTGACATTACCCCTTTTAAAACCCTCTATAACCATGACCCTGATTTTACGGGCCATCGATGCCTTTAGAATTTTTGAGCTTCCCATGGTTTTAGCCGGAAAAAATACCCCTGTTTTATCTACTTACGCTTATATGGAGTACAATGCCTATAATAACCCCTACACTTCCGCAGCAGGCTCAACCATTCTGTTAGTGATGATTTTGATATTTATCTTCGGGTATCTGTTTGTTTCCGAACGCAACAAGGAGGTAATATAATGGTTACAAAGCAAGATAGCGATCTTTTAGCCAAGGTAATTAAGTTTTTGTTTTGGCCCATGGCCATTCTGGTAATGTTTTTCCTGCTTGTGCCGGTATACATCATGGTCAAGGTATCCCTGAGTGCTCCCCAGGATATACTGACCCAGCATCCCCCTTTTCTCATCCATAACTTTACCTGGAACCACTGGTTGAAGGTTCTGAAATCCGGCAACCTCTGGCTGCCTTTTCAAAAAAGCTTTGTAGTAGCCACCATTACAACCGTTATTGCCATCATGGTAGCAGCTCCGGCTGCCTACGTGATCTCCCGCATGCCGAAGAAAGTAAGGTATACAGTCATTTTAAGCCTATTCTTTACCAGGATGTTTCCGGAAGTGGGAATTGCCCTGCCTATTGCTGTTAACTTTATTAAACTGAATTTACTAGATACATATACGGGGTTGATTTTGGCCCACCTGGTTAAGGTATTACCTTTTATTGCCTGGATTCTGGTGGGGACCTTTGAAACTATCCCGGAAGACCTGGAACAGGCAGCCATGGTAGATGGAGCCAGTCGGTGGACTGCTCTTACTAAAGTAGTTTTTCCCATCTCTCTATCGGGAATTGCCGTGGCGGCAATTTTTACCTGGCTCGAGTCCTGGAACGAGTTCACTTATGCTTTATACCTCACCCTTTCTCAGCGCAGTTTGCCCTTGCAAACCTATTACTACGTGCTCCGGGGAGACTGGTTTCAATCGGCAGCTTATTCTACCATCCTGACCATCCCGGTGGCATTAGTGACCTTTCTCTTACAACGTTACCTTAAATCCGGTTATCTCTCCGGTGCAATTAAAGGCTAAGGGAACTTAAAAGGGCAACCTTTTAAGTAATAAAAACAAAAAAATATAAAGGAGGAATGTAAAGTGAGAAAAGTAAAACTGTACATCAAACTGCTGGGAGCTTTGCTGTTACTAACCTTAGTGTTATCAGGCTGTAGCGGCGGAGGAGACGTTGCTAAGGAAGAACCCAAAGTCCTGAGGGTGTCCATGGCGCTGGCAGAAAAAGAATGGGAGATAATGCGGGAATACGTTTTTCCCCCATTTGAAGAGGCAAACAATGTAAAAATTGAAGCCATTCAGGTAGAAGCATCGGATGTTCCGAAAAAGCTGGAGGCAATGGCAAAAGCCGGCAAGATGGAAATCGACATCATAACACAGGACAACATGGCCTTAGCCCCTCTGGTAGAAAAGGGCTTGGTGGAAGACCTGTCTGAATACAGAGATCGAATTCCCAAAGAGGTTCTGCCTTCCCTGATACCGGTTGGCGAGTTCAACGGCAAACTCTACTTCATGCCTTACCGTCCTAATGTAGAAATTACCTTTTACAACGAAAAGAAATTCAAAGAAGCCGGCTTAACCCCGCCCAGGAACTGGGACGAACTACTGGAAGTAGCAAAGGCTTTTAAAGAAAAAGAAGGGATCGGCCGCGTGGCAATCAAAGGAACCCTGGATGGCAACACTACCTGTCACCTTTTTGACTTCATTCGGTCGGCCGGCGGCGACCCTCTAGTATTAAATGATGAGGGTAGTGTTAAGGCATTTACTTTCTTACAGAAGCTTTATCCTTATCTTTCTCCAGTTACCAAAAAAGCCGACTGGAATACCATGAACCAGTACCTGGCTAACGAAACTGTTTATTTGGGACAAAACTGGCCCTTCGGCGTAAGCGTGATTGTCCAGGATGGTGGCAAAAAAGAGATTAAAGCTTACCACGGCTGGCGGGGACCTGTAAAAGAATCTCATGTCCTGGGTGGAGAAGTAATCGGAATTCCCAAAGGGACACCCAACAAAGAACTGGCCCTTAAGTTCATGGAATATCTGATGTCTAAGGAAGTACAGGAAATTTTGGTTTCCAAGCTGGCATGGCCTTCTTGCCGTTCTGATGCATACGGTCAGGTTGAAGAATGGCAACAACCCTATTTCGCTGCAGTGAACAAAGCTCTTGCCGCCTCAGAACCACGGCCTAATGTTACTTACTGGGCAGATGTGGATAAAGCCCTAAATGATGCCTTTAAGGAAATCGTCATTGAAGGCAAGCCGGTAAAACCGACTCTGGATAAATATCATAATATTCTGGAGGCTGCCAAGAAGAAATAAAGGGAAAGTCATTCCTCTGTTTGCCAGGGTCCTGGATGCCTGAAAGGGCAGGGCCCTGGGCTTTTTTAGGAAATCAGTATAAAAACTAGAAAAGGAAAGGAACAGCAATGAAGTCAAGACACAAACAAAAGAAAACTGTTTATCCTTATGATGAATGGAAAATCATAGAAGAAACTTTTGATGTTGAAACAAATCTTCGAGATGAAACCATTTTTGCTACAGGAAATGGTTACATCGGTATGCGCGGTAATTTTGAAGAAGGATATAATGGCCCAAAAGGCACTTCTGTGAATGGCATATATTTAAATGGGTTTTATGAGACGGTACCGATTAAATACGGTGAGGAAGCCTATGGCTACGCCAAATACCACCAAATAATGTTAAATGTTACTGATAGTAAAATTATTAAGCTTTTTATTGAAAATGAGCCCTTTGATTTATTTTCTGGAAGAATTCTTAATTATAAGCGTATTTTGGATATGAAAAATGGTGTGCTAACAAGAGATATCAAATGGGAATCCCCATCCGGAAAACAGCTCAAACTTCATATCCAACGTGTGATTTGTTTAAATCATAAGCATTTAGCTGCCATTTCCTATGAAGTAACACCCCTCAATTTCGATGGCGAAATAACGCTTATTTCAGCATTAAACGGCAAAGTGCAAAATCAAGTAGCAACAGGCGACCCCCGCAGCGGTTCTGCACTTTCCGGACAGGTTCTTTTGACAGAAGGTAAAGTGCAGGATGGTAGCTTTGCAGCCCTCCTGCAGAAAACAAAAAATACACAGTTTACCCTGGTATGTGCGATGGAAAATAAATTAGACATCGAAAACGAGTATGGTGTAGAAACCCAAGCCCAAGAGCAGATGGTAGCGGTAAAATATATAATTTCTGCCAAACAGGGGGGGAAAATTCATCTATCAAAATATATTTCTTACTATACATCAAAGGACTATCCGGAAGAAGAACTGCTTGAACTGGCGAGGCAAACGGTTACAGAAGGAAAGCAGCGCGGTTTTGAAAAATTGTTAGCTGAACAGCGACAATTTTTAAAAGAGTACTGGTATCGCAGCGACGTTGAAATTAAA
>Ga0180891_1423_pt1 | contig 11689 bp, 13 predicted proteins | sample Deesub1362A_J573_FD_124284 | JGI IMG/M metagenome (GOLD analysis project Ga0180891, IMG submission 124284) | Thermoanaerobacterales bacterium JdFR-68 | reverse complement strand
TTTTCTTTCTGTACATTTAGTACATGATATTATCCCAAGTTGCGTGCTCAGGAATATTTCCCAAAAGCTTTTTAGCTTCTTTTGCAGTAGCAGTCATTACTAACCCTCCTTACAAATAAAGATTTACTCTTACTAATTGTAAGAGGGGGAATAGGACTATGGAAAACCTGCGGTACTTTGTAATTGAGTATAAAAACTACCTTGAAGATTATCTGTTAAAAGGTGGGAATGACGATGTATTGTTTGAAGCCTATCAGAAGCTGTTAAATTTGCTTGATGAATCTTCAGCTCAGGCGGCTAACCTTCTGGACATACATAATCGGGTTCTTAAGGATGTGCTGAATATAAGGCAGGATAATGATGTGGTCCAGTGGATTTATATTAAAAGAGCCACAGAATTCCTCGCACAGATACTTATAGCAACAGATGCCCTGCTTTTGTCTTTAAAAGAGGAGGTAGAAAGGGATGTCCTCACCGGTCTTTACAACAGGCTTGCCATTAATGGGATACTGTCGAAGCTGTGGTCTGATGGGCATATGACAGATACACCACTTACCGTAGCAATGCTGGACCTTGATAATTTCAAGGAAGTTAATGACAGGTACGGTCATGTGGTTGGAGATGAATTGCTAAAGGAAGTAAGTTACATTATCAAAAAAAGTTTGAGGGAAGAAGACGTGGCTATAAGGTATGGAGGAGAGGAATTTGTTATAATATTGCCGAAGACGGATAGTAGCGGAGCAAAAATCCCTCTTGAAAGGATAAGAAAACGAATAGAGGATGAAACATTCACCGATGCCGGGATTAAGACTACTGTAAGCATAGGTGTGTCAGTATATCCGGATGATCGCTCTTTGAATATGGAGGAACTTATAAAGTATGCAGACGCGGCGCTCTACGAAGCCAAAACCAGGGGTAAAAACAGGATTCTTTTTTACAAACAGCTGAATGGCTAATAAAACTTTTAAGGAGGAGCAATCAATGAAAGAGAAATCGATGAATCTACATAAAACACTGCCTTTGGTTCCGCCTGATGCCGGGTTAAGAGAGGTAGCAGAGGCAATGCTAAACAGCCAAAGCAATTTGATACTGGTAGGAAAAGAGGGTGAACAACCGCAGGGATATATTAATTGCAAGTCAATAATAAGAGAACTTCTTAACGGAAGTGATGGAACAAAAGTTACAGCCGGGGATCTTGCTGTTTTAATAAAAGCGGAAAGTAAAGTAAAATTAAACGGGAATATCAAGAATATTACTAACCAAATATGCAGGGGCATGGGATTGCCGTTATTTGCCAGCGAAAATAATATAGTGACAGGGACCTTTTTCCTTGAAGGAATTATTAATGAATTATCAAAGCTGCATGATGCCGAAAAACGAAAGAGGATTGATGTAGAGGAGTTAATTGATTATGTGCTTGATGTAATGCCATTAGGAGTTGTATTGGCTGTGAAGGATGGCGAGATAAAAAAATCGAATAAGCTGGCGGAGAAAATAATGAAGGAAAATTTGATAAGTAGTGAAGACATAAGAGCTATAATTAAAAATAATTACAATTACAATAAAGTACTCGCAAGCAGCAGCGGAAATTATTACAGGGTTTCTACAGCTAGAATAGATTTGCAGGATATAGATATAATGATTGTTTTTACGGACGCAACAGCGGAATACAACCTGGTGAAAAGACTTGAAAACGCTCGCGAAGAAGCGGAAACGGCACTTGCAATAATGCTTCCGGATCAGCGGATAGAAGTGCGGTTAAAATCGATAGTGGAATATATGGATGAGTATGACGAAAAAACGGGAAAAATAAAAATAACGGGTGTAATTAAAAGCGGTGCTTACAAACATGTCATTAACATGCTTAAACTAATAGCCGATGCTTTTAAACAGGGTTTAATGGAATTGCCCGGAATGGATAAAAATACGATTGTTAGAGCTGCGGTTTTGCATGATATTGCGAAAGTGCAGCCGATTTTAAAGGTGGGGGATGTGGTGAATCCAAGAGAAGTCTTCGAGCAGGGCTATCTTCATGCATTCAGGGGAGCTTCTATAGCTAAGGAGATATATAATGTAGACGATAATACATATTATCTGATAAAGTATCACCACCATGAGGAAAAACAATTACCGAAGGATTTTCCGGATTACCTGCTGCCAATGTACAGATTTTTCAGATTGATTGATGGTCTTTCTGCAGGAATCACCCGGAGGGGTTCTAATGTTAAGATGAGAATAAATGGTACCAGGATTTATGTGGAGGAAAAGAGTGATTTTCCGCTTTACAATCAAAGGATTGAAATGGATCTTTATTCAGGTGATTTTAGGAAACTTTAAAAGCTAGTTTTTAAACTTTAAAGGAGTTATGATAGTTAATTGGAATCGATCAAGCGGGGGTAAGATTGGTTTGTGATTCTATCAGCCGTCCGCTGATTATTTTTGACCTAATGGGAGCTGCTGATGAATCCATCGTTTTTTGTATGCAGGTACAGACGCAGTGATGAAAAAATTAGAAAACATGGAGATTTATGGAGGATTTTGGTGATTTGTATCGAATGTTTATATTATATAGCAACAGCTTCCTTTCAGTTTTAGGAGATAGTCATGATCATGAGTATTATTATGAAGGCTTTTGCAGAATTTTATCAGTTTGGGGATTCAAGGTTATGCTGGGAGATAGATTCTACAAGCTTGCTAGCGGATGGAGGATTGGCAGCAGTGAAGTAAAAATAAAAGCAGAGAATTGAGCTGATATATATACAAAAAAGCAAGAAAGAATATTTTTTAAGGGCAAACCTAACGAAAGTTAGGGACGCAAAGCCACGGGTCTAAAGCATTTTTGCTATGACAGCCGGGCTGCCGGAAGGTATACTTCCGTGAAAACGCAACAAGAAGGATTTGAAGTCCCTGATTTTTCTCAGGGACTTTTTTTACATTAATATCTTTCATTAACAGCTACAGCATGAGGGGGTTAATAAATGCGCAGGAATGACGCCGAATTTTTATCGTTATTGTTGGATGCATATGAAGACAAAAATTTTGATAGAGAATCAAACCTGTGTGTTCAGCAGTGCATTTTTAAAGTTATAGAGAATCTTCCTGTTGCTACATTTATAATAAACAGAGAAGGCAGGGTTGTATTCTGGAATCAAGCAATTGAGGAACTTACAGGGGTTAAAAAGAGTCAGATCCTGGGAAGAGGCAATTATGCATATGCCGTACCATTTTTCGGTATTCCAAGGCCGATGCTTGTGGATTGTTTTTTTTCTGGAAATGAGGTGTTAAAAAAATGGTACAAATCCATAACAAGGAGGGGAGATAAACTTTATACCCGGGTTTTCTGCCCCCTTTTAAATAATGGTAGAGGAGCATTTATATGGGCTGCAGCTTTCCCTTTGAAGGATTCTAAAGGGCAGGTTATTGGGGCGGTTGAAAGCATTCGCGATATAACTGAACAGCTACAATTAAAAAAAATGCTTCAAGAAAGCACATTAAAATTTAAAACTCTTTTTAACAGCACCAATGATGCAGTTTTTTTGTATGAATTGAAGGATGGCAGTAAGGCCAGCTATTTTTTTGAAGTAAATGATGTCGCATGTAAAAAGTTGGGTTATACCAGAGAGGAACTCTGTAGGATGACCCCGGATAATATTCGGGATACAAAATTTTTGCCAGGAACAAAAGAAAATATAAAAAAATTTTTTAAGGAAAACTATATTGTATTTGAAACGGCCTGCATAACTAAAAAAGGAACTAAAATACCTGTTGAAATAACAGCCCACCTTTTTGCTATAGAGGGGAAGAAAGTTGTCCTTGAAATCGTTCGAGATATTACTGAATTCAAATGTGCTGAAGCAATGATAAATCAAGTGGCATATTACGATACTCTGACTGGTTTACCCAATAAAACCCTTTTTATACAGCATTTATCAAATCACATTGATCATTCACTACATACAAAGAACTTACTGGCAGTAATGTTACTGCATATAGACTGGCTAAAAACAATTGCCCCCTCAGGTCCTGATATGGAAAGCCAATTGATTAAAGCGGTAGTCCATCGGCTAAAAAAAATAAGCCCCGAGAATGATTGTATGGCTCGAATAAATGAAGAAAAATTTGCATTATTAATCAAGAATGTACAGACAGTTGAGGATATAATACCGGTTATAAAAAAGATTCAGGAAGCTTTTAATCAACCTTTCATTATAAATAAAAATAAATTATATGTGATGGTTAATATGGGAGTGGTTGTTTTTCCAGGCGATGGGAACAATGCAGAAACTCTAATAAAAAACGCAGAAATTGCGGTGCATGCGGCTATAGAAGAAAAGACTACAAACTACAGGTTATTTAATGCATCGTTGAATCAAAAAACCTATGAATACATTGAACTGGACTACAGGCTTAGTGAAGCCCTGAAACACAATGAATTGTTACTTTATTATCAACCCATTTTTGATTTAAATAACTACAAAATTGTAGGTGCAGAAGCATTGCTGCGCTGGAAGCATCCAACCCTGGGTATGGTTTCTCCCGATAAGTTTATTCCCATAGCAGAAAAGCGAGGATTGATTATAGCCATAGGTAGATGGGTGCTGCACAATGCCTGCTTGCAGGGGGTAACCTGGAAGCAAGAAGGTTTACCGGAATTAAGGATATCGGTAAATATATCTGTGCATCAGTTTGAACAAAATAATCTGGTTGAAGTTGTTTCAGGGATTTTGAAAGAAACAAAATTCAATCCCTTTCTTCTGCAGCTGGAAATAACAGAAAGTGTTTCAATGAAAAACCCGAGGGATAATATGAACATGCTGGCAGACTTAAGAAAAATGGGAATTCACATTGCTCTAGATGATTTTGGTACGGGTTATTCTTCTCTGAGCTATCTGACATGGCTCTCCCTTGATGCATTAAAAATTGATAGATCGTTGATAAATGCTTTACCTACTAGCAAAAACAATGTTGCTATAGTAGAAGCTATTATTGAAATGGCGCATCAACTGGGTATAAAAGTTACTGCAGAAGGAGTTGAAATCAAAGAACAGGTAAGGATTTTAAAGGATAAGGGCTGTGATTATGCACAGGGTTACTTTTTCAGCAAACCTTTGCCGTCTCAGGAGTTTAAAAAATTTGTATTGAAAAGTCAATAATGCAGCTAAAAACATGCAGTGATGATAAAAACAGGATTAGCGCTGATTCTTTTGTAAATTTATTATTTTGATTTGAGGATTACCGATTTGCATAATAAGTTTCTTATCATTAATAATACATACAATAGTTTGGGTTTTATCATACCAATCAATTTTTCCTCCCAGTGCCTCGACAAGAGTCCGCAGTTGAATACATGTTTTTCCCTCTTTTAAAAAGGGCGGAATTTCAGCGTTTATAATTTTTACAGTATTGCTATTATCACATGAGTTGCAATCTGGATTTTTGTATTCTATTTCCAGGTAGGTGCATACTGCTTTGATAACTCCTTCGGCAAGTTTGTTTCGAAAAGCTGTATCGATAAGTTTTTTCCGGTCTTCTTCTCTATCAATAAACCCGTACTCAACAATAACCGTTTCAACGGGGCCCGTTTTCCGATGCATGTAATAGTAATCTCTGCCGGGATACAGGCTGCTTTTTTTTGAAAAAGCTCGTCTTTTTTTCATACCGGCTTTACCGAGTTCATCCAGAATTAATTGGGCAAGCCTGCCGTCGGAATGGATGCTGTAAATTGTTTCAGCGCCCTGGCCTCCTCCTGCATTGATGTGGTTGGAAATACACAACCGGGCACCGCTTTTTTTAACAAATTCGGCTCTTTCATGCCAGCGAAGGGTTGTATCCGAGGTTCGAGTCATAATGACTTCAAAACCCAGCTTTTCCATTCTCTCCTTCATATACAAAGACATATCCAGAGTGATATCCTTTTCCTTTATCCCTGCAGCAGTGGTTCCGGGGTCGGAACCCCCGTGGCCAGGGTCAATACAGATTTTCATTTTTCCTCCCTCCTGGAACTATCGATATTGTAGATCACTCCAAACAGCCCCTGGGAAAATGCAAGTCGATGCTGCTAACAGGACACTTATGATTGTGTATACTTCTCGAAATTGCCCGTGGATACCTTCTTCCAATCGTAAAATACAATACAAAAATTTCCTTTGTTATATATTATTCATAATTATTTAATAAGAAACCGATAAAACAATCAGAAGATCAGTTTCATTGCGAGAATATACTAACTGTTTTGTGATATAATGAAAGTGTCAAAATTTAACACCGTGTTGAAGCCTGCAATCGACCTGAAGTAAAGCTTATGCAGCAGGACATAAAACTAAAGGAGCGGCTGGCTGAATTGAGACAGAGTTTTAAGACCAATCATCAGGCCCTTTTACATGGTGACCTTCATTCCGGCAGCATTATGGTAAATGAAAGGATTACGAAGGTTATCGATTATGAGTTTGCAACCTATGGTCCTATGGGATATGACCTGGGAAACTTTATGGGAGCTTTGCAGCAAAGCAATGAACTGAGCTTTCAGAAAGGCAGAGCGTACTCCCTTTTTGTTCTGGCTCAACTGCATAGGGATAGTGAGGAATACGATAAAGCCCTCGATGAATACAACAAAGTTATTCTTATTGCCAGAGCATTAAAATTGATTCAGCTGGAAGCCGCTGCTTACCACAGTTTAAGCGGCATGTACAGGAAGAAGTCGAACCTCGAAGCGGCACTGCAGTATGCCAGGAAGGCTCTGTTGCTGAGCGGGAGGATGGGAATAAGCTATTTTGAAGGTCAGGCATGTATGAATATGGGAATGGTATACAGGGAAATAAAGGATATAAAAAAAGCCATAAGTTACTTTGTTAAAGCAAGAATTTCCTTACGATGACTGGCTGGTAACAGAAAGAGAGCGTTTAAAACAGATTTGGCTGGAAGCTCAACAGGAACTAGCACTTTTGTACAAGGAAAATAATGATTACGAAAATGCCTGCTGAGTGCTTCGAGAAACCATCAGAAGGGAACCTTATCGGGAAGAACTGTATCGATGTCTAATGAAATTTTATATAAAAATGAATCAAAAAGCACAAGCCGTTGAAGTCTACAGTAATGCTGCAGGATGCTGAAAGAAGAATTTGGAGTAGAGCCCGGGGAAAAAACAAAAAAACTTCTGAATTATATGATATAAGCAAAAGCCCTAAAACGGGCTTTGACCTCTTTGGATTAAACTGCTCAGAGTCTGTAATATATCTAATGAGTTCGGATCTTGAAAGCTATTCCACTGCCACTCTGGCTCAACTTGTTTACCGCTCGGATGAAACAGAAGAAGGACTAGTGCTGACTTTCAGTGACGATGATTTAATGGATATGGCAAGCGGTGAAGGGATTGATCTTTTAAAACAGGTGTAAAAATCTGTTATAAGTGAAGCAAACCCAATTCCACCGGAGTGTTCTTTCATATAGGTAGTGCCCTGTAAATTTCGAGATTTTTAACAAACAGGATATTTTGATTTCTGGTTAATTTTCAGGTGATTTTATTTTTTTGAGGGAAATACCAATAAGAGGTAGAATATATTGCATATCAGGTTATATATGTATGTTTTGGAATAAAAACCCAAGAATTTTCGCTGATTGGACAGGGGGATGTGCATGAGGCTGGAGCTAGAGTTAATAGCTGATGAAACTAAAAAAATGAACATAAATTACAACTACCATATTTCTGCGGCTATTTACAATTTATTATCCCAGCATGACCAAAGTTTTTCTGCTATGTTGCATAACGAAGGTTATAAACTCGGGAATAAGAAATTTAAGTTATTTGTATTTTCGCGGTTTATGCCTGCAAGTTACAGAATAGAAGGAGAACACATGATTATAAATCCGGGGATCTGCCGTTTGTTCATCAACTCACCTGTTTCTAGGTTTATCGAATGCATAGGCAATTCGCTGATAAAAAATGGCATTGTTAAAATAGGCGGGGATGAGTACAGGGTGGTGAATGTATACGTTAAGGATAAGGCTGTTTTTGATTATGAAACCGAATTTCTCACACTGTCCCCTATAGTAGTGACTACAGGCAGGGAAGTCGATGGAAAAATAAAGCCCAGGACGGTTTATATTCACGAAAAGAAGTTTACAGAGAATATCAAAAACAATTTGATAAAGAAGTATTTTCTGGTACACGGCAGGCTGCCGGACAACATGAGCATTGATATTCAATTTGACGAAGAGTATATAAAAACAAAGCCCAGAGGAGTGCTTATAAGGTTCAAAAATGTAAATATCAAGGGGTTTATAGCTCCTTTCAAAATGAAGTGTTCGGATGACATAAAGAAGATAGCCATTGACTGCGGATTGGGCGAGAACAATAGTATAGGCATGGGATATATTCTGGAAAGGGAAAGGAGGTGACGTTTTGGGGGATTTGTTTGCCTTTACCGGAAATCCGTTTGTAGACGGCGGTTTGTGGGGTTTGATGGAGTGGCTGAGTGTCAAGGATCCTGCTGACATTGACATCCAGCAGTTAGAAGAAGTGTTTGAAGAAATTACAGACCTGTATACAACCGATATGTGGAAAAAGCTGATGTATTCCTTATTTCCTAACAATAAAATAACAAATCCTGCTTATTCAGGACGGGAGAAGGAAGAATATTTTAATCGCACCAGTGTGGAATTGAAACTTCGGTTGTGGTAAAATATCAATGAAGGTATCTTTAAGTTTTAAACGCGCCAGCAGTGAATTGAAACGACTTCTCGGAGGATAGGGCACGATGCTGGAGGTTTGTTATAATATTTACAAAACTATGTTTGTTTGAAAGTGATAAGCCTTGAATCGGGGGTTGGCTGTTTTGCTGAAGGAATTATTTATATCCCTGTTGAGCCAGATGGCAATAATCGGAATAACCGCATACATTTTTGCTCAAACGAAGATGTTTAAAAAGCTGGTAATAAAGCAGGTGAACTTTAAAGATAAGCTGTTGCTTGTTTTGTTTTTTGGTATATTATCAAGCATGGGAACCTTCATGGGTATACCCATCAATGGAGCTTTAGCGAACATTAGAGCTATCGGGGCCATTGTTGCTGGACTGCTGGGAGGCCCATGGATTGGACTGGGAGCGGGGCTGATTGCTGGCACTCATAGATACTTTGTAGGTGGATTTACGGCCTTTGCCTGTGGTCTTTCCACTACTGTTGAAGGACTGTTTGGTGGTATCATTCACAGGACATTCCAGAAAGAACAGTTTGATAGCAAATTTGGGTTTATGGCCGGATTAGCGGGAGAAGCTATTCAGATGTTAATAATACTTCTGGTGGCAAAACCTTTTTCGGAAGCTTTGGCTCTTGTTAAAATAATAGCTCTGCCCATGATGCTTTCTAATGCTCTGGGGATAGCAATATTTATGAATATTGTTAAAAACATCCGATGTGAACAGGAACGCGTTGGAGCAATACAGGCACAAAAAGCTCTAAACATCGCCAATGAAACCCTGACCTTTCTAAGAAAAGGGTTGAACTACAAATCTGCTAAGGAAGCGGCCAAAATAATAATGAAGCATTCAAATATTGAGGCGGTTGCAATAACGGATACGGAAAAAATTCTAGCTCATGTAGGGGAAGGTTCGGATCATCACCTGCCGGGAAAATCGTGTTTAACAAAGGTAACGAGAGAAGCAATCAGGTCAGGGGAAATGAAAACAGCCAACAGCTTTGAAGAAATAGGCTGCAGTGTTAAAAATTGCAAACTGTATTCTGCTGTAGTGGTGCCCTTAAAAAACAAAGAAGAAATAATTGGGTCAATAAAGCTGTATCATTCAAAAGGTAAAAAAATATCCCAACTGGATATCGAACTGGCTGCCGGGCTGGCTCAACTCCTTTCCACCCAGATCGAGTTGGCGAAATTGGAGGAACAGGCAAAACTGGCTGCAACAGCAGAACTGAAAGCATTACAGGCTCAGATAAATCCCCATTTTCTGTTCAATGCCCTTAATACCATATCCTCTTTTTGCCGTACCAATCCAGAAACTGCTCGCAAATTGATTCTTCAGCTGTCGGATTTTTTCAGAAAAACACTAAAGAAAGAAAAGGATTTTGCAACCCTTGCAGAAGAACTTCAACATGTTAATTCCTATTTGACAATAGAAAAGGCTCGTTATGGAGAACGCTTAAAGATTGAACAGGATATTCCTACCGACCTTTTATCTTTCATGATACCGGTGTTTACTTTACAGCCTCTAATTGAAAATTCTATTAAACACGGTTTATCTCCCAAAATGGAAGGTGGTACAATAAAGATAAAAGCTCGATCTATAAAGAACAAACTGGTGATTATAATAAAGGATACAGGTGTAGGGATACCTGCTGAGAAGCTGAACAAGATTATGCAAAAGGGCTTTGGAACAGGTACAGGAATAGGGTTAAGCAATGTGAATGAAAGGCTTAAAAGCATATACGGAGAAGAGTATGGTCTTACAATAAACAGCATTGTAAACGAGGGTACGGCAATTAAGATTACCATACCCAGGAAGCATATGTTAAAAGTCAGCAGTGTTTGATTTGACACAACACAGCTGATTATGATAAAATACAACAGTGGTTGTTTGTTTGTAGCCGCTTGAAGCAGGTAGTAATGCCTTTATTGTTAGAGGAACCTGACTTCGGCGAGACTGGTTGGAGGAGGTGTGTTGAATAATGTATGCCATAATTGAAGCGTGTGGTAAGCAGTACAAAGTGGCGGAAGGGGAAAAAATTGTTACAGAAAAGATTGATGTCCCTGAGGGTGAGGAGGTTACCTTTGATAAGGTTATCTTTTTAAAGGGTGAGAATGTGACGAAAATCGGTACCCCTTATTTGAAGGGCGTTAAAGTCAGAGGCAAGGTTTTAGAGCATGGTAAAGGGAAAAAAATAATAGTGTTTAAGTATAAACCCAAAAAGAATTATAGAAGAAAACAGGGGCACCGCCAGCCGTATACGAAGATTCTCATAGAAAACATTGAACAACAAACCTGAAAGAAAGATGTAAAATGGTAAATATTGTGATATATCGAAAAAACGGTGCATTACACGGTTTTGAAGTAGAGGGTCACACGGGTTTTGCAGAAGCGGGTAGTGATATTGTTTGTGCTGGAATTTCAGCTATTACTCAGACTGCAATTATAGGTCTGATTGAAGTTTTAAATGTAGATGTGAAGCTTGCTCAAAAAAAAGGTTATTTGACTTGTGTGTTGCCTGAAGGCTTAAATGAGGAGACGAAAGAAAAGACCAGTATTGTATTGGAAACTATGGTTTTAGGATTAAAAAAGATTGAAGACAACTACGGAGACTTTCTGGTCATAGAGGAAAAGGAGAAGTAAAGGAGGTGCATGTATAATGTTGAAGTTTGATTTACAGTTGTTTGCTCACAAAAAAGGTGTAGGAAGTTCCCGAAACGGTAGAGATAGCATATCAAAAAGACTTGGTGTTAAAAGGTTTGATGGACAATTTGTAACTGCCGGCAGTATCTTGGTCAGACAAAGAGGAACCAGGATCAAACCCGGAATGAATGTAGGCAGAGGTGGAGATGACACCCTTTTTGCCAAGATAGATGGATACGTGAACTTTGAAAAAGCTGGTAAGAATGGCAAAAAAGTTAGTGTTTACCCGGAGAATGTAGTTACAGCTTAATAGAAATTATAATGCCTTGAATGGGTATACTACCCATTCTTTTTTT
>Ga0180891_1233_pt1 | contig 11979 bp, 2 predicted proteins | sample Deesub1362A_J573_FD_124284 | JGI IMG/M metagenome (GOLD analysis project Ga0180891, IMG submission 124284) | Thermoanaerobacterales bacterium JdFR-68 | reverse complement strand
TCCTTATAGGTAGGCTAAAAACTTAATTTTATTAATTATATTAATTTCATCTATTGTTGGTTTCAATTCCTTATAGGTAGGCTAAAAACTCTGCTGAGGGTCACAAAAACATATTGGCTCGCATGTTTCAATTCCTTATAGGTAGGCTAAAAACGAAAAATTCATTTTTCCGTCACCTCCTAACAAAATAAGTTTCAATTCCTTATAGGTAGGCTAAAAACGGGCATGTGCTGTTGAGAAACAGTATCAAGTTTGTCAGTTTCAATTCCTTATAGGTAGGCTAAAAACTACCAAAACACAGCACCTATGCTCACCGCCAGGCGGGTTTCAATTCCTTATAGGTAGGCTAAAAACTTGTTTTCCAGCTTACTTTTCTATCTTCAATTAGGCCGTTTCAATTCCTTATAGGTAGGCTAAAAACAATGAAAAGAATGAAAAGAAGAGAGATATAGTACGGTTTCAATTCCTTATAGGTAGGCTAAAAACTGAAACTTTCAGACTTAGAAGTTTGTGCTTTGCTTGGTTTCAATTCCTTATAGGTAGGCTAAAAACAGCCTCTCTCAAGAACTGCTCTTCGCTCATTCTTTCGTTTCAATTCCTTATAGGTAGGCTAAAAACCATGCCATACTATATATTCGTAGTCAAGTTCGCCCCAGTTTCAATTCCTTATAGGTAGGCTAAAAACTCATTGTCGCCATACTTATCCCTGCTTTCCGTTATTCGTTTCAATTCCTTATAGGTAGGCTAAAAACGCAACAGTGTTGACATAGTAAACGTATCCGAAGCGGGTTTCAATTCCTTATAGGTAGGCTAAAAACTTGAATGTTCTAGTGTGAACCACGACCAATTTTGGGTGTTTCAATTCCTTATAGGTAGGCTAAAAACGAGCTTGAGAAATTCTTCTGCATCCTCACTATGAAGTTTCAATTCCTTATAGGTAGGCTAAAAACGGGAATTCCTTTCATATTCTTTAGTATTTATATCAATGTTTCAATTCCTTATAGGTAGGCTAAAAACTAGCCCTCCTTCTATTTCTACGTTCTAGCTCAAGTAGTTTCAATTCCTTATAGGTAGGCTAAAAACTCACACCATCTGTTATGATGTATTCCTGCCCATCTAGTTTCAATTCCTTATAGGTAGGCTAAAAACTCAACGCCGGTTGGGCTAATTACGACATTTGCGAAGAGGTTTCAATTCCTTATTAGGTAGGCTAAAAACCACTGGCCAAAAGCGAAGATATAGATGCACTTGAGCTGTTTCAATTCCTTATAGGTAGGCTAAAAACATGTATGAGTAAAAGAATACTAGGAAGAGAAGATATACGTTTCAATTCCTTATAGGTAGGCTAAAAACCCTTTGGGACGTTGGGATGCGTCCCGAGTGCGATTTCGTTTCAATTCCTTATAGGTAGGCTAAAAACGCATTATATTAGTGAAAAAATATTCACTGGAAAATGGTTTCAATTCCTTATAGGTAGGCTAAAAACGGGTTTTTACAGGACGATCCTGCGGATCCCTTAACTCGTTTCAATTCCTTATAGGTAGGCTAAAAACTGTAATATGAACATCATACATATAACTAATTATCTCGTTTCAATTCCTTATAGGTAGGCTAAAAACTCCCTTGTAGCAAATCATATCCCAATGCTTGGAAAAGGTTTCAATTCCTTATAGGTAGGCTAAAAACATAATTCTTCCAGCCATTCTGCTCAATATTCAACCCTAGTTTCAATTCCTTATAGGTAGGCTAAAAACATAAAGATGTTTAAAGGCGGTTGTGTGAAAAGATTGTTTCAATTCCTTATAGGTAGGCTAAAAACTGCAAAAAATAGATCCCCCAAATCGTTATATATATCGGTTTCAATTCCTTATAGGTAGGCTAAAAACTAAACCAGTAGAAGCAGTTACGTCAGATGCAATTGTGTTTCAATTCCTTATAGGTAGGCTAAAAACGCATATCAGCCAGCTTTTGCCCCATTGCAACAGCTAGTTTCAATTCCTTATAGGTAGGCTAAAAACTTCATATTACCTCCTTATAATATTTTTTTTTTACTGTTTCAATTCCTTATAGGTAGGCTAAAAACAACATTTTCAATACCTTTAGCCTGCCGGACCTTTTCAGTTTCAATTCCTTATAGGTAGGCTAAAAACATAAATTTTCAGCAACAGCTATCTGTTCAACTGTGGTTTCAATTCCTTATAGGTAGGCTAAAAACAAACTCTGATTTCTTCATCATACATTTTCTTTTTTCTAGTTTCAATTCCTTATAGGTAGGCTAAAAACGTTTATACATTGTCCTTACCCCCTTTCCTGTGATGGTTTCAATTCCTTATAGGTAGGCTAAAAACCGAGAGGCAGTACAAATGGAAGCGAGAGTTTTTATGGTTTCAATTCCTTATAGGTAGGCTAAAAACTATGACCATCAAAGTTGACAGGCTTAATATCCGCAGTTTCAATTCCTTATAGGTAGGCTAAAAACCTAGCATTCGTAGTCGATATGATATTCTGATATGCTTGTTTCAATTCCTTATAGGTAGGCTAAAAACGCAAATTCACGTTGAGTAATATCTTTTTCTTTCCTGTTTCAATTCCTTATAGGTAGGCTAAAAACAGATGTTTGGCCGGGGGATGTAATTGCAGGTGTAGGGTTTCAATTCCTTATAGGTAGGCTAAAAACTGAAATATATTGTATATTAATACCGTTTTTGACATCGTTTCAATTCCTTATAGGTAGGCTAAAAACCCGCACCAAAGTAAACATCCTGGAAGAGAAAATCAAGTTTCAATTCCTTATAGGTAGGCTAAAAACTACCACTCAAAATCGCCTGATTCTCACTCAAAACATCAGTTTCAATTCCTTATAGGTAGGCTAAAAACTTGTAAAAAGACCTAGTATGTTCGTGAATTCGCCTAGTTTCAATTCCTTATAGGTAGGCTAAAAACTTAACAAATGAACTTCATCAACCGCTAAAACAATAGTTTCAATTCCTTATAGGTAGGCTAAAAACAGCATAGACTTTTAGGCTAAAAAAGAAAAAAAGACGAGTTTCAATTCCTTATAGGTAGGCTAAAAACTCATAGTCAATCCAACTATTTTACCCCTAGAATCAAGTTTCAATTCCTTATAGGTAGGCTAAAAACCTACAAAACAAGAACATACCCGAAAATGCAAGTAGTGTTTCAATTCCTTATAGGTAGGCTAAAAACATAAAACCTACCGGATACAGGTCAAGCATAACTGAAAGTTTCAATTCCTTATAGGTAGGCTAAAAACTGTAGTGTATGAAGGCCATCTTCCCTATCGCTGAAAGGGTTTCAATTCCTTATAGGTAGGCTAAAAACAAACAAAAAGAATGCGGAAGAGCAGTTGGTGGAGCTGTTTCAATTCCTTATAGGTAGGCTAAAAACATTAATCACAACTTTGATGTCCACTAAACTCATTTGTTTCAATTCCTTATAGGTAGGCTAAAAACACCTGAGGAAAACCTTGTATCAGAAGTGAAGGTATAGTTTCAATTCCTTATAGGTAGGCTAAAAACAGGTTACAGAAATTGCTGAAAAGTGGGGAAGAAATGGTTTCAATTCCTTATAGGTAGGCTAAAAACTCTTCTTTTTGTTTATGTTTTAGTTTATGTTTATTGTTTCAATTCCTTATAGGTAGGCTAAAAACCCATTGCTTTTGCAGACGCCTGCCGCAGTCCGCTTTGGTTTCAATTCCTTATAGGTAGGCTAAAAACGACTATGGCGCCGGCGGTTAAGATCGTTTTTGAGGAGTTTCAATTCCTTATAGGTAGGCTAAAAACCCCCGAGTATTCTTTGAAGGCTGTGAATTATGACAGGGGTTTCAATTCCTTATAGGTAGGCTAAAAACATAGAGTAGGTGGAAGGGGGTGGGGGAGCATGAATTGTTTCAATTCCTTATAGGTAGGCTAAAAACGATGCATCATCTGTTTGTGAAGGATGATGAATATGGGGTTTCAATTCCTTATAGGTAGGCTAAAAACACCTCTAGCTCGTCGGTGTCCTTGGCCACCGCTAGGAGTTTCAATTCCTTATAGGTAGGCTAAAAACGTTTTCGAGTGGTTGATGATAGTCTTTTGAAGGATTGTTTCAATTCCTTATAGGTAGGCTAAAAACGGCTAGAAAACCGCCGAACGCCGCAATGATGGTTTTGTTTCAATTCCTTATAGGTAGGCTAAAAACGCCGTCCATGAGGTCCGTTTCAGGATTCTCTTCAGGGAGTTTCAATTCCTTATAGGTAGGCTAAAAACCCACGGGCTCGGGGCCTTCGCTGATACAAACCTCGGTTTCAATTCCTTATAGGTAGGCTAAAAACTTACCGTCACGCATCAGGTAGATGCGGCGGGGNTGGAGTTTCAATTCCTTATAGGTAGGCTAAAAACGGTATGGCTGCAAGGAGGCAGCCTCTTTTGATGATCAGTTTCAATTCCTTATAGGTAGGCTAAAAACAGAAGCGCAAAAAGAAAAATGATTAACGTATGCCGGTTTCAATTCCTTATAGGTAGGCTAAAAACAGCCCTATTCGGGCTTTCTCCCGGCGGGCCTGTATTGTTTCAATTCCTTATAGGTAGGCTAAAAACCACAACTAACAAGGCATAGGATAGCAAGTTATTCCGGTTTCAATTCCTTATAGGTAGGCTAAAAACATAAACACGAAGATAAACGGAAAGCGTATAGCATAGTTTCAATTCCTTATAGGTAGGCTAAAAACCAAATTTTCCGGATTCTTTTTGTTGTCGAAGAAATTCGTTTCAATTCCTTATAGGTAGGCTAAAAACAGATTTGGAAATTTCTGGCGTCATCCCACCCAATTTTTGTTTCAATTCCTTATAGGTAGGCTAAAAACGGAAAACACAAGGATACTCAAAACCACATACAAAGAGTTTCAATTCCTTATAGGTAGGCTAAAAACTAAAAAACAGATTGCCTTTTCGATACCATATAGATTGAGTTTCAATTCCTTATAGGTAGGCTAAAAACTCTTCGAAGCGAGAGTCTACGTTAGCAATTTCTTTGAGTTTCAATTCCTTATAGGTAGGCTAAAAACTATTACAGCGGGTGAAATAGCATGATCACAATTGATTGTTTCAATTCCTTATAGGTAGGCTAAAAACAGAAGCGGGGAAGCCGCTTCAAAAAATTTTAAGGAGGGTTTCAATTCCTTATAGGTAGGCTAAAAACCCAGTACTGGATCGCGTACCAGGAATGCTGGCTGGAGTTTCAATTCCTTATAGGTAGGCTAAAAACTACAAACTATCGAGTATACCAGTGTAGAGGATGGAGAGTTTCAATTCCTTATAGGTAGGCTAAAAACGTTGCCATCTTCGCCACCACCTTTCCAAAAAAAACTGTTTCAATTCCTTATAGGTAGGCTAAAAACGGTGAATTGCTTACCTGAACTTGTCTATCAAAAGGAGGTTTCAATTCCTTATAGGTAGGCTAAAAACATAATTCACGATGTGAATCGGCGTATCACGATAGAGTTTCAATTCCTTATAGGTAGGCTAAAAACTGAGTGCAAAACAACCAGTGTATTGAATCGATCTAAGTTGTTTCAATTCCTTATAGGTAGGCTAAAAACGCAGAGGGGAGAAATTTTATAGTTATACACTTTGTTGTAGTTTCAATTCCTTATAGGTAGGCTAAAAACTAAACAAACAACTTGGGTTTGCCTGGATCGTGCCATAGTTTCAATTCCTTATAGGTAGGCTAAAAACCACTCATTCATGCCTGAAGATCGTTTGCTTGAGAAAGGTTTCAATTCCTTATAGGTAGGCTAAAAACAAGGCCAACAGCAATCTTTCTAGCACCACCACCATAGTTTCAATTCCTTATAGGTAGGCTAAAAACGTTTCGGGATCCACTCTCTGGATTTCTTCCTGTGTTAGTTTCAATTCCTTATAGGTAGGCTAAAAACCATCTTTTGCGGATTGCAGCAGTATCTCAAAGAATTGTTTCAATTCCTTATAGGTAGGCTAAAAACAATATCAGAAAGCACACTTTCATAGGCGACATCGTTAGTTTCAATTCCTTATAGGTAGGCTAAAAACCAAAATCATGTCATAGAAATTTTGAGATTGATATGGGTTTCAATTCCTTATAGGTAGGCTAAAAACTTATCTACTGCAAATAAATGTTCCTGGTTATCTTCTGGTTTCAATTCCTTATAGGTAGGCTAAAAACTTTTCATGTTATTTATTTCTATATCTGAAGCTAGGTTGTTTCAATTCCTTATAGGTAGGCTAAAAACAAATGCTTAGAATGGGGAACATTGAAACAAGATTACAGTTTCAATTCCTTATAGGTAGGCTAAAAACAGCGTTTCCTCTCTGCTTTTCAAACACAACTGTAGCGTTTCAATTCCTTATAGGTAGGCTAAAAACCCCAGCAGAATTAATCAATGCCAATCATTTTATTTGGTTTCAATTCCTTATAGGTAGGCTAAAAACATCGATGATGTCACAATATGCCAGCTTATAGGAAGGTTTCAATTCCTTATAGGTAGGCTAAAAACTTTGCTCCATCAAACCAATCCAAAAACCAATATTCAAGTTTCAATTCCTTATAGGTAGGCTAAAAACGGCGATTCTGTTGTGATTCGTGGTAGTTGCAGAAAAAAGTTTCAATTCCTTATAGGTAGGCTAAAAACGCAGATATACCAGGATAGCATGTATAACATAGCATTGTTTCAATTCCTTATAGGTAGGCTAAAAACCGAATAGCTTTCCTTATATCTTCTGCACAAAAGTTGTTTCAATTCCTTATAGGTAGGCTAAAAACACCACATGGCTGGAAACAAGGAGAAAGCGCAAAAACAGTTTCAATTCCTTATAGGTAGGCTAAAAACTTCCTGAAGATATTGAAGATTTAGTAGAGGGGAAATTGTTTCAATTCCTTATAGGTAGGCTAAAAACGCATCAATACAGAAGCAAAATTTTTTGCCTATAGCTTGTTTCAATTCCTTATAGGTAGGCTAAAAACTTTGTTATCCTCTATAAAATACTCTCCTTCTTTTGTAGTTTCAATTCCTTATAGGTAGGCTAAAAACTTTTTCTTTTTCTTCAAGAGCATCAGCATACAGTCTGTTTCAATTCCTTATAGGTAGGCTAAAAACGCACTATTCCCGCCAAATACAGTTCTATTTCATCCGGTTTCAATTCCTTATAGGTAGGCTAAAAACCTTCAACGCCACGGTTGCAAGAATGCCGATTACAAGGTTTCAATTCCTTATAGGTAGGCTAAAAACTCTTTTTGCTTGTTATTCCAGTTTCGATGTTGAAAGGTTTCAATTCCTTATAGGTAGGCTAAAAACCCAGAAAACCTTATAAAGGAATAAATACTATACTTTGTTTCAATTCCTTATAGGTAGGCTAAAAACTCTTCGTTAGTTAGCCCCAAAACATCCTGAATCGCCAGTTTCAATTCCTTATAGGTAGGCTAAAAACGGCATGTTAAACAACCTTGATATAATATGGCATTCATGTTTCAATTCCTTATAGGTAGGCTAAAAACAAAGATATAGAAAGTTTTGAAATTGACTCTGACCGTAGTTTCAATTCCTTATAGGTAGGCTAAAAACTCTGAGAAAAAAGAAAATACTCATGACCGGAGGACCGTTTCAATTCCTTATAGGTAGGCTAAAAACCATTACTTGCAAGACCTAAACGTTCGGCTAAATCATAGTTTCAATTCCTTATAGGTAGGCTAAAAACTATACACCTGAAAAGACGGTCAATTATGAAACACTTAGTTTCAATTCCTTATAGGTAGGCTAAAAACTGGGAAAGAAAAATATTTAAACTTTTGTGCAGAAGATAGTTTCAATTCCTTATAGGTAGGCTAAAAACTTAAACCAGAAGATTTAGTGTTATGGGCTAAACAAAAGTTTCAATTCCTTATAGGTAGGCTAAAAACGGAATATATAGAAGAATTAAAAGCCCAAGGGATCATAGTTTCAATTCCTTATAGGTAGGCTAAAAACATCACAACAGAATCGCCTCTATTTTGAGAGAAATCTGTTTCAATTCCTTATAGGTAGGCTAAAAACCCATGCTGTATATGGGGTTATCGACGAGATAGTGTACTGTTTCAATTCCTTATAGGTAGGCTAAAAACAATTTCGTATTCATATGCCCGAAAATCACCATCCTCGTTTCAATTCCTTATAGGTAGGCTAAAAACTGGGCAGGAAATTTTTGCTTTACATTCTATTTTTTTGTTTCAATTCCTTATAGGTAGGCTAAAAACCTGGGTGTTCTAACTGGAACCTTCTGTTTAACTGTTGTTTCAATTCCTTATAGGTAGGCTAAAAACAGTCGGTTTTTCGGAGGTGGCATGATGAAAGATGCGAGTTTCAATTCCTTATAGGTAGGCTAAAAACTTTTTCTATTTCTTCGTACTCCTTCATTGTGACTTTGTTTCAATTCCTTATAGGTAGGCTAAAAACAAAAAGTCGAAGAACAATTGCAATCCCTCAAGGGCGTTTCAATTCCTTATAGGTAGGCTAAAAACTTGGAGTTTTTTTAATGAGAACGTCTTTATTTCTGTTGTTTCAATTCCTTATAGGTAGGCTAAAAACGATAGTATCACAGGACGATGTGTTGCTTATTATGGTAAGTTTCAATTCCTTATAGGTAGGCTAAAAACAGGAGGATGATTTTAAATGATTAGAGTTTATATTATGTTTCAATTCCTTATAGGTAGGCTAAAAACGGAACAACCTTTGCGACCCCTAGATTATCCTTTTGAGTTTCAATTCCTTATAGGTAGGCTAAAAACTTACATACCTTGTGGCCTTTTTGTTTTGAACAAAATAAGTTTCAATTCCTTATAGGTAGGCTAAAAACGAAAATACAGGCTCTTGAGGTAAAGACTTTAAATAAAGTTTCAATTCCTTATAGGTAGGCTAAAAACCAAACTTTGCCAATGATAGCAGATGTGACTCCGTCAGTTTCAATTCCTTATAGGTAGGCTAAAAACTTATAAATATATAAAGGCTTTCAAGGCCCATTTTTTAGTTTCAATTCCTTATAGGTAGGCTAAAAACGGAGCTGCTGGTTTTGAATTTTATTTTGATTTAGAGTTTCAATTCCTTATAGGTAGGCTAAAAACTAACAGTTAACGATAAAGAATGTGAATATTGTATTTAGTTTCAATTCCTTATAGGTAGGCTAAAAACGCAGCAGGGAGCGGGAAAGCTCGCTTCGGAAAAATTTGTTTCAATTCCTTATAGGTAGGCTAAAAACAAAACCAATGACGGAAATGATTTAGACCCTAGAGACTGTTTCAATTCCTTATAGGTAGGCTAAAAACACAATGGCCAAAATTAGGCTTAATGATCCTGTTTTATAGTTTCAATTCCTTATAGGTAGGCTAAAAACTGAATGCGTAGTATACGAAAAAATAGAACCAGATAGTTTCAATTCCTTATAGGTAGGCTAAAAACGCAAAATTAACAATGATTTTTCAATATTGGTCATTTAGTTTCAATTCCTTATAGGTAGGCTAAAAACTGCACACCTCAAACGAGATGTGCAACGAGGAGAGGGTTTCAATTCCTTATAGGTAGGCTAAAAACTATTATTTACATTCCCAAGTTATAACTATATAAGTGTTTCAATTCCTTATAGGTAGGCTAAAAACTGATATAGCAATAAAAAGAATAGAGACTTTTAAAAAAGTTTCAATTCCTTATAGGTAGGCTAAAAACTGACAATAATAGGAAAATTATATGGGCAACATTTACAAGTTTCAATTCCTTATAGGTAGGCTAAAAACTTAGCATTGAATTTGAGGATTTGCCCGCTGGAAGTTGTTTCAATTCCTTATAGGTAGGCTAAAAACTAGCATAAAAGAAGTTGTTTTAAACGACAACACAAAAAGTTTCAATTCCTTATAGGTAGGCTAAAAACGGCTTATAGAAAAAGTCCGATAGGGCTTATTTTTTTAGTTTCAATTCCTTATAGGTAGGCTAAAAACTCAACTTAACAGAAAAAAAATTTGGAAAGATAGCAGTTTCAATTCCTTATAGGTAGGCTAAAAACCCGCTGTTACAATGCAAAATTTTGCACATGTCAATATGTTTCAATTCCTTATAGGTAGGCTAAAAACTTAAAAAGTTTAAAGGATACTATTTTAAAAAATTTGAAGTTTCAATTCCTTATAGGTAGGCTAAAAACACGACAAAAATATTCACGAGTGACAGGGATGTGTAGTTTCAATTCCTTATAGGTAGGCTAAAAACGGTCAACCCTGATGACCTACTGAAAGATGAGAGTTTGTTTCAATTCCTTATAGGTAGGCTAAAAACAAAGTCATTCTCGTTTTATCTCTGTCGTGAAACTGCAGTTTCAATTCCTTATAGGTAGGCTAAAAACACTTTAATTGTAGAAATTTGGTATGAAAATATTGAGTTTCAATTCCTTATAGGTAGGCTAAAAACGTTTGATACCCTTGATGCAAGGGTAATCAGGCACAGTTTCAATTCCTTATAGGTAGGCTAAAAACTGTTACGCAGTGCATTATAACGTCTTTGAACGGGTAGTTTCAATTCCTTATAGGTAGGCTAAAAACCGTATGCTCCCTGACAGTTTTCACAAGGTTTGCTAGTTTCAATTCCTTATAGGTAGGCTAAAAACTTTGAACCTGCCGTAAAGGTAATTATTTAATATTACTTGTTTCAATTCCTTATAGGTAGGCTAAAAACCAATTTTAAGACGGAAAAGCAAGCTGAAAATTATATGTTTCAATTCCTTATAGGTAGGCTAAAAACATTGCGATGAATGCGACTTCAGTCATGATATTATTAGTTTCAATTCCTTATAGGTAGGCTAAAAACGTGGAAATCGTCAACGAAAGGAGGAATTTAAAATGATGTTTCAATTCCTTATAGGTAGGCTAAAAACTGAGCAGGATGTAGAAGAAATGACGGAAGAAGAAATGCGTTTCAATTCCTTATAGGTAGGCTAAAAACACTCATTGCCGCATTTAGTACACCAGTACAAATATTTAGTTTCAATTCCTTATAGGTAGGCTAAAAACAATACAATATAGAAGAGGCTTAAAGCCTCTTTTTTTAGTTTCAATTCCTTATAGGTAGGCTAAAAACGTTATTTTTTCTTTGAGTTTATATCCTGTTTGTTTGAGTTTCAATTCCTTATAGGTAGGCTAAAAACACCACAGCCAACAATTAATATATGAACTAAAGAAATAGTTTCAATTCCTTATAGGTAGGCTAAAAACTTACAGATGTAGAAAAACTTGCAACGCTAACAGTTTGTTTCAATTCCTTATAGGTAGGCTAAAAACTTTTTCATTTGTAAAACCTCCTTGTTTTTGATTGTAGTTTCAATTCCTTATAGGTAGGCTAAAAACGAATGAAAAAAACTTACACAATTAAAAACAATGAAAGTTTCAATTCCTTATAGGTAGGCTAAAAACAAAATCCTTATATATGTTTATTAATTGTTTCTGGGTAGTTTCAATTCCTTATAGGTAGGCTAAAAACGTATTATTTTAGAATTGTCAAGGGAATTGAGAAAAAGTTTCAATTCCTTATAGGTAGGCTAAAAACTGAAAAAAGCTGCAGGGTACTGGATTGAGGACCAAGGTTTCAATTCCTTATAGGTAGGCTAAAAACAGAAGTCACTGACAACATGAGTTTGGTGTATATTTAGTTTCAATTCCTTATAGGTAGGCTAAAAACTATATAGCATCAAATGGAATAGCAATTTATATATATGTTTCAATTCCTTATAGGTAGGCTAAAAACCCCCATAAAAGGAGATGCCCCATCATTGTTTCCCTGGTTTCAATTCCTTATAGGTAGGCTAAAAACGGCCTTGCAACAGTAATCAATACAAGCTCTGGCGAGCGTTTCAATTCCTTATAGGTAGGCTAAAAACCAAAATACTGCACTCCCTGCAGTGACATATCAACGTAGTTTCAATTCCTTATAGG
>Ga0180891_1278_pt1 | contig 12614 bp, 9 predicted proteins | sample Deesub1362A_J573_FD_124284 | JGI IMG/M metagenome (GOLD analysis project Ga0180891, IMG submission 124284) | Thermoanaerobacterales bacterium JdFR-68 | reverse complement strand
AAAAAACAGGGAAAAATGTAGTGGCAAAATGTACATTTTTATTTTTAAATTTGTTGATTTATCAAGGTTTATCAAAGGTCAAGTGTCAAAGTCGAGAAATACTGCCATGATTAAAAAGATAAACTTCTTGCTCCGGTATGTTTTGCATATCAGATGGTATATGGTAAAGATTAGAAGGGCTATAACAGCAAGTATAACAGTTATCCCTGTTGTACCTGCCATGTGTATTTACCTCCCTTTGCAAGCATCACTTACCATTGCTTTCTGTAACCGCCTTTTGGTAGAGTATAATCAATTGTGTAAAAATGAAATTGAATAGAAAATAGTGAATTTTCCAGTTAAGCATGGTTTTGAAGAAGCTATCAGGCTAGAACTGCAAGAAGTGTTGGGACGTAAATCTTATGAAAGAAGTGAATCCACAAATAACTACCGTAATGGTGAATATAAAAGAAAAAGCTAAGCGACAAAAAACCGCGATTATCTCTGTTTAAATAATGCAAGATAAAAATACTCTCCAACATCTGATTTTTTAATTATTTCAAATCCATATGGCTCCAAAAATTTTGCTGCCTCTTTCCAGGATACACGAATACCGATAGGAGGACCCGGAGGGCCACTAATCTTTTTCCATTCTATTATTGCCAGCCGCCCTGATCTCTTAAGTACTCTTTTTAATTCTTGTATCGTTCTCTCTAGCACTTTATCCCTGAGCAGTCCGTGTAACACAGCTGCCATCAGACAGATATCAACACTATTATTTTCAAATGGAATATTCTTACTTATATCCCCGACAACAGCTTCCAAATTTTTAATTTTCTTTCTATCAGCTCGCTCCTTTAGCTTGCTTATCCCTTCTTCCCACTTATCTATAGCGTAGAAAAATCCCTTATCTCCAATATAATCTGCGGCAGCCAGCAAATAATCCCCTCTTCCACACCCGACATCTAGAAATACGGAATCCTTTTTTAAGTCTAATGCTTTAAATACTTTTTCCGTATCAATCTTATCAAAACTACTTTTACCGGTTTCATTACTGTGAATTGTATCTTTCATTATCTTCCTCCTATCTTTTTTCTAAGGTTCTGTGAAAAATGACTAATCTTTTGTGTCCCAAGTGTTCAAGTAAGTCTTTACAGCTATTTGCACTCCTCTCTGTACCTCACACAGTTCCTACCCGCAGCTTTAGCCTCATACATCAGATCATCTGCTCTTTGTACCAGTGTATCAACCGTATCTCCAGGGCGGAAACCGGCCACTCCGAAGCTGGCTGTCACCCTGCCAACGCCCGGTATATCCATTTGACTCAAGTTCTGCCGCAGTTCTTCTGCTAAAATAACTGCCTTTTCCACAGGTGTATCCGGCAGCAGTATGACGAATTCCTCTCCGCCCCAGCGGGCCAGGCAGTCTATTTTGCGAATCCTGTTCTTAATCATTTCTGTCATGTTTTTAAGGACGCAGTCACCGGCATTATGGCCAAAGCGGTCATTTATGCTCTTAAAGCGGTCTATGTCCAGCATTATCAGGGAAAACTTACTGCCGCTCCGCTTAGCCCGCTCTATTTCTTCTTCCAGTTTTTGCGTAAAATAACGGCGGTTATAGACACTCGTCAGAGCATCAGTAACAGATAAAAGGCGAAGTTCTTCTTCCAGCCGCTTGCGCTGGCTGATGTCGCGCACAACAGCCACGGCCTGCCAGCCGCCCTTATGCTGCAGTGCATTTATGGAAAGTTCCACATCAAGCAAACCGCCATTTTTATGTCTTGCTTTCATTTCCACTGTTTTTCCGATTACATTACCCTTTCCGGAAAACTGAAACCGCTGAAACGCTTCCTTATACTGCCGATAAGCTTCCTCATGGGGCACCAGCAGCCTGTGCAGCTCTTTTCCTATAACTTCTTCTCGCCTATAACCGAAAAGCTTTTCTGCTGCAGGATTCCAGAAAGATGTGCGACCTTTTTCGTCAATCATGATAATTGCATCCCAAGCTGTTCTGGTAATGTTTTTCAGCTGTTCTTCCCTTGACTGCAGTTCTTCTTCCATTTCTTTGATCTCTGTCAGGTCAAACACTACAGCCACATACACATTTCCCCCGCTGTGTGTATGCTGCTGCAGGTGGACTTCAACAGGGTAGAGGGACCCGTCTTTCCTGCGGTGAACAGTGTTAAACTTAATTTTTTCCTGCTTCCCTTCGGTTAAAGGCCCAATTAGTTTTTTAAAGTTTTCCGTTTTAAATTCCGGTTTTAAATCGAGGGGGGTCATGTTAGCCAGTTCTGCCATGGTATATCCTAAATTTTCCCGGGCACCGCGGTTAACCATGATAAACTTTAAAGTTTCAGGGTGAAAGACATAGATCTCATTCAGGGAATTTTCCACTACTTGCTTGTAAAAATTGGCTTCTCTATTTGCTTCATGAAGCTTAAGTGCCATTTCTACCGTGGACAGCAGCGCATATTTGTCTGTACCTTTCTCCACAAAACCGTAACCTTTAACAGATTTGATTTTTTCGAAAATTTCCCCGGAGGTATTGGCAGTTAGAAATACTATAGGAATATCCCTAAATCTAAGTATTCTATTTGCCGCATCTATCCCGTTCATTTCTCCTTGTAGTTCGATATCCATTAGTATCAGATCTGGAGGGTTGCTGCCGCAGGCTTTTTGCACCGCTTTTTCTCCCGCAGCAGTTGCTTCAACTGCATACCCGTATTCATTCAATATATCGGTTATAACCTGTGAAGTTAACCGGCTGTCTTCTACCACTAAAATTTTTTTCTTTTTTTGGATGCTAGTATTGGACAATTTTTTCACTCCCTCCAATAATCATCGTTTACTTATCCTTTTTATGCGGAGATTATTCGAATAAATACCTCTACCACTGCCGGGTCAAACTGCGTGCCCGCATTCCTTTTTATTTCAGCTATTGCTTCCTCCCTGCTCATGGCTTTGCGGTAGGTCCTGTCGCTGGTCATAGCATCATAGGCATCAGCCACAGCCAGAATGCGGCACAGCAGTGGAATTTCCTCTCCCTTCAGTCCCCGTGGATAGCCCTTGCCGTCCCATCGCTCATGATGGTAGAGGATGTATTCAGCAATAGAAGCCAGCTCCGGGGTATTCAGAGCGATCCGGTACCCGATCTCCGGATGTTTTTTCATTTCCTTCCACTCTTCCTCCGTTAGTTCGCCCGGTTTCATCAATATACTTTCTCTAATTGCCACTTTCCCGATGTCGTGAAGCACCGCCAGCAGCTCCAATTCATCCATTTGTTTAGCGGAAAGGCCCAGTCTGTTAGCTATTTTAAGGGTTATTCCCCTTAATCTTTCTGCATGTTCTTCTGTTTCCATGCTTTTTTCGAAAAGGGTGGCCTTCAGGGATGAAATAACGGCATTTCTGTAACTTTTGCTCTGCAAAAACTTATGGCGGTACATCCATTCCTCGGCTTCCTTCAGTACCTGCCAGATGTTTTCTTCGGCTCTATTTTTTGTGGCATAGCCCAGGGCAATACTCAACTGAATGGGCCCTTCACTGTCCAAAGCACACTTGTTTTTAATCCTCCTGACAATTTCTCCCGCTGCTTTCATATCGGTCCGGGGCAGCAAAATGATAAATTCGTCCCCGCCCCAGCGGGCGATGATATCCTCCCGGCAGCAGCTTTCCTTTATTACCTCTGCCGCTTTCTTCAAAAGAAGATCCCCTACCCTGTGGCCGAAGCCGTTATTGGTCAGTTTCAATCCGTTGATATCACCTACGATGACCGATACAGGCAGGTGACGCGGCGTATCCAGCCGCTTGATTTCTTCTTCCATAAACCTGCGGTTGTAAAGCCCTGTGAGATGGTCATGATAGCTCAAAAAGAGGATTTTTTCTTCATATTTCTTGCTCAGAATATATTCGGAAACAATCATTGCGGCAAGCTGCAGGCAATTGATGTCGGCTTCAGACCACTCCCTGTTTTTAAGGCAATCATCAAAACCGATAAAGCCGCTGTAATCCCCTTTCACATATACAGGCAGCACCAGCAGGGACTTGATTTCCTGGGGCTTTAAGATTTCCTTTGTCTTTTCGTCGGGGATGTCTTCAATATCCCTGTAGTTTATTACTTCCCTGTTTTTAAGCCTGTCCACCCACCAGGTTAATTCAGACTCAGGGATTTCCTGAAGGTTTTCTTTCTGGGGCGTTATACCGGGTGCCGTCCACTCAAAAGTGTTGCTCATGGTCCCTTTTTCCCGGTCCGTTTCAAATAGGTAGACCCGGCTTACCTTGAGGCTTTCTCCCATCATCCGCAGGGCTTTGAAAATAAAAACCTCAGGTTCAGTCTCCCGTATGGTCAGAAAAAAAAGGCCGCTGATAAGCTTTTCGTATTGCAGCATTTTTTGGAGCTTCGCTTCGGCCTTCTTTTGCAGGGTAATATCCCTGCTGGAGCCAACCAGGTATTTTACCTTCCCCCTTTCAAGCACTGGCGTAAGGGTGGTTAACCAGACTCTTTCCCCCGCAGGGAGGACAAGGGTTTCTTCATATGTTATTGCCGATTTAGCATCAACACACCTTTGGTAATTTGCCTGTACGGCTTCTCCAATTTCTTTTCCAAAAAGTTCAACGGGAGTTTTATCTTTTAGCTCCTCCAACCTGAAACCTGTTAGTTTCTGATGTGCAGCATTGTTTCTTATGTAGCGGAATTCCCCGTCTTCCACCCTGGCCAGGAACATGGCATCCTGGGTGCTGTTGAAGATGGTATTAAGATCTCGGGATAATTTTTCTATCTGTTTTTTCTGATTCTTGAGAACCTCGATATGCTCCATTTCGGAGGTGACATCCTGGAAGAAGGTGACAAAATACTCCCTCTGTGGGGAAAAGGCTGTTATTTTATACCAGCGGCCCAAAGTTTCTGCATACTGTGTGAACTCCTGCCTTTCTCCTGTGATGGCCACCCTGCCGTAGAAGGCCACCCAGTCAAAACTGCCTTTTCTGATGCCGGGCAGTACTTCCGTCACCCTTTTTCCAAGGATGTTCTCTCTTTTTAATCCGGTCATTGCTTCAAAGGCAGGGTTCACATCCAGAAAGATGTAGTCTTCCGGCTCACCCTGCTCGTTTAGTACCGGCTTGTGGCAGGCATACCCGAAGGGTGCCTGCTTGAGGAGTTCCTGTATAAATTTTTCTTCCAACTTTTTCACCTCCCGTTGTGTATCTCTGTACTGGCCGGATGGAAGCTGGATAAATATTGAATCAGCCTGGCCGACATCAATGAAGTGAACTTTTACTGCTTGGTCTACTGCACTTCTGAATGGTGCATATCGATTCCCCATATTTGTAAATACGGATTAGATGTCATATTTTAAAAAGCACGTCCGACATTTTTTTCGGAAAATGCTGCCATCAGCGTCCTCTTTCACAAAATGATCTTTTAACCTTTTCCTCAATCTGTCTTGACCCCGATGGGTGCCTACACGAACTATCCTGTCCATGCCATTATAGCTTTCGCCCTTATACTGAGGAAGATATCACCATCCAGGGTATCTACTCCTCCATTTCCGGGTATCTTCAAAACCTATCAATAAATCATCGGCAATCTGCATTAGTATATAAGCCATTTCTACGTTTTCGACCCATTCACTAGGAATGCCTTTTATTCCAAGATAAGCTCCCAGAATATTTTCGGTTATAGCTCTGGTGCTGTCGCTATCTCCATCATGATTTACCGCATCACAAAGAGTTTTTCTAAAATCATTCCTATACCTTAAGGCACAGTAAATGGAAATGGCTATAGCTTCTTCTGCTACCCATCCTTCTCCAAGTAAGTTTATAGCATCATAAGATTCTTTGTTGCTTTTTGCCAATTTAACTGCCTTTCTAATTGCATTACTGCATTCTTCTTTGCCGTTATATTTGTCGAGTATTAATAGAGCATCTTTTACAGCCTCTTCAATTTCTGCACCTTCTATAATGCATGCAATAATATGTGCAAGAACTCCAGCAGAGAGATATCCGCTGGGATGGCCATGAGTTAAAGCGGCGCACTCACAGGCAATTTGAAAAGCCTCCTCCTTACGGCAAAACAACCCCACCGGTGCTGCGCGCATAACCCCACCACAGTCCTTGCTGTTGTTTATCGGTTGCTCAATTGTTCCTATCCTACTGCTTAATAACGCTGACAGGCACGTATTCCCTGGTGCCCGTCTGGCATAAAGATCCTTTACTCCTATCAGCCATCCATCATAAAACCAGTTGTGATCCTTATTTTGAGGTTACCCCTGGGTATGAAGCCACCGGAGGTACGCATAATAGACAACAGAGGATGGATGGCAAATTCCCTTTCCCCTGCCCCTGCTTTCAGCCCGGAGCAAACCCTCAGCAGTGAATAAAGTCATTTGGGTGTCGTCGGTAATTTCCGCTTTACCGTTTATTCCTGCAACAAGGCCGGTAATGCCTTCTTCACCATATTTCTTCTTTATCTCAGATAGGCTTAAAAATTCTACCGGCCAGCCAAGTGCGTCGCCAATGGCCCCACCTAAAAGACAGCCTCTAAAATGGTCTTTATCCTTCTTCATAATATATCAGCATATATCAGCCTCTCAATCTATAAACGAATTAGCTAAAGCCGAATTTAACTTATACCAACTTGGTTTTACAATTCATTTATACTTCAAAATACCCAATAATTTGTTTATTACTCCGCCTATCAATCCCACCGTACAGGTAATTCCGATTCAGATTCCTGTTAAAAGCTGAACAACTGAACTCCGCTATATGCATACACGCGTGACAGGCACCCCTTTCATCTTTGCATATCGGGTCATAAACACAATAATCTCCTTCTTCTTTGACTTTATACAGAAGGTTTTGCAGGCTCTGTTCAAATACGGTAAATAGGCCGCCGATAATAAAAGAAGAACGGTTATTGACATAAATCATAAAGGACATGGTTTTTGTAAACAAATACTCGCTTAATGTGTTAACATCAAAACCGCTCAGCATTGTACATTGTCGTAAAACTAGATGAGCAAAGCTATGCAGTAAAGTGAATAAATAAGAAGTAATTTCTCCATTCTTGGTTTCTTTATTAGCCACTTCCCCAAAAAAATCAACTTCTTCCATGTGATTAATAAACCAGGCCTTTATTTCCTGTTCACTTAACCGGGTAACGTCGACATCTACAATTCTGTTAATGGCTAACCATTTTAACACTTGTTTTAGGTTCAATTGGAAATGTAAAGCCTCGGTTTTTGTTGTATCCATATACACGGGATAATGGTATTTATCATTTGCATCTAAAGGAAAACAGTTTAATTTTGCCTGGTTCGGTATACGAGATATCCTTGAGTAGCCAAACGCGGCATAGGTAATGGGCAGTTGTTTGTAATGTAAAAAATGTCCGTATTTTCCTTGTTAACGGGCTGAGATACAACATCCTTAACCATGAAAATGTAAGGCTCATCTTCGTAGTCAAATGTTTTCCGGGGTAAGTAACCGTATAAAACCTGTGTTTTTCCCCTATACATCGGTTTACTCATTTATTTCCATCCCCTTCTGTACCTCATTTTCGACAAGAATTCGTTGGAAAGAATGTCTTTAGATACGGGAATCTGTTCATCTATATCCCGCAAGCTGGTCATTGGCGAATACCCAAACATCTTCTCAAGCTGTTCAATGCTCTTTTCATACTTGGGATTAATAAAATGCATATATATTAATTCTAGCCCGATTCTTATTTCTCTAGCAAAATGTTTGGTGTGTGGATCGTTTTCCGTTATTCCGTAAGCATCTCTGAGACAATGATACACCTCATCTTTGGGGATATATCCCTTGACCAGAGCCTCCCGGAGTCCTTCACTGAACCACATATTTTTGGCTATTTTGTGCCTGATGCGCGGTTGATAGTACTGTAAAACAAGACCCATGAATAACCCCGGCAATGTTTTTTGCACGCTAAACTTGGGCCAGCGGTTAATGGGCACTGGTTCCACTAAACGGTCGCTGAACTCATTAAATTTGCTAAAATAATTAAAATATGCAATATCCCTTTCCCGGCCTGGACTGAAGCACACAAAGCAAATGCCCACATGCGTACGCCCTACCCGGCTGCTTGATTGAATATATTCGGCCACATGCGGCGGCATGCCGTGAAAAATCATAAAGTTTAATCTTTCCACATCAACACCGTGGCTGATTAAACTGGTGGCAATAACAGCATCAATTTGCTTTTCTCTTTCTTCCGGCGGATTTTCCAGAACTTCTAGCGTGTTACGAATCGTGGCAAAGGAAGAATCACCCGTAAGCTCTACGGCCTGAATTGGCTCGTAACCGTTTTCCACGAGATACCCGTTAACTTGATTGGAATCAATCATGCGGCTGATGGAAGAACCGGCGTCTTTTGAGTTTACATATACCAGGGATGTTTCATATTCACATAAAAAAGCAGCCAATTCTTCTTTTGTCTGTACAGTTTGCAGACCAATTTTATTTATATAAAATTCTGGATCTTTTTTAATCTCCTGGATCATCATGTGAAATGTTTTTAATAGTTCCTGGGTTGCCGTCAGGTGTGTTTTATTATGTGGCATTACCCCCACAAACAATCTACCGATGTATTCTTTTTCCTCGGCGTAAAAGGAACGCCCGCGTTCATATCCTGCCACCGGGAATCTTCTGGATCTCCTGTTATATAAATGCTGGATATGGTTTTCGTATTTCTCTATGGTAGCCGTTGCCGCAATTATTTTGTATTTTTTCCCGCCGGAAGTCTTTTCCTGCAACATTTGTATAAAACCTTCGTAATGGGAGGCAAAGGTACCGAAGCTTTCTTTTAACAAGTGTAGCTCATCCTGTATCACGAGCGAAGGGGCGCCGTCATATAGACAAACCGGCTCTTTCGGCAGCTGGCATTTTGGGTCTTCCGTGCATTCGCCGCAACTCATGTACCCATGATATGAGCATTTTTCATTGACATTACCGAGTAAATGGGTAAATCTTCTTTGCATGCCAATGGAAGCAACCTTATCCACCGTGCCAATCAACATAGTCGGCAAGTAGCGAAAAATTTCCCTGTCGACAATATACAGGGGCAGCGTCTTTTCAGAACAACTTTCATTGGTACACCTGTGTTCAAGCCGCATTTTGTGCTCTTCAAAAAAAATAATTACCGAGTTTTGCTGGCAAAAAGGACACCTTTCAACCATCTTATAGCGATCAAAGTAGTTTTTATATTCGATATTTAATTTTTTCATGTGTTCCGTTATTCTATTTGGTGTGTTATGCCCACCGGCAAAGTAACCCACGGAAAATGGTTCCATGCCATCTTTAGATAAATCAGGATGTCTTCTGCGTATCAATTCTGCCTGTGCGTACACTTCTACTATTCTTTGGAACTGCTGTAAACTTAGCAGGCGCAGTGGGAATCGAATCCATGAAGAAACACCTGCCTTTTTCCCGCGCAGCCGGTCAAAAAATGCCTGAAAAACAGCAAGGCCAAGGTAACTTTCTGTTTTGCCCCCTCCTGTGGGGAACCATAAAACATCTACCGTGTCGCATTCGTTGTTTTCGTATTCTAGATATTCCCTGCCCACTAAATCCGGAATGATCGAAACAATAAATACAATTTGAAACATTCTCCAACTTTTATGAGGGCGTTTCCTGAGTTTATCTACTTCATAAAAAGCTTCATTCATCAAACAAAATGCTTTTTTAACCAGCGGAATTTTCTCTATAGTGTTTATTCCTTTTTCAAATCGTTCTCTTTCCTCTTGAAAAGCCAAGAAATCCCTTTTACGCCATTCCAATTCCTCAACTGTAATTTGCTTTTTCCATATTTCTATCTGTTCCTCCCACTGTTGCTCATACGTTTTCATAGCATCTAAAATTTGTCGTAATACCGGTTCCGGTTGGGTCATTAACTTTTTATATTCGGGTACCACCGTATTGGTCGTAACATATCTTTTTTGTTTATACAGTGGGCAATGGTAGGTGCGCATTTTTTGCTTATTTTCCATTACCACAAAGCAATTGTATCCAATACCGTAATACTCCCTTTCATAACGATAATCTTTGGGCAGTTGATAAAATTGAAAAGGATAAAATTTAGTATTTTTAAGTTTAAGTTCCAAACTACAGTCAAAAAGGAAAGGTTCCGTAAATCTTCTGGAACTGTTTTCTGTATTGTTAATTAAATAAAGTTTAATTCTCCCGATTTGTTCTGCGTACCTATGATATTTTAGCTGCACTACAGGCTGCCAGTAAGTGAGTACTTTTTCATCCGGTATTTTATTAATCAGGTCAAGATATTCCAGCTCGGTTTTAATTTCCTGAAAGTGTTTCTTTTTGGTACCCTTTCTTAACGCCCAGGGGTCATTGAGTATAATTCTATGGCATTTCGATATTTCTTGGCGCAAAACTTCGTTGATTTTTTCCTCGGCCAGTTTCAATGTTTTTAAGTCCGTGATGTTAATAGCAATTTCTTCCGTCTCTACCGTACAGGTAATTTTTTTATAAGCGTTGGGTAAATCCACATACTCGTCTTTAACACAATACTCAAACGCGGGCTTGTCATACAAACATATTTCATTAGAACGGCCTGAATTGCGGTTAATTATTTCATTGATAATAAATTCAGATAGTTTTTCTTCATCGTAAACTCGCAAGATTATCACCCTCGTATATGTAAATTAACAATTTAAACCTCTATCAACTTTTTATCCAATCAACTAAACGGTTCCGTCTAGAAGGATGACGTAGTTTTCTAATAACCTTGACTTCTATTTGGCGAATTCTTTCCCTGGTTACGCCATATATTTGTCCTATCTGCTCCAGTGTCATAGGTTCCCGGTTGTGAAGACCAAAACGTAATGTGATAATATTGGACTCCCGATCCGTTAATGAACGTAAAACATTATTAATTTCTTCAGCTAAAACATTTGCCATAACTTGCTCCTCAACTCCTTCGTAATCTGCGATGGCAATTAGTTCTTTTAATGTTGAATCATCGTCTTCTGTTGCTGGAGCGTCAAGGGAAGGAAAACTGTTCATATATTTTTCTATATAAATTAGGTATTGCTCTAGCTGTTCTTCATTCATCCCCATAGCATTTGCTAAATCATGAACTGTTGGATCACGTTGATTTTCATATATAAAACGATTAATTTCTCTTTTAATTTTATTGCAAGTTTCCACCACACGAACCGGGAGGCGTATTAAACGGGCAGTATCTGCAATTGACCTAGTAATAGCTTGTGTAATCCACCATGTAGCATAGGTGGAAAACTTGTACCCTTTTCGGTAGTCAAACTTATCAGCCGCCTTCATTAGACCTATTATTCCTTCTGAAACAAGATCATCCAACCCCAATATTCCGGAATGATTACAATATCTTTTAGCGATGCTTATTACCAGGCGAATGTTAGATAGGATAAGTTTATTTTTTGCTTCTTTATCACCTGCTGCCAGTCTTTCAGACAACTCATATTCTTCTTTTGGTGTTAAGACCGGGTAATTTCTAATATCCTTCATTAACAAGGATATAACATCCTCAGTAGAAACGACAGCTTGTAAAGAGCTATCATCGTATTCCGCTTCCTGATCATTAGCCGGGTATCTCATATCGGACGTAGTAAGCACGTCATCATCCGTCGCAGGTAAGAATGCAGCATTTTTTAAAACTTCTTTGTTAATAACTTTTGCGCCGATTTTTTCCAGTGTTTCTACTATTTTTCTTATTCTTTCATAATCAATTTCGCTATTTATTTCTAGGTAATCTTCCATGATACTAAAAACATCGATAGGCAAGTTTTGATTAACTTTCAATAGATATTTTTGCACAAGATTATTGTACAGTGTAACAGCTTGATTTTTGCGAGGTAAAAGCATATTTGATGAAATGTGGTTGTTACCAGAAGGGTTATTGGTCATACTTTGTTTATATAAAGCACTTTTGTCAATAACCCTCCCACCAATTTTTTCAATAGTCAAAATAAAACGTTCTATCATGTCATAATTAATGATTTCATCAATGTGTAAAAAATCCTCGATAATTTCCTTTAGACTAATAGATTGCTTCTGATTTACTTTTGATAGATATTTTTTTACAAGCTTTTTTACAAGCTTATAATAAGTATCTTTGTTTTTCCCCATAGCAACTCGCCTCAATATAATGTAACAGAACTAATAAGAATATAATGCCTAATTAATAGTTGGTTGTAGCATGTTCATACAATGTTATAACGAGCTGTCTCTTTTCATGTCACTAATTTGTATTTATTTCAAAAATGCTATAAAAAATTTTTTGATGTTTTACTAATTCTCCCAGCATTCTGTAAAATCCTGCCCTGTTTTACACAAGTTCTAGGAGTCCACTCGAAATATGGGCAAATTACCGCAAAAGAAAGCCTTCATTTTTTTTCAAAACAGCATATAGACCCTTTGAACTTTGAAAAATACATACACTCCCATTAATTTCAGCTATATTTAGCATTAAATTGATCCATATTCATCACCCCAGAGGTAATGGCCCCCGTTTTTAGACATAAAGAGACCATCTCAACCCTCTTTATACTGGTTGAGCTTTAAACCTATACCCCATTATTGTTTTTATATTGTGATTTATGGCCGCCATTATAAGCTGCCATTTCACTTTAG
>Ga0180891_1283_pt1 | contig 12767 bp, 12 predicted proteins | sample Deesub1362A_J573_FD_124284 | JGI IMG/M metagenome (GOLD analysis project Ga0180891, IMG submission 124284) | Thermoanaerobacterales bacterium JdFR-68 | reverse complement strand
ATGTAGTTCACGAGTGTCCAAGATTTTGATGGGGATGGAAAAGGGAAGAACCGTTTTTTCGATGACCGCAGCACAGGTTTTCGATAAAGCGGAGCAGCGTGTTTTAATCAATTGCAGCCTGACAGCCAAATATACGTGAATTCCTTTGCCCTGTTGGCTTGTATCCACACCGGGCAGTGAGGCAGTCAAGGCCGCCGTAAGGCGCCCCTAGGGGTTGCCTTGACTGCCGAAGCTGGCCGGTGTAAAACTTCTCAAGCCGGGCAAGGCTATCCAACTAACCCATGTATCTCTCTAGTTCTTTTTGCTCGTTGAAGGTCCTATAAAATCAAGGATTTAAGAGTCTAATTTAATTTCGCTACTACTTTTCGTTAACAATCGCTGAAACTCTTGTTTGATAAGGACAGGTAAATTTTTGCTTCAAGCACATAAAAAACTTTCTTCTGACTGTTTATTACCATCCTCTTCCTTGCAAAAATGATTTATACTTAATAGGAGAAAACTCCCTTACCTTCCTATAAATTATTATATACCATAGAATAAACTATAAATGTAACTTATAACTAATTTGTTACAGTAATGAGTTCTTTTATATCCTCAAATCGTTTTTCTCCTATGCCTGGGACCCTTTTAATATCCTGAATGGTCTCAAACAGGCCTTCCCGTGTTCGATAACTTATGATTCTTTCCGCCAGACCGGGCCCTATACCCGGTAACTGTTCCAATTGATTTTTGCTGGCAGTATTTATGTTAATTTTCCCCTTCCCCTGCTGATTTGGGCTGAGCTGCTGGAAAGGAGCTACTGTTTCACCTTTTTGGGGCACATAAATTTTTTGCTCATCCTTTACTTTCAATGCCATGTTTACAGCATCCAGGTCCGCATCATCAAGGGGACCTCCCGCCAGTTGTATAGCATCTACCACTCTGTCTCCCTTTTTTAATCTGTAAACTCCGGGATTTTTTACCCTTCCACTCACATGAACCATAATATCTTCCTGTACGGGTTTTTCCGGTTGGGCAGTTACCTGTACAACCTTGCCCCTCTCAAGTTTAAAAGCCTCTTCATGTTCCTTCTGCTGATGTAACAGATAAAGCACGGTTCCTGTAAGGATTACACTGATTGTGGCTAATACTAGAATCAGCCCTTGCTCTCTTCTGGTGAAATCAAGCATTTACACCACCTTACCTTTCTTACATCCCGCTATTTAAATAAATATTTCTATACTTTAAATATTTTTTCCTTCAAGCAAACAGAAGCACCACTTTTTTTGTGGTGCTTTAGTTTACTTAACAACAATATTTATGAGTTTTTTAGGAACAGTGATGGTTTTTATAATCTCTTTTCCTTCAGTGTATTTTTTCACTTTGGGCCTTCCCAGTGCCTCTGCTTTAAGGGTTTCTTCATCAACATCCACATCAACAACCATTTTATCTCTAACCTTTCCGTTGATCTGAATGACAATTGTTACCTCGTCTCGCTTGAGGGCTTCCGGATCATATTCAGGCCATTTTTGTTCATGGACACTGCCTTTTTTGCCAAGCAACTGCCACATTTCTTCAGTAATGTGTGGTACAAAGGGGGACAACAGCAATACTAGATTTTCAATGCCTTCCTTGACCACCGCCGGATTTGCTTCTGTATTCACATAGGTGTTTAATCCGTTAACGAGTTCCATAATGGCACTGATAGCTGTATTAAAGTTGAACCGCTGTTCAATATCATCTGCAACTTTTTTTATAGTAGCATGTATCAACCTCTTTATCTTCCTGTCTTCACCCTTTAATTCGGTCCCTTCGTTTTCCTCTCCTCTTTTAACTGTATTCCTGCACTCATTAACAAGTCTCCAGACCCTTTTTAAGAATCTGTAAGCTCCTTCAACTCCCTGATCACTCCACTCCAGGTCTTTTTCAGGAGGAGATGCAAACAGGATGAACATCCTGGCAGTATCTGCTCCGTACTTCTCTACTATATCTTCAGGACTTACAACATTTCCTTTGGATTTTGACATCTTGGCTCCATCTTTTAATACCATTCCTTGGGTAAGCAGGTTCTCAAAGGGTTCCTCTACGGATACCAACTTCTGGTCATACAAAACCTTTGTAAAGAAACGTGCATACATCAAGTGGAGGATGGCGTGCTCAACTCCACCAATGTACTGGTCAACATTCATCCAGTAATCCACATCCTCTTTTTTAAATGGCTCTTCTGTGGTAAAGGGACTGGTAAACCTTAAAAAATACCATGAAGAACAGATGAAAGTATCCATTGTATCCGTTTCCCTTGTAGCCTCTCTACCACATTTGGGACATGTAGTCTTTCTAAACTCTTCGCTTTCAAGCAGAGGCGAAACACCCCTGGGATTAAACTCAACATCAAAGGGCAAAATTACCGGTAAATCTTCTTCCGGCACAGCTACCGCCCCGCATTCATTGCAGTAAATAATGGGTATAGGGCAGCCCCAGTAGCGCTGCCTGGATATCAGCCAATCTCGCAACCGGTATGTAACAGTTTTCCTACCTATTCCGTTCTTTTCAAGATGTTCGGCAATTTTATCAAGAGCTTCTTCACTGGTGAGGCCGTTAAAAATACCTGAATTAACCAGAATACCCTTTTCTGTGTATGCTTCCTCCATATCTTCAAGGGTATACCATTTATTTCTATCAACAGGTTGGATCACAATCTTAATGGGCAAATTGTATTTTTTAGCAAATTCAAAATCCCTTTGGTCATGAGCAGGAACACCCATAACAGCTCCTGTGCCGTATTCCATCAAAACATAATTTCCTACCAGGATAGGAATCCTATCCCCATTCAAAGGATTTATGGCATACTGGCCTGTAAATTTTCCTATCTTCTCCACATCTTCTGAAGTCCGGTCCAGTTCACTTTTGTTTTTCATCTCTTCAACAAAATCTTTAATTTCTTTTTCTCTGTCCGTAGCTTTCACCAGCTTCATTACCAGGGGATGTTCCGGGGCCAGCACCATAAAGGTTACGCCAAAAACCGTATCCTGCCTTGTTGTAAAAACACGAATATCATCCCCTGTTTTTTCTGCTTTAAATACAATCTCAGCCCCTTCACTCCTGCCTATCCAGTTCTTCTGCATAATCTTGACTTTTTCCGGCCAGCCGGGCAGTTTTTCGAGATCATTCAACAACCGTTCAGCATAATCAGTTATTTTGAAGAACCATTGACTCAATTCCTTCTTTTCCACGGAAGTATCGCATCTTTCACAGGCACCATTGATAACCTGTTCATTGGCTAAAACTGTTGCACATGAAGGACACCAGTTAACAGGAGCTTTTTTCTTGTAAGCAAGCCCATTTTTATACAGCTGCAAGAACAGCCACTGGGTCCATTTATAGTAATCAGGATTGCATGTGGCAAATTCCCTGTCCCAATCATAACTTATTCCGAGCTGTTTAAGCTGTTTTTTCATGTTCTTGATGTTATCCATGGTCCATTTTGCAGGAGGTATGTTGTGTTTAATTGCAGCATTCTCGGCAGGAAGCCCAAAAGCATCCCATCCCATAGGGTGAAGCACATTATAACCTTTCATCCTCTTGAACCTTGCCACTACATCCCCTATGGAATAGTTTCTCACATGTCCCATGTGGAGTTTTCCTGAAGGATATGGAAACATCTCAAGTATATAATATTTTTGTTTTGCAAAATCTTTTTCGGTCTTATAGAGCTTTCGACCTTCCCAGTAGCTCTGCCATTTTGTTTCGATGGTTTTGAAATCGTAATTCATACTCACCTTCCTCCTCATAACAACAGATATAGAAAAACCCCCCGTCCTTTAGGGACGGGAGGTTATGCACACCCGTGGTACCACCCTAATTGGTAGAATAATGGTGGAGATGATGGGACTCGAACCCACGACCTCTTGAATGCCATTCAAGCGCTCTCCCAACTGAGCTACATCCCCACCTTTTTTACCCACTCTAGCAACTCTTTAACGGTAGTCAACCGATAAACCAAGCAATAAGGCGAGTTCGACAGATTCAGCCTACCGGATCCCACCAGCCCCGGCTCTCTAAAAAGGCCTTTGCCTGTCTACTACTCCTTACCATACGTATCCTGTATTATTTATGACACTTTCATATTATAAGAAAATTTATTTTAATTGTCAAGTTTTAATTTTTCTGCATCGCTCCATAACCTTTCCAGGTCATAAAACTGTCTGGTATCTTGATGGAATATATGGATAACTATATCTCCATAATCTAAAAGCACCCATTTGGCCTCATCGTATCCCTCAATATGGTGCAAAGGCTTACCTATTTCCTCCATTTTTTTTGACACTTCATCTGCCAGGGCTTTTACCTGGATTGAAGATGTACCTGATGCTATAACGAAATAATCTGCTATCAAAGAAACTCTGTGTATTCCCAATACTGTAATATCCTTTCCCTTCTTGTTATCAAGGACTTGCGCTGCAAATAAAGCAATATCTCTTGAATCCTGTTCCATTAACTTCCCTCCCAAAAAATTCCTGTTGTTAAACTACCCATTATTCATAAATATTATTCTTCAAAACCCTTCATAATCCTTTTGGCAAATAACAAAAATGGGTTCTTCTTCATTTTAGTTGAGTTAAATGTCATGCAAACCCAATCCGGTCAATAGTTAAATCATTATAGCTTTTTCCTGGCTTCTGTCAAGGGTAAAGGCTGCGGACACTCAATTAACTTTTGAGTGCCGGGCCTTTGACAGAACCCATCCGAAAGCTTTTTAGCTGCTGGGAATTGACCGGACACTTCAACAGTAGCGAATGCAGTTCATAAATATCCGGGATTTCAATGGGCATGGAAAAGGGAAGAACCGGGTAATGAGGCAGTCAAGGCCGCCGCAAGGCGCTCATAAGGGTTGCCTTGACTGCCGAAGCTGGCCGGTGTAGAAATTCTTGAGCCGGGCAAGGCTATCTAACAACCCGCGTATCTCTTTAAATAAAGTTTGTTAGATATATTAACCCTTAACCAACTGTTTTGGAGAAGAACCTGAAAATGTTAATCAAAAAAAATCAATGCGAGACTCATAAGATAAAATACATAAGCAGCAAACAAAACAAACCCTTCCCAGCGCTCGATCTTTCTATCAGTAAAAGCCATGACCAGCAGCAGGATAATCATAAAAATGGAGATGGGCAGATCAAACACAAAAGCATGCCTGGACATTGTTAAAGGACTTATTGCAGAAGCAACACCCAAAACCATCAGCAAATTTAATATGTTAGCTCCCAAAATATTACCAACAGAGATGCTCTGATGTCCTTTGATCAAAGCAGTTATGGAAGTTATAAATTCAGGCAATGATGTGCCTAGAGCTATCATAGTCAGGCTGATAACACGTTCCGGAACTCCCAGTATATTAGCAATAACCACACCCTTATTAACAACCAACTCTGCTCCCAATACCACTCCTAAAGCTCCAGAAACAAATTTAATCAGTGTTAATATCGTTAAATCATCCGAAGCAACTGGTTTTTCAACCCGATTTTTTGTAGTCTTAATTTCATAAAAATTTAAAACCCCATATCCTATCAGCATTATCAATAAAATAACTGATTCTTTTCCTCCTATTGTAAGATCTTTTGATGCACAAAACACAAAACCAGCTGCAGCCAGCATAAACAAACTTTTCAACACAAAGAATCTTCTACTTATATAAAAAGGTTTTATAATAGCTGTAGATCCCAGTATCAAACCGGTATTGCAAATAGTAGAACCTATGGCATTCCCGATAGCCATCCCCGGATGACCATTATACGAGGCAAAGCTTGATACAACTAGTTCTGGCAAGGTTGTTGCCAAACTTACTAATGTTGACCCCATAAGGACCTGAGGGAGACCGGTTTTGTAAGCAATCAATACTGCTGATTCAACAAACCAGTCAGCACATTTTACTATCATAGCTAAACCTATGAAAAAGATTAAGTAAACCAACAGATGTTCCAACTTTTCAATCCCCCTGGAATCAAATTTTGAGTCGGTAGTAATAAATATTTATATGATACAGGATTAATTACTAGAACAACCAAAATATTAAATTATTTTAAACAAACCCAGGAGGATTAAAATTAGGCTCGGAAAAAATTCAAACTTTTGAATTCTGGCAGTAAAAAAACCACTAAATTTTAACCCCAAAAATAATGCAAGGAGTGAACCCACTGTTCCTGCAGCTACAACGTTAATAATTTTTAAGCCAATTAAGGACACGCTTAATCCCATAAAACCTGCATCCAGAGCCAGCGCACTCCCCAGATAAAGGGCTTCCCGGAAATCTATAACACCTGAAACATCAAAATCGGCAGTTGAAGGTTCTTTTAGAATCTGTATCACTAAACCGAGGGATCGTATTTTACATTTTATGATGGTTTTGTTAAATGAAAGCTTATTTAAATACTCTCTCAACAAACCAGTTATGCCCAACAAAATCAGCAAACATGCTCCCATTCTCTGCAAAAACATCAAGGGGAAAAAATTTTTTAAAATTCCCCCCAGACACATTGAAACACCAAGAACAAAGGCAGTTATGCCGCTAATAGTTACCATAGATGTAAGGGGTACCACTATTTTCCTTAGACTGTACGATATCCCTACCAAAAAACTATCAATGCTTATGGCTGAGGTTATTATCAAAATCTGAAGGATATTCAAAACGCAATTCCTCCTTTCTCTAGAACAAAAACACCGTATATATATCATATTAAAAAGTATAAAAAAGGGTTAATAAAAAAGGCTCCATTGCATAAAAACAATGGAGCTGATAACAGTAAATGCCTGTATTCTTAGTTGTAATCTTTGCCAATTATAACAATTATGTCTGTATCCAAATTGTCAGGATTCTGCTCAATTAATTCTGTTCCCTCAATAATTGAAGCTATTTCTTTTGCTTTTTCAAGCTTGCCTTCTGAATATATTATCCGGGTGGTCTCATAATTAAAACTATCTGCATTTCCAATTTTCCTTACATTGAATCCATAAGATTTGAGCCTGTTAGCTGCCTTAGAAGCAGCTCCAGAAATACCGCTTCCGTTCAGAACTTCAATATTTAAACCCAGGTTGGATGGGTCAATGTTTCTAAAATATTTATCTACCAGTTCTTGAGTTTTGTTGATGTCAACTAAATAATAACTTATACCGTTTATATATCTATCTATTCCTGGAAGCACCGCCATCTCAATGTCTTCCGGTTTTATCTGCCGCAGGACATTTGCATACTTGACAATTTCACCAGGGTCCATGTTAGTTTCAACATACGTGGTAAGAGTCTTAGCTACTCTGGGTATTTTAAAGATAGTCATGGGATTCAAAACTTTTTTTGCCAGGGCTTTTAAAAATTTTTGCTGTGCTTGAATCCTTCCTATATCTCCATTGGGGTATTTTCTAAAACGCACAAACTGCTCTGCTTTCTCTCCATCCAGCAATTGCAAACCTTTTTCAAGGTGAATATGCAGGTTCTGAGCATTATCATCATAATGCATGGGACGTTCTACATATATCTCTACTCCACCAAGATCGTCAACCATCTGCCTAAACCCTTTATAATCCACCTTTACATAATAATGTATCGGGATTTCCAAGAGTTCCTTAACGGCTTTAATTACCAATTCAACTCCACCGTAAACATTTGCTGCATTTAATTTGTCAAAACCATATCCGTCAATGTATACCCTTGTATCTCTGGGGATGGATAACAACTTCACATCTTTTGTGTTCGGATCAAAGCTTACCACAAAAATCGTATCCGTTCTCCGTCTGTTCCTGCTCTCATCAAGGCCTATTACACCTGCATCAACACCAAGCACCAGCACATTGATCCTCTCATTTTTATTCGAAGACACAGGGTCCGTATGCTCGTCTATACCATCCTGTCCAGCTCCCACCGGTTGAAAGCTGTTTAGATACATATAAAAACCCGAACCAATCATTAAAGATATGCAGAAAAGTACAAACAAAACAACAAAAGCTCTTCTTCCCATTTATCTCCTCTCCCAATATCACTCTGTATTTTGCATCAACAAAAAATTTCTTGCCAATACCGTTTTAGGATGTAGCAGCCATTCCTTTTTAATCACGTACTTAATGGTGTTGTTCAAAGCCAATAAAACTGCTTTATCCAGATCTCTGAAAGCAGCATCCCTCAATCTCTCTACTCCGGGAAAGCTGCGTCTGGGTTCAATATAGTCTGCAATATATACGATTTTGTCAAGTTTACTCATATCAGCATCTCCCGTTGTGTGAACAGCAATAGCCTTCAAAATTTCTTTATCATTTATATTGAAAATCTTCCTGCTCAATTCCGCCCCCACAGGACCATGGAGAAGCACGGCTTGTTTCTTCAACACATCATCTACAAGTATACCAAACCTCTCTGCTAGTTGCAATAGTAGTTTATTGGGCATGTCCCTGGCACAATCGTGCAGCAATGCTGCAACAGCAGCTTTTTCGGTATCACACCCATACCGCTCTGACAATCTCACGGCCATCTCTTTTACACCCAGGGTATGGAAGTATCTTTCAGAGGAAATCATTTTCTTGACTCTATCAGATATCTGTTTTTGCATCTTTCTCACCTGTATAACCCATTTTTCATAATATAATATTCAACACTTTCTGGAACCAAATACTTGATAGGCCTGTTTGCTTTTATTCGATTACGAATGTCTGTAGAAGATATTGCCATAGCAGGAACTTCCACCATGTGTATGGTGCTACCATGTACCTTCTCAACATATTTGATCATTTCATTAAGCTGGGATGGTTCATATCCCGGTCTGGTTGCCGCCACAAAATTGCACAGTCGCAGCAGTTCACCGACCTTTTTCCAGGTTAATATTTCCAATACAGCATCAGCTCCCGTAATAAAATATATCTTTGTATCCTCAGGCTGCATCTTTTTAAACTCCAGTATTGTATCGATCGTGTAGGTGTAACCTTCTCTATCTATCTCAATTCTTGATACTTCGAAAAAAGGATTGGTTACTGTAGCCAAAACAGTCATTAAATAGCGGTGTTTGGCATCGGTAACTTTGTAACCCTTTTTGTGTGGTGGTTTACCCGTAGGCACAAATACAACTTTATCCAGCTTGAATTCATCCCTTACCGCCTCAGCTGTTACAAGATGACCATAATGAACAGGATCAAAAGTCCCTCCCATTATTCCGTACCTGGATACCCTTGTTTTCGTGTCACATTTATCCGAATCCAACATTGATACATCCCCCATTTAACAACGCAAAATAAGAAAAGTGAACTCAAAACTATTATACAAAATAATGGCCACAAAAGGAACTCATGATTCGCCTGAGTAAATGTAAAAGGAATTCCATTTAAAAAAGCTCAAGAGCTGTACCTCTTGAGCTTAAACCCTTATGGCAGTTTGATTTTTGGTTTTTTGCGAGAAGGCCTGTAGAGAACAAAATTGTTTCCTATAATCTGCACGATTTCAGCTTTAAGTTTGCCTGCAAGTCCATTAGCCGCGGTTTCTGCATCCAGTAACGCATTTTTTAAAATTCTGATTTTTACCAATTCCCTGGCTTCCAGGGCTTCATCGGCCTGCTTTAACACACTTTTATTTGTTCCCGATTTGCCGATTTGCAGAACAACTTCTATCCTATTAGCTAAAGCACGCAAATAACTTCTTTGTTTACCTGTAAGCAATTTTTTCACTCCCCCTCCCTCTTCAAAAACCTTTACACTCACTCTTTTTGGTTCTTCTCCGGTTTTAGTTGAGTTAAAGTCATGTAAACCCAATCCGGTCAATAGTTAAATCATTATAGCTTTCTCCTGGGTTCTGACAAGAACCCAGGAGAAAGCTTTTTTGTGTTTATCTACCCCTCCCTGAAAATAACTCATGTATCGAGCTGACCATTCCGGCTTGGCTCTGGTAATTCTTGCGGACCACCCGGCACTCAATTCAGTAACGCAAAGCTACAACCATCATATGTTCCCCTAAAATAGACTGGTTCTTTCTACTTGTGATAACACCGCACTGAATTGAGTGCCGGGTTATCCGCGCGAATCAAGTCGCTACACCGGAATATGTCATCTCCCTCAATGAATTTTCATTCTTCTGATGGTGCTGCAGATGCAGCATGTATGTCTTGACTGGCCAAACAGAATCACTACAATTGCCCAGGCTTGGTTAAAATTCTAACACAAAAAACGCTCAGCTTATGGTTCCCCTTGATCCCGAATATTTCACAGCTTTTATGGAAAAAACCAAACTTTTAACCAACTGTTTTGGAGAAGACCCCTCTTTTTTTTAGACTATTTCTCTTTTCTTGTTCTTCCTTCTTCTGTTTTCATACTCGGGTCTGCCTTTTTTCCAGCCGCTTCTGTTTTTCTCTTTTGCTTGATTGCAATCCTTTATCACAAAATCATTCAATTTGGGACAATAATATAGGGTACTGTCATCTTTACAGTTTCCGCAACTTAAACATTCCATTCTTTTTTACCTCCAGAATTATATAGTTTTAATGGTGTTTAACTTAAAACCTATAATATTCAAATTCAGTATCACCAATCCTGACTACATCACCCTCCTTTATTCCCATTTCAACAAGACGTTTTTCTATCCCCTTTTTCCTTATAACCCTTTGAAAACGTTTTAAAGCCTCGGGGTTTTCAAAGTCAGTCATCTTAACAAGTTTTTCTATTCGCTCTCCCCTGATAACAAACTTACCTCCCTCTCTGGTGATAGAACAGTCATCTGTTTTAGGTTTGAATTTGTAAAGTTTTGTTTTTCCAACCTTTACAACAGGAACAACCTGTTGTTTTTCAATTTCTTTTAACTTATTATATGTGAATTTTATTAATTCCTCTAAACCCTCTCCGGTAACAGCAGAAATTGGAAACACAGCATAGCCTTTCTGGGATAATATTTTGTTTATCCTGGGGAAATTTTGTTTCGCCTCAGCTAAATCCATTTTGTTTGCAGCTATAATCTGAGGTCTCTCCGCTAAAGCTCTACTATACTGGAACAATTCTACATTGATTTTTTCAAAATCATCCAGTGGATCTCTACCTTCTATTCCAGATGCATCAAGAACATGGACAAGAATTTTGGTACGTTCAATATGCCTTAAAAATTCGTAACCAAGGCCCACCCCTTTGTGAGCACCTTCTATCAAACCGGGAATATCAGCAATAACAAAAGATTCGCCCGGACCAATTTTAGCCACACCTAAATTGGGTTTAATGGTCGTAAAAGGGTAATCAGCTATCCTGGGGGTGGCGTGTGTTACCCGGGATAGTATGGTAGATTTACCCACATTGGGAAAACCCACCAGACCTACATCAGCTATAAGTTTCAGTTCTAAAAGAATCCAGCGTTCTTCTCCAGGTTCTCCTTTCTCAGCAAATCTTGGTGCTCTTTTGGTAGCAGTGGCAAATCGTGCATTTCCTCTACCACCCCGACCACCTCTGGCTACAACAAAGGTATCTCCTGCATGCAGAAGATCTCCTATAATTTCACCGGTTTCTGCATCTTTAACTACTGTGCCCGGAGGTACCCTCAAAATTAAATCATTGGCATTTTTGCCGTGCTTGTTATCACCCTGGCCATGTTCTCCTCTAGGGGCCTTATAGTGTTTTTTGTATCTAAAATCTAGCAAGGTTGTTAAACCTTCATCAACCTTTAAAATAACATTTCCACCATTTCCTCCATCTCCACCACTGGGACCACCATAGGGGACATATTTTTCTCTTCTAAAGGCTACAACTCCATTCCCACCATCTCCACCTTTAACAAAAATCTTAACTTTGTCTATGAACATCAAACATCACCTGACTGCTTTCGTTGATATTTATCTAAATTATAGCTCTGCCGGCAGTTTAACATCATTCATCTATTTTAAAGACTTAAGCGGCATACTAAAGAGGCTGGCCTTAATCAAAAGGAGCATTATCCGGCACTCAACTCAATGTGTACTTACAAATAACAGCGATACCTCGATATGACGCAATCAATTCTTAAATTCAATTCAATAAGTAAAAACTAAATTGAGTGCAGGATTCCATCCAAAAAGTATACACAACGTTGATTAAGGCCTGATTCAAAATATAAGAAGTTACTGATTAAAAGGTATAGCCATACTTTGAATTAGAACTCCAATCTTATCAGGTCTTTTACACAGATAATATCATTGGCCAGCCTTTTCCCATTCTTTTCTAAATCGAATGAAAGCCTCAACTCTAATACCCTTTTGTTTTTTTTTCGATACATTTTGAGGAAGAGGGGTGATAAATTTTCTTTTTCCTCCTCCATAATTTTGACGATATCATTTAAGTTTTGCTTTAATGCAACAAAATCATCCTTACCAACGGAGAAACACGATTTTTGTATGTCAATTACAACTTTATGCCCTGCCTGCTGCAGTTTTTCAATAAACTCTATCAATAACGCCTGCAGCATTAGATCAGAAATTTTAAAAACTTCTCCCATTTGTCTCAAGTCTTCTGCTGTTTCCTTTATATATCCTTTAAGATGGGCTGTTTTATTAAGCTGTGCATAGCCGTACAAAACCTGTAAATGATTTAAAAAATCGTGTCTTTGTTTCCTAAGGCCATTAATAATAATACAATACGCCTCTAATACATTCTTAATAGAAGAACTGTTACTTGTAAACTCATCTTCAATCAGTTCATATTTTATTGTATACTCACTGTTCTCATCAACAAAAAACCTCATCGTATCCCCTCTATTTTATTTAAAATTATATCACTAATTTTTTTCTACATCTTATTGTGTTTTCCTTCTA
>Ga0180891_1097_pt1 | contig 13792 bp, 10 predicted proteins | sample Deesub1362A_J573_FD_124284 | JGI IMG/M metagenome (GOLD analysis project Ga0180891, IMG submission 124284) | Thermoanaerobacterales bacterium JdFR-68 | reverse complement strand
TTGGTATTGCTTCGGTGCTAATTTCCGTTTTAATCGGAGTCCCTCTGGGAGCCATTGCAGGGTATTATGGTGGCTTGGTGGATGATGTAATAAGCTGGCTGATAAATGTTATATTTGCTTTTCCCTTTCTGCTGTTTGTTCTGGCTATCGTGGCTTATCTTCCCCCCAGTTTGATTATAATGTATGTGGCTATTGGGGTAGTAAACTGGGCATCAATAGCCAGGGTGGTTCGCGGTCAGGTTTTGTCTGTAAAGGAGAAAGAATATGTTGAAGCCGCCAATGCTCTTGGGTCCAGTGATTTCAGAGTTATCTTCAAACACATACTTCCGAATGTCCTTGCTCCTGTCATTGTCCAGGCCACATTGCGTGTGGGCAATGTTATTATGCTGGAAGCAGCCTTAAGCTTTCTGGGATTTGGAGTTCAACCTCCTGAGCCCAGCTGGGGATACATGATTAATCAGGGGAGACAGTTTCTGCTTGCCGGGAAATGGTGGTGGTCGGTATTCCCAGGTATTGCCATCATGATGCTCGTGCTGGGCTTCAATTTATTGGGTGATGGTCTGCGGGATGCCCTGGATCCCAGGTTGAAACAATAAAGGGAGAAAAGAGGTGAAAAAATGGCACTAAATTTGTTGGAAGTAAAGGGTTTAAAAACCTATTTTTATACAGAGGACGGAGTTGTGCCAGCTGTGGATGGCATTGATTTTTCACTGGATAAAGGGGAAACCCTGGGTATTGTGGGAGAATCCGGATGTGGTAAAAGCGTAACATCATTATCCATTATGCGCCTCGTGCCATCACCTCCCGGGAAAATAGTAAGCGGTCAGATCCTGTTTAAAGGAGAAGACCTGGTCAAAAAAAGCGAGGCCGGGATGCGGAAAATAAGAGGTAATGATATATCGATGATTTTTCAGGAACCAATGACATCCTTAAATCCAGTTTTTACCATAGGCAATCAAATAACAGAGGTTATAGAGCTTCATCAGGGTTTAAGCAAGCAGCAGGCTATAAATAAAGCAATAGAAATGTTAAAGCTGGTAGGCATCCCATCAGCTGAACAGAGAATTAATGAGTATCCTCATCAGTTGAGTGGAGGGATGAGGCAGAGGGTAATGATCGCAATGGCCCTGGCGTGTAATCCTGAGCTACTGATAGCGGATGAACCCACTACGGCCCTGGATGTGACAATTCAGGCTCAGATTCTTGAGCTTATGAAGGACCTGAAAAAAAAGCTGGGTACAGCCATTATACTCATAACCCACGATTTGGGTGTGGTAGCAGAAATGGCAGAAAACGTTCTGGTCATGTATGCAGGCAAAGTTGTGGAATACGCCGATGTAAAATCCCTGTTTAAAGACCCGAAACATCCTTACACTATTGGCCTTCTGGGATCCATTCCCCGGCTGGATGTTGTCAAGAAAAAGCTCCACGTTATAAAAGGCGTTGTCCCCAATCCTTTTGAAATGCCAGAAGGCTGCAGGTTTAATCCCAGGTGTGATTATGCCAAAGATATCTGCAGGCAAAAAGAACCCCCACTTAAAGAATTAGAAAACAGTAGACAGGTCCGGTGCTGGAAATATATAGAGGGAAGCGGGGTGAATTGAAGAATGGAGACAGCAAATAACCTGCTAGAAGTTAGGAGCCTTAAAAAGTACTTTCCCATAAAGAAGGGAGTATTTTCCAGAACGGTAGGATATGTAAAAGCAGTGGATGGTGTGGATATAACCATAAGAGAAGGCGAAACCATGGGGCTGGTAGGTGAAAGTGGATGCGGAAAATCCACCACAGGTCGGACAATACTGCGTCTGATAGAGCCTACCGATGGAGAGGTGATTTTTAAAGGTAAAAATGTGTTTAAGCTGAACAAACACCAGATGCGCCACTTGCGAAGGGAAATGCAGATAATATTTCAGGATCCGTATGCTTCATTAAACCCCAGAATGACGGTGGGTGATATTATAGGAGAGCCTCTTGAGATACATCGTTTGGCCTTTGGGAAGAAAAGAGAGGAAAGGGTGCTGGAACTCCTGGAAGTTGTTGGCTTACGTCCACAGCACATCAGAAGATATCCCCACGAGTTTAGTGGAGGGCAGAGGCAGCGAATCGGAATTGCCCGGGCACTGGCTGTAAACCCGAAGCTTATTATATGTGACGAACCGGTATCAGCCCTCGATGTATCCATACAGGCCCAGGTGATCAACCTGATGGAAGAACTTCAGGAGCAGTTTGGCCTCACATACCTTTTTATAGCCCATGACCTGAGTGTTGTGAAGCATATAAGCGATAGAGTAGCGGTGATGTATCTGGGGAAGGTAGTGGAGCTTGCGGACAAAAAGGAACTGTACGATTCTCCTCAGCATCCATATACTCAGGCTTTACTGTCTGCCATTCCCATTCCTGATCCGGAACTTAAAAGGGAAAAAATCCTTTTAAAGGGTGATGTGCCGAGTCCGATAAATCCCCCCAGAGGATGTAGGTTCCACACCCGATGCAGGGAGTGTAAGGATATATGCAGAGAGGAAGTTCCTGAATTTAAGGATATTGGAAATGGGCACTATGTGGCGTGTCACATGCGATAAATCCCCAAAAACGCACCTCATACGTGATGAGGTGCGTTTTTTTAATTTTATCTTTATTTTTTTAACGTTTTCTTGATTTTTCGCATATATTTATTATAAAATAGATAGTAATTACAGGAGGTGGGGCTAATGGAATCGGACAAAAATGAGGCTATAAAACAGGATACGAAAATGGCAGTTGTAGGAGGGGATGCCAGGCAGGTATACCTGGGTAAATACCTTATTAAAAAGGGTTATGATGTAGATTTTTATGGATTTGATCAATGTGAAGAGAAAATAAATTGCAGCAGGACAGAGGAAATCAGCAATGCTGTGTATCAGATTTATATTCTTCCCATTCAGGGATGCAGTGAAGAGGGAATTGTCCGGTGTGAGCTGGGGAAGGAAGACATTTTTTTGGAAGAAATCCCATTTGAAAAATTGCCACCTGATACCAGAATTTTCGCGGGAAAAGCCAATGATTTTCTAAAGAAAATTCACAGCCGCTATGGAGTAAGTATACACGAGCTGTTGAACAGGGAGGATTTTGCAGTATACAATTCCATACCCACGGCAGAGGGAGCTATAAGCATAGCTATGAAGCACACAAACATAACCCTGCACGGTGCAGAAGTGTTTGTCCTGGGATATGGAAGGGTAGGCACAACCCTTGCGCGTATGCTGCAGGGGATTGGCTCAAGGGTTACTGTGTTTTCAAAGGAATCTTACGAACTCGCCAGGGCTTATGAAACGGGGGTACGATCTGAGAAGTTAAGCTGCTTACATAATGAAGTTGATAAAGCAGATATCATATTCAACACGATCCCTGCCAGAGTTGTGGATAAAGAAATTTTAGAAAGGGTTAGAAGAGATACCTTGATCATAGATCTGGCTTCTTCGCCGGGAGGAGTAAATGTTGATACTGCAGAGAAGATGAGGTTAAAAGTTTTAAAAGTTCCTGGACTGCCTGGAAAGGTTGCACCCCAAACTGCCGGTGAGATAACCGGCCGAATCATATTAGAAATACTGGAGGGAAGTAACAATGAATTTGAAAGGTAAAAAAATCGGGTTTGCCTTAACTGGTTCCTTTTGCACTTTTGATAAGGTTCTTCCTCAAATAAAAAAGCTTGTGGAACAAGGGGCAGAAGTAATTCCCATAATGTCCTATCATGTAGCAACCATGGATACCAAGTTTGGTGAGGCTGGGGAGTGGAAGAAGAAGCTCCATGAGATAACGGGAAGAAATCCCATCTGTGATCTGAATGATACAGAGCCAATAGGTCCGGAGGGATTGCTGGATGTGCTGGTGATTGCACCCTGCACTGGAAACACCATGGCCAAACTGGCCAACGCCATTACGGATACTCCTGTTTTGATGGCGGCCAAATCTCAGCTGAGGAATCAAAGACCGGTTGTGCTGGCTGTATCGACGAATGATGGATTGGGTTTAAATGCAAAAAACCTGGGGATCCTTTTGAGCACAAAAAACGTGTATATGGTGCCTTTTGGTCAGGATAACCCTCAAAAAAAGCCGAATTCCCTTGTTGCAAATTATGAACTTTTGATAGATACTACCATAAACGCCCTTAACGGGAAGCAGCTGCAGCCATTACTCATACAATACGCTTAGGGGGAGGAGAGATATGCATAACAGCGGTGAAAAAATACTCGTCCAGAAATTTGGTGGTAGTTCCCTTGCTACTGATGAATCCAGGAAAAAAGTAGTAAACAAAATCAAGCAGGCCCGGGCAAAGGGGTACAAACCCGTTGTGGTGGTATCAGCCATTGGAAGAAAAGGAGATCCCTATGCGACGGATACCTTGATTTCATTGGTGAAACAGTACGAGGTGCATATTGAAAACAAAAAGCTGGATCTGTTAATGTCATGTGGAGAAATCATTTCTGCTGTTTTGATTGCAGGTATGCTGGAAAAGGAAGGATTATCTACCTGTGTCTTTACAGGGGGTCGGGCCGGGATAATTACTGATGACAACTTCGGTAATGCTCGAATAATAAAAATACAGCCTTACAACATTAAAAAAAGCATTGAAAAGGGAGAAATTCCAGTCATTGCAGGATTTCAGGGAGTTACCGAGAAAGGTGAAGTTACCACTCTTGGGAGAGGAGGGAGTGATACCACGGCAGCAGCTTTAGGAGCCGGTTTGAGAGCAGAGGCCGTTGAAATATACACGGATGTAGATGGTATTATGACAGCAGACCCGCGAATAGTTCCGGATGCCCGTATCCTTAACAGGGTTTCCTATTATGAGATATTTGAAATGGCAAACAATGGAGCCCGGGTTATACATCCGAGGGCCGTGGAAATTGCCATGAAGGGCAATATACCCATAATTATAAAAAACACCTTCAATGAAAACTCGGGGACATTAATAATTAATGAACAATCAGAAATTTCTTTTCAAGAAGATACAAGCCCAAAGCCGGTAACAGCTGTGACACACATTCCAGATATTGTGCAGATCAGCATAGATTTTAGAGGGCTGGACAACTTACAGCAGGTGGATTTTTTATACAAACTGGCAGATAGAGGTATAAGCATTGACCTTATCAATTTTCTCCCGGACAGGAAGATATTTACTGTTAGTAAAGAACACGCACCGATTGCCTGTAAAGTTTTAAGAGATGAAGGCTGCAAAATAAAGGTGATAAGTGAGTGCACCAAGGTATCTGTTGTTGGTATAGGAATGACAGGAGTTCCCGGGGTTATGGCAAAAATGGTTGATGCATTAACAGCAGCAGGAGTAAATATACTGCAGACATCGGATTCCAATATTACTATATCCTGTCTTGTGAAAAAAGAGGATGAGAAGAGGGCAGTCAATGCTCTGCACAAAAAATTTAATCTGGGAGGGGATAGATGTGAGAAAAGACCTGGGTAGGGTTATAACAGCCATGGTAACTCCTTTTAAGGAAAACGGTGAGGTAAATTATGAGAAAGCAGTCGAACTGGCAGAATACCTAATAGAAAATGGGTCTGATGGCATACTTGTTTCAGGCACAACGGGAGAATCACCGGTTTTATCCGATGAAGAAAAAGTAAAGCTTTTTGAAACCATCGCAGAGGCACTTAATGGGAAGGCTGTTGTAATAGCCGGAACGGGGTGTAATTCTACAGACAGGACCATTGAGCTTACAAAGAGGGCTGAAGCTGCTGGTGTTGATGCCGTTATGCTGGTAGGCCCTTACTACAACAAGCCACCTCAGGAGGGATTTTACAAACATTTTGAAAAGGTTGCATTCAGCACAAATTTACCTATAATGATATACAATGTACCCGGAAGAACAGGTAAAAACATAGAAGCAGAAACAATTCTCAAGCTGGCACAAATAGACAACATTATAGCCGTAAAAGAAGCCAGCGGTAATCTAGATCAGGTTTCGGCCATCATAGCCAATAAACCCAAGGATTTTGAAGTTTACAGTGGGGATGACAGCCTGACTTTACCCATACTGGCTCTCGGGGGCAAGGGTGTCGTTAGCGTGGCTTCTCACATAGCAGGTTCACAAATCAAGGAGATGATTCTTGCCTATGAACGGGGGGAAACCCAAAAAGCTTCGGAAATTCATGCAGAGCTTTTCCCGTTATTCAAAGTGATGTTTGTTACAACAAATCCAATTCCCGTTAAAACGGCAATGAATCTGCTGGGGTGGGAGCTGGGAGAGTTGAAACTTCCCTTAAACCCACCCGGTGAGGCTGAACTGGTGAAAATAAAGAATGTGTTGAAGGCTTTGGGGTATAATCGGATAATCAGCTAAGAGCTTGACTGTTCCCTTTAGATGTGCTAATATTTGAAGAGAATACAGTAAAAAATGCTATGACGGGGAAGAGTATATAAACCATCGGATTCAAGAGAGTCGGGGACGGTGGGATCCTGATATCCGAAGTTTATAGAAAATCACCCCTGAGCAGCAGGCTGAAACCAGAGTAAGCTGTGCCGGGATGTTCCCGTTAAAAGACACAACCTGAGGGGGCCATTTTTATGGTCAATTAGGGTGGTACCGCGAGTTAAACCTCGTCCCTTTTTCGGGACGGGGTTTATTGTTTATAAAAAGGAGGTATGTGGATGTTTAAAAAAGTTGAACCCACCATGGATTTCGTTCCGATTGAAGAAAAAATTTTAAACTTCTGGAAAGAAAAAAACATCTTCAGAAAGAGCATAGCCAATCGTGAAGGTTCAGAAACTTTTGTGTTTTATGAGGGTCCTCCCACAGCGAACGGTAAGCCCCATGCCGGTCATGTGCTTACCCGGGTTGTGAAGGATTTTATTCCACGTTACAAGACCATGTGCGGCTACAAAGTTGTGCGAAAAGGTGGATGGGATACTCATGGATTGCCTGTAGAACTTGAGGTGGAGAAAGAACTGGGTATAAGCGGAAAACCCGACATAGAGAAATATGGAGTAGAAAAGTTTATCAAGAAGTGTAAAGAAAGTGTTTTCACCTATGAACAGGAATGGAAAAAGATGAGTGAGCGGGTAGGGTTTTGGATCGATATGGACAACCCGTATATCACATATAAAAACTACTACATTGAATCTGTATGGTGGGCTCTGAAGAAAATTTGGGAAAAGGGTTTGCTTTACAGGGGCCATAAAGTTGTTCCCTACTGTCCGCGCTGTGGAACATCTCTTTCAAGTCATGAAGTGGCTCAAGGTTATAAAGAAATTAAAGAACCCTCGATTTACGTAAAATTCCTGCTGGAAGGTGAGGAAGACACTTTTTTCCTTGCCTGGACAACAACTCCATGGACTTTGCCGTCTAATGTGGCTCTTGCTGTGGGTGAGGATTTTGACTATGCCCTTGTGAAACACAAGGGAGGGAAGTTGATTCTGGCAAAGGAGCTATTTGAAAAAGTCCTTGAGGGAGATTATGAAATAATAGAAGTATTCAAGGGTAAGAACCTCCAGAGTAAAAGGTATAAACCCCTTTTTGATTTCGGGAATTTTTCTGGTGAAGCCTTTTATGTGGTTTCCGGGGATTTTGTTTCATTGAAGGAAGGAACAGGAATCGTACACATTGCACCGGCTTTTGGTGAGGACGATTCTCGAATCGGTAAGAAATATGGTCTACCGGTATTCCAGCCTGTAGACCCGGAAGGAAAGTTTACAGAAGAAGCGGAACTTTTCAAAGGGAAGTTTGTTAAGGAAGCCGATGAGGATATCATTAAAAACCTTGAAAAAAGAAATCTGTTATACAAAGTAGAAGATTATGTTCACACCTATCCATTCTGCTGGAGATGTGATACTCCCCTTCTCTATTATGCAAGGGGGAGCTGGTTTGTAAAAACAACTGCTGTGAAGGATAAGCTGCTGGAGAACAACCAGAAAATCAACTGGTATCCTGCACACCTGAAAGATGGAAGATTTGGGAACTTCCTGGAAAATGTTATTGACTGGTGTTTGAGTCGTGAACGATACTGGGGCACGCCTCTGAATATATGGGTGTGTAAGAAATGTAAATACGAACATGCCGTGGGCGGCATAAATGAGCTCCGCGAAATGGCTGTGGAAGATGTGCCTGAAGACATAGAACTACATCGCCCCTACATTGATGAAGTAAAGCTCAGGTGTCCCAAATGCAGTGGGGTAATGGAAAGGGTACCAGAAGTCATTGACTGCTGGTTTGATTCTGGTTCCATGCCTTTTGCCCAGTTCCATTATCCCTTTGAAAACTGGGAAGTTTTCGAAGAAAGCTTTCCCGCAGATTTTATAAGTGAAGCCATTGACCAGACTAGAGGCTGGTTTTATAGTTTGCATGTTATTGCAACACTGCTGTTCGAGGAACAATGTTTCAAGAACTGCCTTGTTTTGGGCCATGTCCTTGATAAAGACGGACTCAAAATGAGCAAACACAAAGGAAATGTTCTGGACCCATGGATTGTTTTGAACAAGCAGGGCGCTGATGCCATGAGATGGTACTTTTTCGTTTCCAGCCCACCATGGAATCCAAGCAGGTTTTACGAAGAAGCTGTCAGTGAAGCTCAACGTAGATTTCTGAATACAATTTGGAATGTTTACTCCTTTTTTACCCTTTATGCAACAATAGACAACTTTAATCCTCTGGAATACAATCTCGAAGTGTCAAAGAGAGCGGAAATCGATAGGTGGCTCATTTCCAGATTTAACAGCTTAACGAAATATGTCCGTAACCGCCTTGACCAGTATGATATTACCAATGCAGCACGGGAAATAGACGCTTTTGTGGATGATTTGAGCAACTGGTATGTAAGGAGATGCCGCCAGCGTTACTGGAAAGGCGAGATGGACGATGACAAAATTGCTGCATACCTGACCCTTTATGAGGTCCTGGTTGATTTGATAAAACTGATAGCGCCCTTTACACCTTTTATTGTAGAAGAAATTTACCAGAACCTCGTTAGGTCCGTTAACCCTGATGCTCCAGAAAGTGTTCATCTGTGCGATTACCCGGAGGTTAATGAAAGTTTAATAGATGAAGAACTGGAAGAAAAGATGACCATTGTTAGAAAAATCGTGAACATGGGTAGAACTGCAAGAAACGCTGCCCGGATTAAAAACAGGCAGCCCCTGTCAGAAATGTATGTCAAGGTTAAAACCCAGAGGGAAAGGTTTATTCTGGAACAGGAAGATTTGAAACAGCTGATAAAAGGTGAACTCAACATAAAACAAGTCAGGTTTGCCGATAGTATTGAGGCTTTCATGTTATACAAAATCAAACCCAGGTACGACCTCCTTGGACCGAAACACGGCAAGCTGATGGGGAAAATAGCCAGAGCTCTCTCTGAAAGCGATGCCTCACAAATCAAAGCTCAGATAGATAAAAACAAAAAGGCAGTTCTGGATATAGATGGTCAGCAGGTCGAAATTCATGAAAACGAACTGGATATCAGGGCAGAAAGCAGGGAAGGATACCATGTTGAGGCTGAAAATGGTTATTATGTAATCCTTAATACCACCATTACAAAAGAGCTGAAACTGGAAGGCATGGCCAGGGAGTTAATCAGCAAGATACAGAACATGCGTAAAGAAGCGGGATTTGAGGTGGAAGACAAGATAACCCTTTATTATCACGGTGACGAGACTATAGATGAAGTCATGGGGCACTTTGGTGATACCATTGTACAGGAAACTTTAACCCAGCATGTCGAAAAGAACAAGCCTGTGGCAGACAGCTATTCAAAAGAATGGAATATAAACGGTCATCCTGTGGTATTAGGAGTAAAAAGATAAAAGCTTTCCCGGGAAATAATTTTCCCGGGATTTTTTGGTGCGCCCGGCATGGGCGGTAGCTTGGCGGTGAAAGTCCGATATGGGCTTGGCAGTGGGAACCATTAGTCAAAGGCAAGGGTAACCATTGTAAGGCCATTTGTCCTCCTAAAAATTTTTGGTTCTTATCCATTTTAGTTGAGTTAAATGTCATGCAAACCCAATCCGGTCAATAGTTAAATCATTATAGCTTTCTCCTGAGTTCTGTCAAGGGTAAAGGCTGCGTCTCCGGCACTCAATTAACTTTTGAGTGCCGGGCCCTTGACAGAACCCATCCGAAAGCTTTTTAGTTGTTAAGAATTGACCGGATATTTCAACAACAGCAAATGCAGTTTCACAAATATCCAGGATTTCAATGGGCATGGAAAAGGGAAGTCGTTTTTTCAATGACCGCAGCACAAGTTTTCGATAAAGCGGAGCAGCGTGCTTTAATCAACTGTAGCCTGGCAGCCAAATATACGTGAATTCCTTTGCCCGGTTAGCTTGTATCCACACCGGGCAGTGAGGCAGTCAAGGCCGCTGTCAGGCGCCCCTAAGGGTTGCCTTGACTGCCGAAGCTGGCCGGTGTAAAACAAAAGGGACGGTTCCTGTTGTATCCAATCCAATCAAAATTTCGTATTGAGGTTTACCATTAACCCTTTTAGACTCAACAATCTACCAATACGTATATTTGCCACCTGTTTATTTTTTGAAAGTTGAGATATTTAGATTGTACAGCATTTGCCAAGACTTGTCGATACCGCAATTTAATGTTATGTGTTTATCTTGTGATAATGCCACCTTGTAATTATCTTGATAAAATGTCACTATGAAGAGCAAGGTGCGTTATCTTATGACACAAAGACAATTAAATATAATTCCCTTAACCGGGCTTAATTCATATCAAGTTATGGAGTGAGGCCTGTCAAGGGCGGGCGAAGCCCGTTTACTTTACCCTTGACTGGCCGAACGGAATAACTATAATTGTCCAGGCCCAGGCCCGGTTAAATTTCCAGCCCAAAACACAGAAACTAAAGGGAAACAAAAAGGACGGTTCCTGTTGTATCACCAGGATACCCAACTTAGAGTGGACTCCTAGGAATTGAACATGAAAGGATACCATGCAGGCCACCCAGCTTAAATGCCCATATTGAGTCATTTCATAGAATACTGGAAGACGAGTGTTTTAGATGCCAAGAATTTCAAAGCATGGCACCCGATGAGTTTTACAAAAACCATCTATTGAATAACGTTACCACCAAAGAAGTAAAAGCATAATATTTCGGCCGTTCATTGCTGATTATTTCATAGCCAAATTCGTGAATGGAGTCAAGGGCGAGCGAAGCGAGGGCGTCAGCCTTTACCCTTGACGGAATGAAACGAATTGGCTAGAATCAAAGGGCAGTGAACGGTAATGAAATTCTACGATTTCATGAACATTAAGGCTTAATTGTCCAAAATTAGGGGATCAATCCGACTTTTTAGCCCACTAAATATTGAGATATTGATATAAATGTGATATATTGTTTATAGGGTGGTATCCTGAATTTTAGGAGCCATACCAGTTAACATAACTTGCCAGATTAATAATTTATTGAGCCGCTTGGAACCGGGAGGACCAAGACGGGTTGGCAGATAAAGGTGGAATACTGTCTTTTAAGCCTTCGGTGCCAGCCGAAGGTTTTTGCATGTAATGGGCCTCCCGAGGATTGAAGGGAGGCCTGCTGCTGTGTTTTAGTTATTTATTAAGAAGCTAAAGAAAAAAAGAGTTTTAATATATTAATATGGCTATATCTTTTAATCAGCAACTTTGTATATATTTAGCCCTGATTAATGTTATGTATAGCTTTTTGGGTGGAATCCGGCACTCAACTCAATGTGTGTCTTTTGGGTAACAACAATACTCCTGTATAACGGTACTAAATTCTTAAATTTAACTCAATAAGCAAAAACCAAGTTGAGTGCCAGAGACCGAATTTAATGCGGTGTTCTGCCGGTGAATTCTTTCCGGGAATCTTCTGTTCCCTCTATCCAATTTCGCTCCTTTCCTTCGGCAGGTTCCATTTACCATAAAACTATAGTGCTCCTTTTGATTTAAGCCGAGCTTCCTGGGTGGGCCATTTTGAATACCAGGTTGTGATATGACCATATTTATTAACTTAAATAATGATGTAGGGGGGAAATAAATTGCTGGTTGTTAGGAAAATTTCAGAAATCAGGGAATATGTAAACAATGCAAAAAAGCAGGGTAAAAAAGTAGGTTTTGTTCCCACAATGGGATTTTTCCATGAGGGCCATCTGGAATTAATGCGTAATGCGAGGAAAGAATGTGATGTAGTGGTAGTAAGTATTTTCGTAAACCCTATTCAATTCGGACCTGAAGAGGATTTTAAAGATTATCCCAGGGATCTGAATAGAGACGTAAAACTGGCAGAAGAAGTAGGAGTGGATATAATTTTTGCTCCCGATGTAGAGGAAATGTACCCTGTAGGTTTTTCTACGTATGTCGAGGTAAAAGGATTAACTAACAAACTTTGTGGGCGGTCACGACCCGGATATTTCAGAGGAGTTACAACGGTAGTTCTCAAGCTTTTCAACTCAGTGCAGCCCCATGTTGCTTATTTTGGTCAGAAGGATGCTCAACAGGTTCTGGTGATTTCTAGGATGGTAGAAGACCTGAACCAGGATATCGAGATACGCAGTGTTCCAACGGTCAGGGAAAAGGATGGCCTGGCGATGAGTTCCAGAAACGCGTACCTCAATACCGAGGAAAGAAAAGCGGCAACGGTGCTTTATCGGAGCATCCAGCTGGTTAAAGAAAGGGTGCGTAACGGGGAGCGGGATGTAAAGGAATTGAAAAGGGCGGCAGTTGAGATGATTTCATCAGAACCCCTTGCGGAAATAGACTATGTAGAAATTCTTACCTTTCCTGATTTAAAGGAGCAGGACACCTTGAAAGACAAAATGCTCCTTGCTCTGGCGGTAAAAATCGGCAAGGCAAGGCTTATTGACAACACTATTTTGGAGGGATAACAGATGTTTATACAGGTTCTCAAATCCAAGATACACAGAGCTACAGTAACCGATGCTGATTTGAATTATGTGGGAAGTATTACAATAGATAAAAATCTTCTGGATAAGGCAGATATAATGGAAAACGAAAAAGTACATGTACTTAATATAAATAATGGTGAGCGGTTTGAAACCTATGTTATTGCTGGAGAAAGGGGTTCAGGTATTGTTTGCCTGAATGGGGCAGCAGCGAGGCTGGTGCAGAAGGGTGATAAAGTGATAATCCTTTCCTATGCCGTGATGGAGAAAGAAAAGGCCAGGGAGTTTGTTCCAAAAGTTGTGATTGTAAATGAACACAACAAACCTGTGTGAAACTTTGGTTTTTCCATTTTAGTTGAGCTAAATACCGTGCAAACCCAATCCGGTCAGGCTAATATATCTAACAAAATGGTGAAGAACCAATTTTATAAGCTTCTAAGGAACTGTAAACAAATTAAGAAGTTGAGAAGGAAAATGTATTTTTGTGAAGAAATAATAAAAAGGTTATGCCCTTTGAAAGAAATCAATAAATAAGTCCCTGATAAAGGGACTTTTTTTAAACGACTCATTCCTTTAATAGCTCTCTGGCTTTTTTGTGTTGATGCTTTGGAACCCATATCTGTATACCAACAGCTGTTCCCATGTATACCTTCATGTAAGCCGTTGCTCCTGGGTATTTTTTGATGGCTTTGATTCCATTGCTTTTTAAAAATCCTACTTTCAATTCAGCGTCTATTTCGCTGTATGAATCTGTTAAAAACACATACCTGTTATCCTTTGAGGGATGTTTTTCTCTATCAGCCATTGTTTTCTCCCCTGTATTTTAATATTAAGAATATTTTTGGTTCTTCTCCATTTTAGTTGAGTTAAATGTCATGCAAACCCAATCCGGTCAATAGTTAAATCATTATAGCTTTCTCCTGGGTTCTGTCAAGGGTA
>Ga0180891_1171_pt1 | contig 14305 bp, 10 predicted proteins | sample Deesub1362A_J573_FD_124284 | JGI IMG/M metagenome (GOLD analysis project Ga0180891, IMG submission 124284) | Thermoanaerobacterales bacterium JdFR-68 | reverse complement strand
AATCAATAGTTTTATGGGAATATCTATGGAAGATGATATGCTACAAATGGAAAAAAATATTCGGGATTGTGATGAAATTTACGAAACCAACACATCAACCCGGGCTAAAATCCTGGTGGGAGAAGAAAACAATAAAGTAAACACAATTCTTCATATATTTCCTCACACTGGTTTTACTATAAACCACCTTGAAATGGCCCTGAGAGAACATCCTGAAGTAGATACCATTTTAGCTACCATAAGTCGTGTGAAAAGCAGCCACCCTCTTGTAACAAAATGTAAAGAATTGGGATTAAACTTTATTGTAGGAAATTCTCACGCCATGGAAATCTTTGAAAACGGTTTACCCCTTGCCAAAGCATTGGACAAACTCCTTCCCAACGTAGAAATCATAATTTTCAGGGAAAGGGTTACGGCAACTCCCCTTCAACAATTTGGGTCCAGAGCAATTAAAGAGTATGCTGATATGATTGCTGAAAAATATCTGATTAACAAAACAAACAGAAAGGCAGGTGATTGATTTCTATTAACACTTAAAAAAATTTTTTTGAGCTTCTTAAAATGTTATATTATTCAAAAGGAGGTTTATTACTATGGCTAAAGCTGAAAGTGAAGTTCGTAAAGCGAGTGAAAGGAAAATCGCAACTATTGAAATTGTTGGCCTTATTTTAGTCGGGCTCTCTTTAATCGGCTTATTTTTTGGTGCCAACACCGTGGCAGGAATTTTTGATGCCATGGTAAACAGGGCTTTTATTATCTTTAAGGTGTTCATTTTCGGAGGCAAAGTCGGGATAGCAATCATAGTAAGCGTTATGACAGGTAGAATCTTAGAAAGATTGGGGTTCACAGATGCCCTTATCCGGATTTTCGTTCCAATTATGAGGTATGTTGGAGTAAACTCTGCCGTTGTAATTCCTGGCGTTTACAACATCCTGGGAGATATCAATGCAGCCGGAAGAATTGCCGGGCCAATTCTTGTTAAAGCAAACGCAACAAAAGATGAACAGAAAATTGCCATTGCTACAATGGTTCAATCCCAGCAGTCTTTCTCCACTTTTATGCTTGGTATGCTCGCCATGACAGCGGTTGGAATCAAAGTATTTCCTGTTATCATTCTCGTGCTTTTTGCTCCACTAGTCCTGGTACCCCTACTGCTTCGCCTTACAATTTACCGTAACACCAAAGCTGTCTCCCTCGACCATCTTCCCAGGTTTACTCCCAATACTCCGGCTTTACCAACAATCTTTGGTGCTGCCAGAGAAGGTGCTGAATTGTTATTCCTTTTGATAATCCCTGCCGGTGCAGTAATCTATGCAATAATTGGTGGTCTGGATTTTCTGGGAATATGGCAGCCGATAAATGACACACTGACCAAACTTTTGACGGCAATCTCTATTCATCCAGAAACCGGTATACTATCAGTCATGGTTTCTCCCACCCTTGCTATGGGAACCCTTGCACAAACCGTTAAAGAAACTGCTGTTGCTCCAGCACTGGTGTTGGGTTCCTTTGTGCTGGCATCCTCTGGTTTTCCTCTCTCCGTTATCTTCGGCCAAATTCCTGCCGTATGGGCTGAAGTAACAGATTTAACCGAAAAGGAAGCTATGGGAGCTGCTGTTTTAGGATCAGTTATGCGTTTCATCACAGCAGCACTGATTGCCCTGTTTTTAACCCCATTGTTTGTGTAAACTGTAATGTATAAATTCTGCGCGGTAAGTTTTCTGCCGCGCTTTTTTTATGCAGCAAATATTTTACAGTTGACAAACTCAGTAATATTTATAACGTATCTCCCCCTTACATCCCATGCCATTTCAATATCGGGTCTCTTTAACGGTATATCAAAGGCTTTACCCGCACCATTGATTAACCTAATCCCCAATAGCTCCCTTACAAGGCCTGGATCAAGGATGAAGTTTGTCTCAAGAATCAGCGAAACATCATCCACCTCTTTTTCCGACAAATTAACAAAAGCTCCAGGTCTTGCTTCTCCTCTTGCCAACCCTGCAGAGAACAAATTGGTTTTATACACCATTTTCCGAGCTATTCCTCCGATGCGTTTTCCAGAAAGCACCAAACAGCCTGCTCTGTAAACATCTTCTCCAAAAGTATCTGGATAAATCATGCCATGACTCCTTATGCTTGTTTTGAGGTAACTTCCCTCTTTAATAAAGAAAGGTTTCTCACAATACACCTCTACTGACAGCCGCATCACACATACCCCCTATTTTTTAATTAATCGGTGTTTTATTGTATTCTTTTAAAAAGGTTTTGGTTACACAATACTCCCGGACATTTTAACATAAAAATTAAATAAAATTCGTGTTTCGCTATTGACGAAAACCTGAACGTGATTTATAATTAAATAAAAACTAAGGGTCCCGTGACTGGCGGTAACATGTGGAATTAACCACAGGGGAACGGGATCAATATGGATCAGCCGACCGCCTGGGCCTTTCAAGCTCAGGCGGTCTTTGATTTTTTACAGCAAGGGGGTTATGGTTATGCCAGTTTTTAAAGGCTGGGAAGGATTTGTTCCTGGAAAATGGCAGCAATCTATCGATGTAAGGGATTTTATACAGCGAAATTATACACCTTATTTGGGGAATCACGGTTTCTTAAAAGGGCCTACCCCCAGGACAAAAAAGCTCTGGAAAAAATGTCTGGATTTGATAATGGAAGAAATACAAAAAGGTGGAATAAGAAACATTGATACCGAAACAATAACCGGAATTACCAGCTTCAAACCCGGTTTTATTGACAGGGATTTAGAAGTGATCCTGGGGCTGCAGACCGATGAACCCCTAAAGCGGGCTACCAACCCCTTTGGTGGAATCCGAATGGTAGAGCAAGCATGCAGCAGTTATGGTTACACTCTATCGCCCGAAGTTAAAAATATATTCTCAAACTACCGGCTTACTCACAATGATGCTGTTTTCAGAGCTTATACTGATGAAATGCGTAAAGCACGTAAGATTGGCGTAATAACGGGGCTTCCCGATTCATACGGCAGGGGCAGAATAATCGGTGATTACCGCAGGGTAGCCCTTTACGGAGTGGATAGGCTTATAATGGAAAAAGAAAAAGACTTAGAACATCTCAAAACACCCATGAACAATGAAACTATTCAGCTGCGGAGTGAAGTAAAGGCACAGATTCTCGCCTTAAAAGAATTAAAAGCAATGGCCAGGGAGTACGGTTTTGACATCTCTAAACCTGCTGCAGATGCCCGGGAAGTCATACAATGGACATATTTTGCCTACTTAGGCGCTATTAAGGAGCAAAATGGGGCAGCAATGTCTCTGGGTAGAGTCAGTTCCTTTTTTGATATATACATCGAACGGGACATCAAAAAAGGAATCCTCACTGAAAGCCAGGCTCAGGAGTTAATTGACCAGTTTGTTATAAAACTGAGGATGGCCAGACAGTTAAGAACTCCTGAATACAATGAACTTTTTGCAGGAGATCCATTGTGGATCACCGAATCCATAGGCGGCATGGGTTTAGATGGAAGACCTCTAGTAACAAAAACCAGCTACAGGTTTTTAAATACCTTAAAAAATCTGGGGCCTGCTCCTGAACCCAATATGACAGTATTGTGGTCCAGGCACCTGCCGGAAAACTTTAAAAAATACTGTGCTATGATTGCCAGAGATACCTGTTCCCTTCAATTCGAAAACGATGATTTGATGCGCGAGAGGTATGGAGACGATTATGCCATTGCATGCTGTGTTTCGGCAATGAAACTCGGCAGGCAGATGCAGTTTTTCGGAGCCAGAGCCAATTTGGCCAAGGCCCTTTTACTGGCGATAAATGGAGGAATCGATGAAAAAACCGGATTAAGAATCGGGCCTCAACTACCTCCTTATGAAGGCAGCATTCTTGAATACAAAGACATAATAAAAAGGTATGACAGAGTGCTGGAATGGCTGGCAGAGCTTTACGTCAACACCATGAATCTTATTCACTACATGCATGACAGATATAATTACGAAAGGCTCCAAATGGCTCTGCATGATACCCATGTGGATAGAATGATGGCCTTTGGAGTGGCAGGTCTGTCCGTTGTTGCCGATTCGCTAAGTGCCATTAAATACGCAAGCGTTATGCCGATAAGGGATAAAAACGGATTAATTACAGACTTTAAAATCACAGGTGATTACCCTCCATTCGGAAACGATGACGACAGGGTTGACAGTATCGCCCTTGAAGTAATAGATAAATTCATCTCAAACCTGAAAAAACACGAAACCTACAGAAATGCACACCACACCCTTTCCGTTCTGACAATAACTTCAAATGTGGTTTATGGGAAAAAGACGGGTGCCACCCCTGATGGAAGGAAAGACGGTGAACCCTTTGCTCCCGGTGCGAACCCCATGCACGGCAGAGACAAAAACGGTGCTCTGGCAGCTATGAATTCAATTTCCAAGATTCCATATGATAACTGCAGGGATGGCATTTCCTACACTTTTTCCATCGTACCCCAGGCTCTGGGGAAAAACGAGGAAACTGCTGTTCAAAACCTAACGGCTTTATTGGACGGGTACTTTGCCCGGGGAGGCCACCATATTAATGTTAATGTTTTAGATCGAAAAAAACTGCTGGATGCCGTTGAAAACCCTCACAAATATCCTCAGCTTACCATCAGGGTTTCCGGGTATGCCGTTCATTTTAACAGGCTAACCCCCGAGCAGCAGAAAGAGGTAATCGCAAGAACCTTTTACGAGAGGATGTAGAACCATGAAATGTTCAAAAACCGGAAGAATTCATTCCATTGAAAGCTTTGGAACCCTTGACGGTCCGGGAATAAGATCCGTGATATTTATGCAGGGATGCCCTCTAAGGTGTAAATACTGCCACAATCCCGATACATGGGAAATCCATGGTGGCACTGAAATTTCTGTTGAAGAAATAATACAGAAGCTTAAAAACTATAAACCTTACTTTGATGCTTCAGGTGGTGGAGTTACCCTTTCAGGAGGGGAACCCCTTATGCAACCATGTTTTTCCAAAGAAATTCTCAAACGGTGTAAAAAACATGGAATTCATACCGCTATAGATACTTCAGGGTTTTGTGATGAAAGGGTATTAAAAACAATCATTCCCTATACTGATCTGTTCCTCCTAGATATAAAACACTTAGACCCAATCAAACACAGGTTTATTACCGGAAAAGACAACAAAAAAATATTGAAAACCCTCAAATTTCTTAACCATTATAATAAAACCATCTGGATACGGCATGTGATCGTGCCGGGTTTGACAGATGATGTAAAACATTTAAGGCAAATGGCTGAATTTTTAATAAAATACCCTAGCATTGAACAGATTGAACTTCTACCTTACCATAAAATGGGTGTCCACAAGTGGAATAAACTGGGGCTTAAATATCCCCTTGGTAATATCAATCCCCCTGATGAGCATGAAATAAACAAGTTTAAAGGCATTTTTTTATCCAAAGGCTTAAAAGTTGCATAGTTAAAATAAAACCCTGTCCTTGAAGAGACAGGGTTTTGCTTATATGTGTATGGCCTTGCCTTTGGCCGATAGAGCTGCTTCCAGAATAGCTTCTCCCATCGTAGGGTGAGGATAAATTGTTTCAATTAGCTCATCTAGAGTGGCCTCCAGGGTTAAAGCGGTACATGCTTGATGAATCATTTCAGAAGCATGTGGTGCCATAATGTGCACTCCCAACACTTCTTCATATTCCTTACCTGCTATTATTTTTACAAAGCCATCTCTGACACCTTCAACCATTGCCTTTCCATTGACCATTAAAGGGAACATTCCTATTTTGTAGCTGATACCCTTTTCCCTTGCTTCCTCTTCAGTCATCCCAACTGAAGCAGCCTCTGGATTTGTATAAACACAATATGGAACAGCATTGTATTTCATCTTACGTCTTTCGCCTGCAATGTTATAAACAGCTACTATACCTTCCTCTGATGCCACATGAGCTAATTGAGGAGTAGGTACCACATCACCAACAGCATATATCCCGGCAACATTTGTTTCCATGTATTCGTTTACTTTAATACCCTTTTTATCAAATTCTATTCCCGCATTTTCCAATCCCAAATCCTCTATGTTCGGTTTACGACCCACTGCAACCAAAACAGTATCACATTTGATTTCCTGCTTTTCTCCATTGTGTTCCATAACCACTACATCCTTTTTGACTTCTGTTACCCTGGAATTTGTAAATATATCTATTTTCTTCTTTTTCAGTACCGTCTTAAGACCTTTAGATAAATCCTTATCCATCACTGGAAGAATTTCGGGCATCATCTCAATAATAGTCACCTGTGAACCGGCGGCATTAAATATGCTGGCAAACTCTACACCAATTACACCACCACCGATTATTACAAGCCTTTCTGGTATTTTGCTCAAATTCAAAGCATCGTCACTGTATATAACATGTTCTGCTTGAATTCCAGGAATGGGTAATGTAGCTGCTACAGACCCGCTGGCTATAATGGCGTTCTTAAAAGTCATTTCTTTTTCACCAACAATTAAAGTATTGCTCCCTTTAAATACAGCCTTCCCTTTTATCACTTCAACATTATTCTTGTTCAGCAGTGCCCTTACCCCGCCCGAAAGACGTTTTACAACTCTTTCCTTCCATTTTATGGCTTCAGCCAAATGAAATTTTGAACCTTCTACAGTGACTCCAAAAGAACTCATTGTTTTTGTTTCTTCATACAAAAGGGCAGCTTTTAACAATGCTTTTGTTGGTATACATCCCCTGTTCAGGCATGTTCCTCCAAGCTCATCTTTTTCAACAAGAGTAACATTTATACCCATTTGAGCCGCTTTTATTGCCGGAACATAACCTCCAGGACCTCCACCAATTATTACGAGTTCTTTATCTACCATACTTTTTTCCCTCCTATTTAATCAAAGGCCAATTAATACGGGGTCTTCTAAATAATCTTTTACCCTTGACAGAAACTGTGCAGCAAGAGCACCATCTATTAATCTGTGATCAAAGGAAAGACTTAACCACATCATCGGCTTGATTTTGATTTCATCATTTTCACAAACCACGGGTTTTCGAGTAATGCGGCCTACCCCTAATATTGCGCTTTCAGGAGGATTGATTATAGGTGTAAATACATCTACTCCATGCATCCCCAGATTTGTAACGGTAAAACTTCCTCCTTTAACTTTATCACTGCTCAGTTCTCCTTTTCTGGCTTTTTCAGCTAATGTTTTTACTTCTTCACTGATTTCAAAAAGTCCTTTTTTATCAGCCGAAAAAACTACCGGAACTATAAGACCATCATCAAGGGCTACGGCTACTCCAATGTTGATCTCTTTAAACTGTTTAATCTTTTCATTTTCCAGTGTAGCATTTATCATTGGAAAATCTTTTAAACCTTTAGCACAGGCTTTAACAATTAGATCTGTGAAAGTTATTTTTCTGTTATACTTTTGTTTGATTTTTTCTCTTAAAGCAGCAGCTTCTGTCATATCTGCTTCCATCGTTATTGTTACGTGGGGGGAATTGTGCCAACTCTGACTCATCCTATTAGAAATTATTTTCCTCATTCCCCTTAAAGGAATAACTTCTGCTTCCTTATTTTTTTCCTCCTGTAATTCTCTTTTAACTGTTTCCTCTTTAGATATTTGTTCTTCTAAATACCGTTTTACATCCTCCAGCACTATCCGTCCGCCTGGTCCTGTTGCTACAACTTTTTCCAGAGCTACTCCCTTTTCCTTTGCGAGTCTTCTTGCTGCAGGAGAAACTCTTAAACTTTTTAAAGAGTTTTCTTTTTCCTCATCTGGAGTAACTTTACGTATGGAATCTGGTGATTGTTCCTTTGTATATTTTTTGCCTTCCGGTATATCGGTTACTTCTTCATTCGGGTCAGCAATTATACCTATAACATCAGATACCTTTGCTGTCTGTCCCTCTTCAACTAAGATTTTTCTGAGAATTCCCGAATGAGCAGCTTCCACCTGATTTGTGATCTTATCAGTCATTATCTCAACAATAGGTTCACCTTTTTTGACCTCATCCCCCTCTTTCTTTAGCCATTTGCTAACTGTTCCCTCTTGCATTGTCAAACCCAGTTTGGGCATTAAGATATTGTATGCCATTATTATATTTCCTCCCTTTCTTTGATAAATATCCTGTTTTTAACCCCTTTTAACAGGGTTTTTTTGACATCCACTACTCTAGGCCCACCTGTATCAAGCATTATGTAACCTTTATCATTTTGGGTAAACTCAACTTCTCTTTCACCATCAAGAGCTATGGTACATGGTTTTGTCTTTACCTCAACTTTATCTCCTATATTCAACACTGTATACTTCTTAATGCCAACTTCTTTCACAATTCCCGGTGCAATGGGAGCTCTAACTGTAAGGTTGTTTCCTATTTCTATGTACAATCCTTTTGGTTCATCCCATTTTATCGGATATAAATAACCTCCTATTGAAGACAGACCTATATTAGTCGGTTCTCCCCTCGTTATGATGATTTGAGTAACCTTTTCCATATCCCATACAGCCCGCGCCCCTATAAAAATCTCCCTGGATACAACGGCATCAATGAGAGCAGAATCAACTTTTTTACCGTTTTTGACCACCACCAGCCTCTTGTTAACTACAAACAATTCTTTGTCTTCGGGCCAACCAGCTATCAAACCAGCTGCAATTCCAGCATAAGTCCCCTCCATAAATCTGGGAAACACATTGTTTGTTCCGGTAGATATAGGAATCAGAGGCACACCACCACAACCTTTACTCACTGCCCTGTTGGTCCCATCCCCTCCCAGGGTAACAATACATTTTACGCCCTTTTCCTTCATTAAGTTGGCAGCCTTTGTTGAATCGTTCTGTGAACCTTCGATTGTCATTTCCAGAATTTTCACCTGGTTATCTATGCTTTTTCTTTTTTTTAACTGGTATATCGCTTTGTCTCCTATTCCAAAGGTATCAGGCATTATAAAGATTTCCTTGATCCCCATAGAGACCATACCCAGGATAACCCTTTTTGCTATGTTAACTTTTTCTTCATTATCGATAACCGTTCCATATGCTACCAGCCTCCGGATGTCCTTCCCGGACGCCGGGTTGGCTATGATGCCTACTCTTGACATATCCACGCCTCCAGTTATACGATTAGAAGGCAACCGGCTTACCGGTTGCCTTTTCTTTTTTATCTTGCTATAGATTTAACGGCATTAATGATATCTTTCACATCGGGAACAACATATTTTTCCAACGGCGGACTGAAGGGAATGGGCACATTCAAAGCTGCCACTCTCTTAATGGGAGCATCCAGATAGTCAAACATTTCATCAGCAATCTGAGCAGCAATTTCTGCCCCAACTCCTCCTCGCTTAACCGCTTCATGCACGATTACAACTCTGTTTGTTTTCTTAACTGATTCAAAAATGGTTTCCTTATCCAGCGGGAACAGTGTCCGTGGGTCTACAACCTCTATGCTTATGCCGTCTTTTTCTAATTCTTTAGCTGCTTCTAAGGATTTGTAAACCATCATAGAAGTTGCAATTACCGTCACATCCTCCCCTTCCCGTTTGATGTCGGCTTTACCAAGGGGAATTGGCTCAATTTCATCGGGAACTTCCCCTTCAACACCATAAAGCATTTTGTGTTCAAAGAACATAACAGGATTGTCATCCCGTATGGAAGAAATCAGCAATCCCGCATGGTCTGCAGGAGTCGACGGCATGACAACTTTTAGACCTGGAACATGGATAAACCATGCTTCCAAACACTGAGAGTGCTGGGCCGCAGCTGACATCCCCGCTCCCACAGGAACCCTTACGGTCATGGGTATTTTGGCTTTTCCTCCAAACATATACCTCATCTTCGCAGCCTGATTCACCAGCTGATCCATGGGGACTGTCAAAAAGTCACAGAACATAATTTCCGGCACAGGTCTCATCCCTGTCGCTGCAGCTCCTACTGCCGATCCGATTATCGCCGTTTCACTTATGGGAGTATCCTTAACCCTTTCCGGTCCAAATTCTTCATAAAGCCCCTGAGTTACGCCGAAGCAGCCTCCAAATTTTCCAACGTCCTCACCCATGATGAAAACCCGTTCATCTCGTTTCATCTCAAGCCTCAGGGCTTCTCTGATAGCTTCGGCAACGGTCATTTTTCTCATTATTCCCTCACCTCCTCAACGATATCGGTATACACATCTTCAACGGCTTTTTCGGGTTCGGGAAACTTTCCTTTTTTAGCATACTCTACTGCTTCTTCCACCATTTTATCCACTTCTTCATCTATGCTGTTGAGCTCATCCTCTGTTACAGTCCCCAATTCCAGCAGTTTTTTCCTAAATCTTTTTATGGGATCCTTTTTCTTCCACTGTTCAACTTCTTCTTCAGACCTGTAGACCGTTGGATCCCCTTCGAAATGACCTCTGTGTCTGTAGGTTTTACATTCAATCAAGGTCGGGCCTTCACCCTGACGGGCTCTCTTAACGGCTTCTTTCACTGCTTCATACACGGCGATCACATCATTGCCATCAACAGTGACCCCGGGAATACCATAAGCAGTAGCACGATCCGATATATCCTTTATGTGCTGGTGCTCTTTTTGAGAAAGGGATATTCCGTACATGTTGTTTTCACACACAAACACCACAGGAAGGTCCCAGATTGAAGCAAGGTTTATGCCTTCATGGAATGTAGTCTGATTGGATGCACCATCACCAAAGAAACACACGGCAACCTGATTGGTACCCCTCATCTTTGCCGATAACCCGGCCCCGGCTGCAATGGGAAATCCGCCTCCTACAATACCGTTGGCACCGAGGATTCCCAGATCAACATCTGCTATATGCATTGATCCGCCTTTCCCTTTACAGTAGCCCGTCTCCTTGCCGAAAAGTTCGGCCATCATCTTATCCATGTGACCGCCTTTTGCAATCAGATGACCGTGTCCCCTGTGGGTGCTGGTTATATAGTCATCATCATTTAGATTGCTGCAGGCTCCAACAGCAACGGCCTCTTCACCTATGTATGAATGTACAAAACCCGGAATCATTCCATCAGCAAACAGCTCTACTACCTTCGTCTCAAACTTTCTTATTTCTACCATTTTCCTGTAAAAGTGAAGAAGTTCTTCTTTTTTAAGTTTCAAAACAAAACACCTCCTAGCTTTGTTCTATTGAAACTACAACACAGGCGTTTACCACTACGATGTCATCCCTGGTATCTCCCAGTTCTTTTACATGCAATCCCGGAACAGACATCCCCCCTTCCTGAACAGTAATGGATTTCCTGCCAAAGGGAACCACTTCCAATACCCTTTCCTTATTTACCTTTTCCACATCCGGGGAAGCTATTATGATATCAACTATCATATCATTTAGATCCTTTAGCTCAACGATTTCAACCAGACCACACAAACAGCTTCTCGATATAGCATCCTTTACTGCTCTTTCCGCAGCCTTTGTGACGTCCTGCCCATGAAGGTCAACACCCCATCCAAGTTCAACAACAAATCTTTTCTTCAAGTAACTTCTTCACCCCCATTCAAAACCTTTTAAAACCCATTCACGAGTAAGTATATTAACTTTTTTGGTTCTTCTCCAAAACAGTTGGTTAAGGGTTAAGCTAATATATCTAAAAACTTTATCTAGAGAAATACATGGATTGGTTAGATAGCCTTGCCCGGCTTGAAAAATTTTACACCGGTCAGCTTCGGCAGTCAAGGCAACCCTTAAGGGCGCCTTACGGCGGCCTTGACTGCCTCATTGCCCGGTGTAGATACAAGCCAACCGGGCAAAAGAAATCACGCATATTTAGCTGTCAGGCTGCAGTTGATTAAAGTACGCTGCTTTGCTTCATCGCAAGCCTGTGCTGCGGCCATCGAAAAAACGATTTCCCTTTTTCATGTCCATTGAAATTCCGGATACTTGTGAATTACATTCGCTGTTGTTGAAATATCCGGTCATTCTTAACAACTAAGAAGCTTTCGGATGGGTTCTGTCAAGGGCCCGGCATTCAAAAGTCAATTGAGTGCCGGGGGCGCAGCCTTTACCCTTGACAGAACCCAGGAGAAAGCTATAATGATTTAACTATTGACCGGATAGGGTTTACATGACATTTAACTCAACTGAAATGGAGAAGAACCACTTTTTTAAGATTTGATTACTCAAAACTTAAATAATGCAATTTCTGTTCCATCCACAATCACCTTATTTTTAAACTCTTTTTTGAGAAAAACCTGGTTTTAAAAAAACATTTTTATATCATAATGATACACTGTTTTGTATACATCTGCTAATACAAGCCATACAGGGTATTGTTTCATTTCGATACGTTTGTTTCACCTTGAAACAAGCAAAAACTCAATTTTTTTCAAGGGCATACAGGGTTCAAAACAAAGATATCAACAGATAAACCCGCAGCTGAGTTAAACAAAAATGGCGGGAAAATCATTCCCACCATTTTTATAAATTCAAAGGTTTATTTTGTATTTTTTCATTTTTCTATACAGTGTACTTCTACCTATTTTTAACATTTTGGCCGCTTTTGTGATATTCTTCCCACTGCTGCAAAGGGCTTTTTTGATGGTTTTTCTTTCAATTTCCTTTAATGGCATAACATCCTGTCTTTCCTCTTTCGGAGCATTAAAATTATCATTTCCAACAATATTATCAGGCAAATGGTCTATCATGATTGTCTTTCCCCTTGATAGATGAACCGCTCGTTCTATAACATTTTCCAGTTCTCTAACATTTCCAGGCCAATCATGATTCATAAGCTTTTCCATTGCCTCTTCACTTATATCAGTGTAATCCATCTCGGGATATTTCTTCGCTATTTTCTTTAAAAAAAACTTTATCAAGATTGGAATATCCTCTTTTCTCTGTCTTAAGGGGGGTATATGCAGGGATAATACATTTAACCTGTAATACAAATCTTTCCGGAAGTTTTTGTTTTTTATTTCCAGTCCGATATCCTTGTTGGTTGCAGAAATAACCCTGACATCTACAGGTATAGGTCTTATCCCTCCTACCCTGGTAACCTCCCTTTCCTGTAATACTCTCAGGAGTTTTCCTTGAAGCTCCAGAGGCATATCTCCTATCTCATCCAGCAGTATGGTTCCGCCGTTTGCCAGTTCAAACTTGCCGGGATGTCCCTGTTTTTTGGCTCCGGTGAAGGCTCCTTCTTCATACCCAAAAAGCTCGCTTTCAATCAAATCCCTGGGTATGGCCGCACAATTGACGGCAATAAAAGGCCCTCCTGTCCGCATACTGGCATTATGTATAGCCTGTGCAAAAAGTTCTTTACCCGTGCCGCTCTCACCTCTGATAAGGAGATTGGAATTACTCCTGGCATATATTTTGCCCAACTCCACTGCTTCCTTTATAGTCCGAGATTCTCCAATAATATCCTCAAAGGTATATATAGCCTGAGCCGCCACCATCCTGTTGACCAGCTTGTGAACACGGTGTATATCCCTTAAAGTAGTCACAACCCCCTTAATGTTGCCGTAACTATCCCTTATGGGTTTTGAGGTTACAGCAAAGCGAACTTTCCCCTCCCCATCACCTAGGATCATTTCCCTGTCTACATATCCCTGGCCCGAATTCAGGATCTCTTCAAATTTAAAATCCCATTTTACCACCCTGCTGTAATGCATTCCTACTATGTGTTGAGGAGTGATTCCCAACAACCGGCTCAGGGTAGAATTAATATGGGTTATAATACCTTCTTTTGAAATAGCCAGCATCCCATCTGACATTGATTCCATAGTAGCTTTAAGGTGCTCATTTAGTTCAATAAGGTTTTCCGAAGCCAGTTCTACCCTGAGTTGATTCTCTATGGAATGCACTGCTGCAACAACCATTCCAAGGGTGTGGGGATGAACCCTAAAACTTTCTCCCGACATATTCAAAACACCAATAAGTCTACCTTTTGGGTCATGAATGGGAGCTGCTGAACATGTCCACGGGTGATGCAGCTGACAATAATGTTCAGCTCCCACTACCTGAATGGGTTTGTCGATTTCCAGGGCTGTTCCTATAGCATTTGTTCCAACTTCCTTTTCACTCCAATTAACTCCCCTAATAAAATTGAGTTCACTGGCATTTCTCATCACATCAGGATCTCCTATTACTTCCAGGAGATAACCATCCTTATCCACCAGAATGACAACAAAACCCGATCCTTCCACCAGGGCATACAGGTTTTTCATCAGGGGTCTTGCCATTTTTACAAGCCTTTCGTTAAAAGCAAGCCTTTTAGCCAGTTCCTTTTTGGTGAGTACATCTTTCCCTTTACCTCCGAAGGGGTTTACTCCCATAGAG
>Ga0180891_1293_pt1 | contig 14433 bp, 9 predicted proteins | sample Deesub1362A_J573_FD_124284 | JGI IMG/M metagenome (GOLD analysis project Ga0180891, IMG submission 124284) | Thermoanaerobacterales bacterium JdFR-68 | reverse complement strand
GTAATACAGGACCTGGAATCGGGAGAATGGTTGTTTGGCAGAGGTATTTTTGATATGAAAACAGGTGTTGCAGCCCAGATGGTTTTGTTAGAGGAAATGAGTAAGAAAGTCCATCAGTGGGAAGGAAACATTGTGTTTGTGGCTGTACCCGATGAAGAGGGTAATTCTGCAGGAATGCTGACGGCTGTGGATGCCCTTAAGGAATTAAAGCGCAAAGAGGGTTTTAGCTACATAGCGGCTATAGATACGGATTACATGGCTCCCAGGTATCCCGGTGATGAGAACCGCTACATTTACATTGGAACGGTAGGCAAACTGCTTCCGTGTTTTTTCGTTGTGGGCAAGGAAACACATGTGGGTGAGGCTTTCGGAGGCCTTGATCCCAATCTTTTGTCATCAGAACTGATGAATCAGATTGACCTGAGTGATAAACTGTGTGATGTGGTGGAAGGGGAATCGACCTTACCTCCTATAAGCCTGAGACAGCAGGATTTGAAAACAGAGTATTCTGCCCAGACGGCTCACACTGCAAATGTTTATTTCAATTATGCAACCCATTCCCAGACACCTGATGTTGTTGTTGAAAAGTTAAAGGAGAGGGCCAGAACAGCTTTTGAAAATGTTATTGAAAGACTTAATAAACGATACAAGGAGTTCTGCGAAAAAAGCAACATGCCGTACAAAAAACTTCCGTGGAAATCCAGAGTTATGACTTTTGAAGAGCTGTATACGGAAGTTAAAAATGAAATGGGTGATGAGATAGATGAGAAAATCAGAAGAGCGGCGGAGGAAATAAACCCTGATGTGGATGATAGGGACTACAGCTTGAGAATTGTTAAGGAAGTCCATAAACATTATTCGGACAGAAGTCCTGTTATTATCCTTTACTTTGCTCCTCCTTACTATCCTCACATCTATGTAAAAGGGGAAAACCAAAAAGAAAAAAGGCTTTTAGAAGCTGTAGAAAGAGCTGTCCATGACGTCAAATCAAAGTGCGAGCATTCCATTGTAATAAGGAAGTTTTACCCTTATATATCGGATCTGAGCTTTTGTGCTGTTACAGCCGATGAAAATCAACTTAAAACCCTTATAAACAATATGCCGGCATGGCCGGAAAAGTATTCACTACCTGTTGAATCCATAAAAGCTCTGAGTATGCCGGTAGTGAACATAGGTCCCTTTGGAAAAGATGCCCATAAATTAACGGAAAGAGTGCATATTCCCTATTCTTTTAACATAATGCCTGAAATACTCTTTAAGACGGTAGAGCAGCTGCTGGAGAAATAGATTGATAATGTTACCCTGTAATTATCCTGATAAAATGTCACTGTGACGAATGAGGTGCGTTATCTAGAGTTACGAAAACAATTGGACAGGTAAAAATAATTTCGTCTCAAAATATGCCCGGTTATAAGATTTTTAACCGGGCTTGATTAATATGGAGTTATAGAATGCAGCAATCAAGGGGCAGGTGAAGCCCGTAGAATTTACCCTTGAGTTGCTAAACGGAACAACTAAAATCAGCCAGGGCCACCGCAAGGCGCCATTAAGGGTTGCCTTGACTGCCGAAGCTGGCCGGTGTAGAAATTCTTGAGCCGGGCAAGGCTATCTAACCAATCCACGTATCTCTCTAGATAAAGTTTGTTAGACATATTAGCTTAACCCTTAACCAACTGTTTTGAACCAAAAATGGTAAAAATTGTTTCACGTGAAAAGCCTGTTTCAGGCACATACTTTCAAGAAAGATGGCTTTTTCTAAATTAATGAGAAGCAAGCAGGATTTGGATATCAAGACAAAGAAAAAATATATCGAAATATGATTGCCCTCAATTCGGCATTGAAAGTTAGAACAAAGGAAGGGATCTGGAGGGTCAAAAATTGAAAATTCCAAAATATTTACGCCAAATAATTAATAAAATAAGAGCAGGTGGGTATAATGTTTTTATTGTAGGAGGAGCATTGAGGGATTTTTTGCTGGACAGCACTCCTGAAGACTGGGACCTGGTTACGGATGCCGGTACACCCCAATTGAAAAGGATGTTTGAAAAGGTAGTGCTGCTGGGGGAGGCACACGGCACCGTAACAGTGATAATTGATGATTTTGAGTGTGAAGTTACACGTTTAAGGGGAAAAAACATCCATGAAGACCTGGAGTACAGAGATTTTACCATAAATGCCATGGCCCTGGATCCAGAAACACAGGAGTGGTTTGACCCTTTTAATGGGAAGGAAGATCTGGAAAAAGGGATTGTAAGATTTGTGTTAAATCCCGGGGAAAGGATTAAAGAAGATCCGTTAAGATTAATAAGAGCAGTTAGATTTGCCTGTCAGCTGGATTTTGAGATACATGAAGAATCCATTGAAGCCATAAAAGAGTTTTCCCACAAAATAACCCAGCCGGCTACTGAAAGAATAAGGGATGAACTATCAAAGATTCTGTTGACCTCCCGGGTCGAAAAAGGGATAGATCTGCTGAAAGACCTGGGTTTGCTGGAGTTTATCATTCCAGAGCTTTTGGATTGTGTTGATTTACCCCAGAGAGGGGCACACATTTATGATGTTTACCGACACAACCTGAAGACATGTTCATACACTCCCAGGGACCTGATTTTACGCCTTGCCGGTCTGCTCCATGATGTTGGAAAACCTTTTGTAAAAGGAGATAGTGAAACACCTAACAGCTATCCCGGGCATGAAAAGGCCGGTGCTGAACTTGCCAGAAAGATTTTAAGGAGGCTTAAATACTCCAGCAAAACAGTAAAACACGTTGTAAGCTTAATACAAAATCACCTGTTTGTTTCCAGAGATAATACATCAGATTATATTGTAAGGAAATTATTGGCCAACCTGGGAAAGGAGGGGACTGAACAGCTGCTTTTACTGATGGAAGCTGACAGGAAGGCCATTTCTCCCAACTTTCCTCTGGAAAACGTTATCAGAACGAAAAAGCACTTTAAAAAAATCATACAGAGGGATGGAATTATCACCCGCAAAGACCTGGCCATTGATGGTAGAGATGTCATAGAGATGCTGGGCATAGAACCTGGCCCCGCTGTTGGTAGAATAATTGATGAGCTGTGGGAAATGGTTTTGAAAGACCCGGAATTGAACACCCGGGAAAAACTGATATGTATTCTCAAAAACAAAAGGAGGGATTGATAATGCCTATACTTGCAGGCTACCTAATGCCCCATCCGCCGATAATGCTACCGGAAGTAGGAAGGGATGAGGTGCTTAAGGTCAGCAAAACCCTTGATGCTGCCAGGAGGATCGGAAAAGAAGTGGAAACCCTCACACCGGAGACTGTTGTCCTCATAACCCCCCATGGGCCTGTATTCAGGGATGGACTGTGTGTATCAACATCAAAAAAGCTTTACGGAGATTTGAGAGATTTTGGCGTACCCGGTGTTAGACTGAGCCTTAAAAATGACCTCGAACTGGCGGAAAAGCTTATTGAAAAAGGCAGAGAGGACAGAATAAGCGTGTTTCCTTTTGATGAGAAAATGACTACAAGTTATGGTATGACATCAGGCCTTGACCATGGTGCTCTGGTACCCCTGTATTTTTTAAGAGGCGCGGTTTCTTTTAAGCTCGTACACATTTGCATGGGACTTTTGCCCTATAGGGAGCTCTACCATTTTGGCAGGATGATTCAGGATGCTGTACAAGAAATGGGTAAAAAAGTTGTGGTTGTTGCCAGTGGAGACCTTTCCCATAGGTTGATACCTGGAGCACCTGCCGGATTCCATCCTGAAGCCGAAAAATTTGATCGGAAGTTGATAGCATACTTGAAAGAGTTTAAGGTGGAAGAAATATTGAACATGGATGAGCACCTTATCGAGAAAGCAGGGGAATGCGGTTTCAGGCCCATAATCATTATGCTGGGCAGTCTGGATGGTTTTTCCATCAATCCAGAAATCCTTTCCTATGAAGGGCCTTTCGGTGTTGGTTACTGTGTTGCCAGATTTGAGATAAAAGGAGGTTAGGAAAATGACAGATAATCCTTACATCAGACTTGCCAGAGAAAGCCTTGAAGCCTATGTGATTGAAGGTAAGAAGATTGATCTGCCCCCCGACTTGCCGGAAGAAATGCTTAAACAGCGAGCAGGTGTGTTTGTGTCTTTAAAAAAAGGGGGGCAGCTTAGAGGGTGTATTGGCACAGTTGCTCCCACCAGAGATTGTATAGCCAGGGAAATTATAGAAAACGCTATTAGTGCCGGTTGCAGGGATCCAAGGTTTTATCCAGTTTCGGAAAAAGAACTGAAGGACCTGGAGTACTCGGTGGATGTGCTCAAGGAACCGGAACCCATCAGATCTCTGGAAGAATTAGATCCCCAAAGATACGGTGTCATAGTTAAGAAAGGATACAGAAGCGGACTGCTTTTGCCGAATCTAGATGGTATAGATACACCACAACAGCAAGTATACATTGCCTGTCAAAAGGCAGGAATAGATCCTGGGGGAGATTTTGAAATGCTGAGATTTGAAGTGATAAGGTATAAAGAAAAATAAGTTTGAAAAAACAGGGTGATGCATCATGAAGGAAGCACTGTATTATGAAAAAAGAGATGATGGCAGGGTAAAATGCAGCCTATGCCCTCATAATTGCTTGATTAAAGAGGGTAGTGTGGGATTATGTGGTGTCAGGAAAAATGAAAAGGGAACACTCTACACGCAGAATTACGCCAGGATATCCTCCTGGGGAATGGATCCCATTGAAAAAAAACCCCTGTATCATTTTTATCCGGGAAGCTATATTTTTTCCGTTGGGAGCATAGGATGCAACTTCGAGTGCAGATTCTGCCAGAACTGGCAGATTGCCCAATGCACCGATGTGACCACAATGGGCGTCATGCCTGAGGAGCTTGTCAAATGGGCAATGGAGAGATACGGAAATATAGGTATAGCTTTTACTTACAGTGAGCCTCTGGTGTGGTACGAATATGTTTTGGAAACGGCTAGGCTGGCAAAAGAAAAGGAATTTAAAACCGCTGTAATAACAAACGGGTTTATAAACAAAGAACCTTTAGAACAACTGCTGCCTTATGTAGATGCTATGAACATTGATGTCAAGGCATATACCGATAGCTTTTACAAAAAGCACACAAAAGGCCGGCTTGCTCCTGTTTTAGAGACGGTGGAACTGGCTTCGAAACACTGCCATGTGGAGGTTACCAACTTAATCATTCCCGGGTTGAATGATGCTGAGGAGGAGACAGAATCCCTGGCAGACTGGCTAGCCGGTATCAATCCCGATATCCCTCTGCACATTACCAGGTATTTTCCTAATTACAAACTCGACACACCTCCCACACCCTTGAAAACCCTTGAAAAAGCTAGAGAAATAGCTTTACAAAAATTAAACTACGTATACATTGGAAATGTGCTTGGAGGAAGCACAACTTTCTGTCCAAATTGCGGCAAACCCCTCGTTAAGAGGAACGGCTATGTGTGGAATGGGGGTCTTAAAGGAAGGCGATGCAGGGACTGTGGTGAGGAAATAAATATCATAATTTGATATAGCAATCCTTTCGGACGGCTATCCAGGGTTTTGCAATTCTTGCACTTCATTTCCTGAGAAATCTCTATCTTTTATCTGATGCAACCGTTGTCAAGCATAAAATGAGCTCTGCTGTGTTCCAGGCTTGGTAATAGAGAGGAACTCTGTGGAGGGTGCATGGTAAGGTCGCTTCCGTTTTGGTTGAGTCAAATGTCATGCAGGTCCAGTCCGATCAATTGTTAAACTATCATAGCTTTCTCCCGGGTTCTGCCAGGACATATATGCTGTAGCTGTAGCTGCATCACCATCAGGAGGATGAAAACATACGCGAGTGCTGCATTAACCAACTTGGATAGCTTTTAGGAAGTAATTAGGACCGCTGTTGAAAGGTTTCAGGACAAATGTTTTCTATGGCTTAATGGGTGTTCAAACTGTTAAACAGTTGCTTCCCCCATAGTAGAAGCTATATTTCTCCTCTAATAAATTCCTGCATAACTATTCCACATTTGCCAAAGAACAGATGCCATTATGAGATACGGCACTTCTGGGAACTGGCGGACAGGTGCAGCCGATACATAGAAACCCTCAATAAGGGTAAGATATGAATCGCAGGGAATTGGAACACCGACTCTCCAAAATATCCTCGATAAAATTTGATTACAACAGGTTATAAGTCCCTTTTTAAAATGAGGTTTTTTGTTATATGATTCATTGAAGTTGAAAAACACGGCTGAAAAACAGCCCTTTTTTGTTTTATTAAAAGGTTTTTGAAGAGATTTGTAGAAATCTAAATTTGAGGAATATTAATATCAAGAAATAATTCAATTAAGAGATTTTGGAGGTTAAAATGGCAGAACAACTGCTAGAACTGTTTAATCAGTTTAGGTTTATAGATATAATAGATATAGCCATTGTGGCATATGTTTGCTACAAAGGGATGCAGCTCATAATGGGAACCAGGGCTGTTCAGCTGTTAAAAGGGCTGGTCGTGCTGGTTGTTTCAACAAAGGTAAGTGAATGGATCGGCCTCCATACCATAAACTGGATTCTAAGGAACACCATGACTGTGGGTGTAATTGCTCTCTTGATAGTATTCCAGCCGGAACTCAGAAGAGCCCTTGAGCAGCTGGGAAGGGGAAGCATTTTCATAAAACCCTTCTTTGGAATGGACGAAGAAGAAATCAACAGAGTCATAAATGAAGTAGGTAAAGCCGTTCAGGTTTTTGCTAAAAACAAGATAGGGTCATTAATAGTATTAGAAAGGAACACCGGAATCAATGAAGTAATAGAGACGGGTGTTGAAATTGATGCCAAAATCTCCGCCGAGCTGCTGGTAAACCTGTTTATTCCCAGCACTCCTCTGCATGACGGGGCTGTTGTTGTCAGAAAAGGTATAATAAAAGCTGCCGGCTGTTACCTGCCCTTCACTGATAATCCAAACCTCAGCAAAGAACTGGGGACAAGACACAGGGCTGCCCTGGGAATTACTGAACAATCTGATGCAATTGCTATTGTAACATCTGAAGAAACCGGGGTTGTTTCGGTAGCTGTAGGGGGTAAGCTGACAAGGTATCTGGACATCAAAACTCTTAAGGAGATGCTTAAAGACCTTTATCTTCCCAAAGAACAGCATGGAATACCTCTTCTGAATTGGAGGAAGACCAATGGATAGACTCTTCAGCAATAATAACAATTTAAAGGTTTTAGCTGCCATAATAGCACTGATTCTATGGATGTATGTCATGACGGAACAAAATCCCCAGGTTACCCATGTGTTCCGGGATGTTCCGGTGTCATATCAAAACCTGGATAACAACAAACTCGCTTTAAGGGATACAAATCAGGAATCTACCGTAGATGTGACGGTAAGGGCGAGAAGAAACATAATTGCTAACATCGATAAATCAGATATTAAGTGTCTACTGAACCTAAAAGGCCGAATGGAGGGAGAAAACCTTATACCTGTTGCTGTTAAACTCCCTGAAGATGTAGAACTGGTAGATGTCAAACCAAGGGAAATAGTGGTTTATCTGGATGCTGTTATTGAAGAACAGTTTCCGGTAAAGGTTCAGCTTCAGGGAGTTCCGGCCAGGGGATATGCCGCACTGGATCCCGCTGTTAAACAAAAAGAAGTAATAGTAAAAGGAGCACGCTCTAAAGTCAATTCCATTAAAACCGTTGTGGTTCAAATAGACATTTCAGGAGAGAGCCGTGATGTAGTAGGGAGTTATCCGGTAAGGGTTTTTAACAGTAATGGTAAGGTTATCGAAGAATTGACTTTCAGACCCGAGGTGATAGAAGTTGTTGTGCCTATAGTGTTCAAACGAGACCTGCCGGTCAAACTGGATTTGGCAGGGGCCCCGGCTCCGGGTTACCTGATATCAAACATCATCATAGAACCTCAAACCATAACTGTGACGGGTAATAAGGATTTGCTTGAAAAAATTAATTTCATTAAAACTGCTCCCATAGATGTGACGGGAATCAAAAAAAGTCTAACAGGAGAAATTTCGGTTATTATGCCCAAAGGTGTGAAACTCCTTGATAAAGAAAACAATAATATTAACGTAGAGGTCCACGTAGAAAAAGAAGCACAAAAAACTATCACTACTTATAAAAACATCGAGGTAGAAAACTTAACAGGAGATTTGATAGTCGAAGTAGATAATGTCGAAACAACCCTTGTTATCAAAGGACCGCAAAATCTTTTGAACCAGCTTACAGCAGATGATTTTAAGCTGTTTGTTGATGCAGAAGGCTTAACAGTAGGAGAATATGAATTACCCCTTCAGGCAGCTCTAAAGGAAGGCCTGACCCTTTCAAACATCACTCCCCAAAAAGTGAAAGTAAAAATAAAACGATAAACTGAACGGAGGAACAGCGGTCGAATGATCTTGAGAATCCATCAAATAAGACTGGAAATCAACGAAGATGAAAGCGGATTAAAAGCTGCTGCAGCGAAAAGACTGGGGATAAATGAAAAGGATATACTCAATATCGAGATAGCCCGAAAATCCGTCGATGCTCGGAACAAAAACAGGATTTTTTTCGTCTATTCTATTGATGTTGAGCTGCGGGATGGGATCGAATTTATCCTGAAGGAAAACAGAGATGTTCAGAAGGTTGACAAAACACCGTATTGTATTCCCTCTAGGGGGGATAAACCTTTAAAAAACAGACCTGTAATTATTGGTTCAGGGCCAGCAGGGTTGTTTGCTGGCTTAATCCTTGCCAAAGCAGGGTTTTCCCCTTTAATACTGGAACGAGGCAAACCTGTAGAAGAAAGGGTAAAAGACGTAGAAAAGTTCTGGAATGAAGGCAAACTCAACTCTGTATCAAATGTTCAGTTTGGTGAAGGGGGAGCTGGAACTTTCTCTGATGGAAAACTTACTACCAGGATAAAGGACAGGCGGTGTGAGGTAGTCCTGCGGGAATTTGTAAGCTGTGGAGCACCTGAAGCAATCCTCTATGAAAACAAACCCCATCTTGGAACAGATGTGCTGAGACGTATAATTAAGAAACAGAGGGAGAGGATAATATCCCTTGGAGGAGAAGTGAGATTCGACAGCCTGGTTACTAAGATTGAAATCACCAAAGGGAAGGTCAGGGGTGTAGTAGTAAATGATCGGGCCTTTGTTCCGGCTCAGGTAGTTATAGCGGCGACAGGTCACAGTGCAAGAGATACTTACAGAATGCTGGAGGCACAGGGCGTTAACCTTGTTCCCAAATCCTTTGCTATCGGTGTCAGGATTGAACACAAACAGGAGTTTATTGATAGGGTACACTACGGCAAATATGCTGGGCATCCAGAACTTGGAGCTGCTGAGTATCACCTGTCTTATACAGATAAAAATATGAACAGGGGTGTCTACACCTTCTGCATGTGCCCCGGTGGTTATGTTGTAGCGGCTGCTTCAGAAGCGGGAAGAGTGGTAACTAACGGGATGAGTTATCGCGCAAGGGATGGTGAAAACGCTAACAGTGCAGTGGTTGTAACAGTGCATCCGCAGGATTTTTACACAGGCAATCCATTATCAGGCATCGATTTTCAAAGAAAATGGGAAGGAAAAGCTTTTGAATTGGCTGGAGGAGATTACACAGCTCCATACCAGAGGGTAGAAGATTTTCTAAAAAACCGACAATCTTTTAATTTTGGAAAGATCAAACCCACCTACAAACCGGGAGTTGCTCCAGTCGACCTGAATGAATGTTTGCCATCCTTTGTTTCAGAAATGATCAAAAGGGGTTTAAGCTTTTTTGATCGGAAGATAAGGGGTTTTGCCGATAAAGATGCCCTTTTAACAGGAGTGGAGACACGAACCTCTTCTCCTATAAGGATTTTGAGAAAGCAGGATTATCAATCAGAGAATGTAGAAGGCCTGTATCCTATAGGAGAGGGGGCAGGGTATGCTGGCGGGATTGTTAGTGCTGCGGTTGATGGAATAAAATGCGGAGAGGAGATTATAAAAACATTTTCCCTTCCAACAGCATAAGATGATAATATGACTATCCCGTTGATTCAAGCATTATTCATTAAACTTACAGATGTTAAATGATGCACTAAAGCAGGGGGGAAGCATGAAAAATGTTTAAGATCCTTTATCTTTCACGATTTTGTGCGGAAAATACCGCGAAAAGTTTTTGCTTTACTATTCCTGCAAGCCTTGATAGTTCTACGTTTCGAAATTTATGCTTCAGCTCTGGTGCTAAATAGGTTGGACTCAATCAACAGATAGGAGCATTATAGGTTTTTAGTAAATGGAACCTGACGAAGGGAAGGAGCAAAATCGGGATGAGGTGGCAGGATGCCCTCGAAAGGATTCACCGGCAGGAGGCACATTGAATCCGGTTTCCGGCACTCAACTTGTTGTTTGCTTGTCGAGTTGAATTTGAGAACTGAGTATCGTTATACAGGAGTATTGTTGTTACCCACAAGACACACATTGAGTTGAGTGCCTGACCTCGATACAAATAAAGGTTGATGATGCCATTAATAATAACACCTTAGAAGAGAGGAGTATTAAAATGAGCAACAGACTTTTTGGCACGGATGGTGTAAGAGGAATTGCCAATTCAGAACTAACACCCCAGCTTGCGTTTGAACTGGGAAGAGCAGGGGCGATGGTGCTGGCGGGTTCACACCAGGATGCCAAGGTCCTTGTCGGCAGAGACACCAGAATTTCAGGAGACATGCTTGAAGCTGCTCTCATTTCAGGGATCTGTTCAGTAGGGGTAAAAGCCATAAGAGTTGGAGTGATACCCACACCGGGTGTGGCCTATCTAACGCGGTTTACAGGTGCCCGGGCAGGGGTGGTTGTATCGGCTTCTCACAACCCTGTAAAATACAATGGAATAAAATTTTTTGATGATAAAGGCTACAAACTCAGTGATGAAAAGGAAGCTGAAATAGAGGAAGCCGTAAAAACCGGGAAATTTCCAGTCCCCACAGGAAGTAAAATAGGTACGGTGATAGATTTTGCCGATGGCTGGAAAAAATACAAAGAATTCCTTCAGTCGACCGCTAATGTTGATTTGAAAGGATTAAGACTGGGAGTCGATTGTGGCAATGGAGCCGTGCACAAATTAATCCCTGCGGTTTTTAGCGAGCTTGGAGCAGAAGTTGAAGTCATAAACAACACTCCCAATGGCAACAACATAAACGTTGGATGTGGTTCCACAAACCCCGAGGCCATCAGAGATCTCGTGTTGGACAAAAAATGCGATATTGGCCTCTCCTTTGACGGTGATGCAGACAGGCTGATACCCGTAGATGAAAATGGAACCATTCTGAATGGAGACCATATAATGGCTATATGTGGAATATATTTAAAGAGCCAGAATAAGCTGCTTCAAGATACAGTTGTTGCTACTATGATGAGCAATATCGGTCTTGAGATGGCATTGCGAGAAAGAGGCTGTAATATGGTGAGAACAAAGGTGGGAGACCGATACATACTGGAAGAAATGCTTGATAAAGGCTATAGTTTTGGAGGAGAACAGTCTGGCCACATCATATTCCTGGAACACACAACCACCGGTGACGGCCTCCTCACAGCACTGCAGCTCCTTTCCATTATGAAGAAGGAAAACAGACCTTTGTCTGAGCTTTCGGGAGTACTGAAAGTTATGCCTCAGGTGCTGCTGAATGCCCGGGTGAGAAACAAAAACGGAATATACAGTGATGAAAAGGTAAAAGAAGCTATTAAGGAAGCTGAAGAGATTTTGAAAGGCAGGGGCAGGGTTGTTGTAAGGCCGTCAGGCACAGAACCCCTTGTAAGGATAATGATGGAAGGACCTGATGAGGAACAGATTAACAGGATGACACAGAAACTTGTCGAAGTTGTTGAAAAACAGCTGAATTGATAATTATTTCCCGGGAAAAGTAATATTTTCTTAAAGGAAAATTAAAAAAAACAGCGTAAATATTAAAGTGTGTTTTAAAAAGCAGTTTGAAGTGCTGCAGGAGCGCAGCTTTATTCTAAAACTCAGAGTTTGTTGCAAGGAGGTGATAAAGAAAAAGGTTTGATACATCAAAGTAGAAAGGAGGGATTGGAGTAATACAAAACTTCTGAAATCAAGCGCCTGAACTCAGGGCAGTCCGCCTTGAGTTGACGAGGGTTGGGATTTATCGAAGTTTTCGGCGGATGATCCCACGGCCTGTCCACGGCCGTTAAAGGCTGTACAAAACCGGTAAGCGATTATCGGAACAAAAACAGCCGGGTGGAAGTTTAAAACTGAATAATTCCTTTCGACAAATAAGTTCTTTAATATAAATGGGAGGACAACATACTATGTGTGGAATAGTTGGTTATATTGGTGCGAAAGAAGCAGCACCATTGCTGATAGATGGCCTGAAAAGGCTGGAGTACAGAGGTTATGATTCGGCAGGAATAGCGGTTTTTGACGGTAAGGATATAAACATGGTAAAGGCAAAAGGCAAGCTGTCAATCCTAGATGAAAGAATAGATAAACAGGGGATGCCAAAGGGAGCCCTGGGAATAGGTCACACACGGTGGGCAACCCATGGAAAACCTTCAGATATCAATGCCCACCCCCACAATGATTGCAGCGGAGATTTCGTGGTGGTTCACAACGGGATTATAGAAAACTACAAGGAATTAAGGGAAATGCTGAAAGCCAAAGGCCATACTTTCAACACGGAATGTGATACAGAAGTTGTAGCTCATCTGATAGAAGAGTATTACGATGGAGATCTGGCAGAAGCCGTCAAAAAAATGCTTGCAGAGCTCAGAGGGTCTTTTGCTCTCGGTATAATAAGTAAAAAAGAGCCTGACAAGATTATTGGAGCGCGTAAAGACAGCCCCTTGATAGCTGGAATAGGTTCAGGCGAGAACTTCATAGCATCAGATATACCTGCCATCCTTCCCCATACCAGGGATATATACATTCTTGAAGACGGGGAAATGGTGGTGCTTACCGATAACAAAATCGATATAATGAATTTCCAGGGTGACAGGGTAGAGAAAAAGGTTTTTCACGTTGACTGGGATGCTGTTTCAGCTGAAAAAGGCGGCTATCCCCATTTCATGCTGAAGGAAATTCATGAGCAGCCTAAAGCATTGAAGGATACCATGACTGGTAGAATAGATATCAATGGTGTAAGGATAAAGCTCGATGACATAACAATAACAAGAGAAGATGTATCCAGAATCGATAAAATAAACATTGTAGCCTGTGGTACCGCATATCATGCAGGAATAATAGGCAAATACACAATAGAAAGGCTTGCCAGAATCCCCGTGGAAGTGGATATCGCGTCAGAATACCGCTATAGAGATCCGATGGTTGATAAAAACACACTGGTGATAATCATAAGCCAGTCAGGAGAAACGGCAGATACCCTGGCAGCGTTGAGGGAAGCCCGGAAGCGAGGGGCAAGGATTCTGGCAATAACAAATGTAGTAGGAAGCTCAGTAGCGCGGGAAGCCCGGGATGTGCTGTATACATGGGCAGGTCCCGAGATCGCAGTGGCATCTACCAAAGCATACACCACCCAGCTTGTTTCCCTATGCATGCTGGCACTTGATTTGGGCATCAAAAAGGGCACCCTTTCCAGGGAGGAAGCCCTTGAGATTATGAAACATCTAAAGCAGCTTCCCGCCCAGGCAGAAACCATCCTTAAAAACGAGGAAGAGATTAAACGGCTAGCAGAAAAATATTCAGCATGGGAAGACGTGTTTTTCATTGGAAGGGGTCTGGATTATGCAGTAGCCATGGAGGGTTCATTGAAGCTTAAGGAGATTTCCTATGTCCACGCAGAAGCCTATGCAGCAGGAGAATTGAAACACGGCACCCTTGCCCTGGTAGTGGATGGTGTACCGGTCATAGCCTTAGCAACTCAAGATTTCCTGTACGAAAAGATGATGAGCAACATAGAAGAAGTCAAGGCAAGAGGCGGTATAGTTATTGCACTGGTCAAAGAAAACGACAAAGCAATGACCAACATAGCAGACCACATAATTCCCATACCCCAGACATTATCACTGCTGACTCCTGTCCTGACAGTAATCCCCCTGCAGCTCCTGGCATACTACACCGCAGCCGCCAGAGGCTGTGACATCGATAAACCTCGAAACCTTGCAAAAAGTGTGACGGTGGAATAGGATGTGTAAGGCTCTCACGGAAACTTGTCCAAACATAAAAAACTCTGCTCAAAGATAAAAAAGTTTGCTTAAGGATAAAAAAGTCTGCTTAAAATCATGGGGTGTAATGCAGGGAAATTCCTGTATATATCCCATGATTTTTTTATGCCTGCGTGTGTACACGGGTGTGTAATCAGCCCATGTGTCGAAAACAAAAAAACTCTTTCCGAGAAAAAATAAAGTTTTTCCAACTTTTGGTGGAGAATGTTCGAGATTGTATCGTGAGAATATCCTTGATTTTATAAGTTATCTTCGAAATATAAAGAAAGA
>Ga0180891_1419_pt1 | contig 14678 bp, 17 predicted proteins | sample Deesub1362A_J573_FD_124284 | JGI IMG/M metagenome (GOLD analysis project Ga0180891, IMG submission 124284) | Thermoanaerobacterales bacterium JdFR-68 | reverse complement strand
TCTGTTGACTCAAGAATTGTGAAAGCTATAAGGGAAGAATATGACAAGCTGCTGAAAGCAGGGAAAATATAGCTCCTCCAGGGGCGGTTATGTTAACCGGGCTGGAGCGGTGGCACAATTTCATTGTTAGGAGGAGCGCTACGGTTACTGGAGTATGCAGGCTGGGAATGATTTTGGAATGACAAATGGCGGACTGGGGTAATCAGGGTCTACTATTTCAAGCAGCTCTGTGCAGGCAAATAAAGCGCCGACTTCGGTTATAGTAGATGCAGAAATGATAGAACATCCGAATGAAATATGTCTGATGGCCGGGTCCATAATATAGGTAAGGGTTGCGAAAGTTAGGAGGGTTGCTGGATGAACTCCGATTTGTTGCTGGCTAAAGAAGAACTCAAAAAAGACGATAGATTAACTGCTGTATTGGTTAAAGATGGGAAAGTATTGAGCAAAAAAAACACCAGAGGAATCAGACCTGTTATTGAACTGGTAGATGAATTCGGCAGCAAGCTGCAGGGATGTGTGCTGGCCGATAAAGTTATAGGAAAAGCTGCTGCTATGATATGTGCTGCTCATGAAATAGAGGGTGTTTTTGCAAAGGTGATCAGCCTGGAAGCGAAAAAAATACTTGAAGGGCAAAGCATAGAAGTTGATTATGAAAGGATTGTGCCCTATATATTAAACAGAAACAAAGATGGCAGGTGCCCTATGGAGAAATTATCAGAATCAGCTGGAGACTACAATGAACTAATTAAAAAGATAATGGCTTTTCTAAAAACTTCCCGGTAGCCCAGGGGAGGTTTGTTTATAATTTGCATTACAAGGTAATAATAAGAATAAGAATAAGATATTTTTATTTTTAAAAGGAGACTGGTGTCATTTGATATCGGTCATTATACCAGCCTATAATGAATCAGAATACATAGAAGAAACAGTATGTGCTGTCAAAAAATTAAAGGATATTGATGAAGTTATTGTAGTTGATGATGGGTCTGAAGACAAAACATCAGAAAAAGCAAAAAAAGCAGGAGCAAGAGTCATCCGACACACAAAAAATCTTGGTAAGGGGCATGCTTTAACTACCGGTGTCAGGGCCGCTAAAGGAGAGATACTGGTTTTTTTGGATGCAGATGTAGGAGCTTCAGCTGTTGAGGTGTCCAAGTTGATTGGACCAGTAAAAAGAGGAGAGGCTGATATGACGGTGGCTCAATTCCCATTACCGCAGAGAAAAGGCGGGTTTGGTATGGTTAAAAACCTTGCATCCTTTGGTATTTATACTTTTACCGGGAAGAAGTTTGGCGCATCTCTTTCAGGTCAGAGGGTTCTTAACAGGAAGGTTGTTGCTCATATTGATAACTTTGCGGAAGGTTTCAGCGCAGAAGTGGCTTTAACGATTAAAGCTGTAAAATGTGGATTCAGCATACAGGAAGTTCCCGTTCAAATGAAACATAGAGAGACGGGGAGGAGCTTAAAGGATTTTATTCACAGAGGCAAACAGTTCTGGGAAATACTCAATTTTTTTATCAAAGAAATAAGTTTGCTAAAGAAGTAATCTTGTATACAAATTAATAAAGTGGTATAATAATTAAAACAATTCGATAAATCTTCGGGGCAAGGTGAGAAGGCTTTAGCCTTCAATTCCTGACCGGCGGTAAAGCCCGCAAGGGACGAGCCCGCGAGCCGAAAGGCAGGATTCTGGTTAGATTCCAGAGCCGACAGTATAGTCTGGATGGGAGAAGATGGATAAAGGAACCGGAATGCCCTGAACCTTGTTCAGGGCATTTTTTTGGAGGTGTTTGAATGGAGGACGAAAAATACATGAGACGGGCTCTCGAGCTGGCCAGGAAAGGCTGGGGTTTTACCAATCCAAACCCGATGGTCGGAGCTGTTTTGGTTAAAGATGGCAAAATAGTTGGAGAAGGATTCCATAAAGCAGCTGGTCAGGCCCATGCGGAAGTTGATGCAATAAAGAATGCGGGTGAAGAAGCTGCGGGTTCAGAACTTTATGTCAACCTGGAACCGTGTTCCCATTACGGGAGAACCCCACCCTGTGTGAATGCAATTATAGAGGCCCGAATTAAAAAAGTAGTTGTTGCAATGGAAGACCCCAATCCTCTGGTATCTGGAGAAGGCATAAGAATCCTTAAGAAGGCAGGGATCGAGGTAGAAGCAGGAGTGTTAGAAAAAGAAGCCAGAAAACTCAACGAGGTGTTCATAAAAAACATTACAACCCATATGCCTTTCATTGCAATTAAAGCTGCAATGAGCATTGATGGCAAGGTTGCCACTGCTACGGGTGAATCCAGGTGGATTAGCAGCAGCAAATCCCGTGAATACGTGCATTACCTTAGAACTGGTTATGATGGAATAATGGTTGGAATTAATACTGTGCTGAAGGATGACCCACTGCTCACCTCAAGACTGGGGGACTTTCCCAAAAAAAATCCTGTCAGGATTGTGGTGGATTCGGAGGCGAAAATACCTCTTGAGGCAAAGATGCTGAAAGACATAGCTTCCGCTCCGGTAATTGTTGCCACTACTTCCAGGGCGTCTGAAAAAAAACTCGAGGAGTTAAAGGCAAGAGGGGTTGAGGTAAAAATACTTGAGGATTGTAGGGGGAAAGTTGATCTCTACAAACTGGTTAGGAAACTGGCTCAGGAGGGTATTACCAGTATTCTTGTTGAGGGTGGAGGGACATTGAACTGGAGTTTGTTAGAGGCTAGATTGGTTGACAAAATTTTAATTTTTTTAGCCCCTAAAATTATAGGAGGAAGGAATGCTCCAACACCTGTTGACGGAAAGGGTATTACAAAGGTTCAGAGTTCAATAAAAGTTAGTGAAATTAACATTACACACTTTGAAAATGACATTTTGATTGAAGGTTATCCTTGTTACCGGGAGGTGTAACATGTTTACCGGGATTGTTGAAGAAGTAGGTGAAGTTGCAGAAATTAAAAGGGGTTTTTCCTCTCTTGTGTTGGCAATAAAGGCATCCGAAATAGTGAAAGATATAAAACACGGTGACAGCATAAGTGTAAACGGTGTGTGTTTGACTGTTACAGATTTCAATAGAAATTCCTTTTCCGCTGATGTAATGCCGGAAACTTTCCGCAAAACAAACCTCAGCAAGCTGCGGGTAGGAAGTGCAGTAAACTTAGAAAGAGCCATGAGAGCCGATGGAAGATTCGGTGGGCACATGGTTTTGGGACATGTTGATGGAGTTGGAAAAATCATTTCTACAATAAAAGAAGACAATGCAGTAATTTTCAGAATACAGCCTCCCCGGGAAGTAATGAGATACATTGTAAAAAAGGGTTCAATAGCGGTAGATGGTATCAGTTTAACTATTGCATTAGTTGATAGTGAAAGCTTTGGAATATCCGTTATTCCCCATACCATACAAAACACCAATCTCAAGTTTAAAGGGGTTGGAGATCTGGTTAATCTTGAAGTTGATATTGTAGGCAAGTACATAGAAAAATATTTAAATATGAGAGAGGAAAAAACCAGAATCGATTTAGATTTTTTAAAGAAAAGGGGATTTTAAGCAAAGGGAGGTATTGAAATGTTTAATAGAATAGAAGAAGCAATTGAAGATATAAAAGCTGGGAAAATGATTATTGTTGTTGATGACGAAGATAGAGAAAATGAAGGAGATTTGATTGTAGCAGCAGAAAAGGCAACACCTGAAGCGGTTAATTTTATGGCCAAACACTGCCGAGGCTTGATATGTGTTCCTATAACAAAGAGAAGAGCTGAAGAACTACAACTTTCACCTATGGTTTTAAATAACACCGATAACATGGGAACAGCTTTTACCGTTTCCGTTGATGCCAAAACAACTACTACTGGCATTTCTGCTTATGAAAGAGCAGAAACCATCAAGGCATTGATTGCTCCCGATACGAAACCCGAGGATTTGAGGAGACCGGGCCATATCTTCCCTTTGATAGCTAAAGAGGGGGGAGTATTGAGAAGGGCAGGGCATACCGAGGCAGCAGTGGACCTTGCCAGGCTGGCGGGGCTTTATCCAGCAGGTGTGATATGTGAAATTATGAAAGAGGATGGAACAATGGCCAGGGTAGCTGAACTTAAAGCTTTTGCTGAAAAATTTGGGTTTAAGATTATCACAATAGCGGATTTGATAAAGTATAGAAGGAAAAAAGAAAAGTTTATCGAAAAAGTGATAGAAACAACTTTACCAACTAAACACGGTGAATTTAAGTTAATAGCCTACCAGGACAGGCTTACAAAGGATACTCACCTTGCACTGGTCAAAGGAGACCTGAAAAAGGTAAAAGCCCCCCTTGTACGGGTGCATTCGGAATGTTTAACGGGTGATGTTTTCCGGTCCAGAAGGTGTGACTGCGGTGAACAGCTGGATAAAGCCCTGGAAATGATCAGCCAGGAAGGGGTTGGAGTCCTCTTGTATATGAGACAGGAAGGCAGAGGTATAGGCCTTGTTAATAAACTAAAAGCTTATGCTCTCCAGGATAAAGGGATGGATACAGTGGAAGCAAACAAAGCCCTGGGATTCTCTGCAGATTTAAGGGATTATGGAGTTGGTGCTCAGATTCTGAAGGATTTGGGGATTAAAGATCTCAGGCTTTTGACCAACAATCCCAGAAAAATAATAGGTTTAAAGGGTTATGGACTGAATGTTGTGGAGAGAGTTCCCATTGAGGTCTGCCCGAATGAAGTAAATGAGCAGTATCTTAAAACCAAAAAACAAAAATTGGGGCACATTATTTTGAATTAGAAAGGAAGGAAGGAAAATGATAAAAACATATGAAGGGAAATTAACGGCCCAGGGTTTGAAGTTTGGAATCGTTGTGAGCAGGTTCAATGAATTTTTTTCCAGCAAACTGCTTGATGGAGCCTTAGATAGCCTGAAACGCCATGGTGCAGAGGAAGAAGACATAGAAATTGTATGGGTGCCTGGGAGCTTTGAGATACCTGTGATGGCAAAAAAATTAGCTGAAAAAGGCAGGTTTGATGCTGTAATCTGTCTGGGAGCAGTAATCAGAGGGGCTACACCCCATTTTGACTATGTAGCCAGTGAAGTTGCAAAGGGTATCGCTCAAACCTCTTTACAAACAGGTCTACCAGTAATTTTTGGGGTAATTACAGTGGATACGTTGGAACAGGCAATAGAGAGGTCAGGCACAAAAGCAGGCAACAAAGGTGCAGATGCTGCTGAATCAGCAATAGAGATGGCAAACCTTATGAAACAGATAAGCAATCTATAAATGCCATATTTGTAGATGGCTTTTTTGAAGCCGGGTTTTTTTGATTTTTTGATTTTATCATTAGTTATAAATATATCTGAGTTTGAGAAGATTGCTGTTGCAATCTGTGTTACAATCTGGATGGAATCCATACCTTCGGTAATATCGGTCTGGATTAAACTCTAATATCTTACAGGTATCTTTTATCCTTAAATTTGATTCTTCTATAATATCCATAAATATCCATAAGCTGTCTTTTTTGCCGGGCTGATAACCATTTGTTTTTAAGATCACTAAAAAGGTCTAAATGTCGTTTTTTTTAGTATCTGCAGCTCGCATGTTAAATCTACTATGTTTTTTTCCAGTTTTTCTTTTTCCTTTTTAAGCTTTTCTTTCTCAGGATCTTTTTTGCTGCCGTTTTGAAAGATATAATCGGCTGAATCAAACAGTTTCTTTTTCCACTGATAATACTGGCTTTCGTATATGCCGTGTTTACGGCAGGTTTCTGCTATATTATTGTTTTTTAGGCCTTCAAGAACAATATAGATTTTTTATTTTGGTGTCCATCTTTTGCGTTTTGGCATAACTATTTCTCTCTCCGATATTATATGTTGAAGGAAGAAAACACGTTGTCAAACTGCCGCCGCCAGTATTCCCCCAGGCCTGGGGGAATACTGAACCACCTTAGAAGAACATATTCTGCTTAAAACACTACAAAATAATTTTGTCTGATTTGTTTTGCAGGTTTAGAAACATTATAGGTTGTAATTTCTTAACCGTTAACAATGTCTTATATCATGATTTTTTCTATTACTTGATAAGGGAAAGAAAAGGTTGTTTTTCCACTCATGTACAAAAAAATCTTGACAAAATCAATAATAATGTCTATTATTATTAATAGAGTTATTTTTGTATTTTTACAAAAGATTGGCTATACCGTTAATTCAGCAGTATTAATTAATCTTAAAAAAATCAAACGGCACATCCGGCACTCAACTCAATGTGTGTCTTACGGGTAACAACAATACTCCTGTATAACGATATTCAATTTTCAAATTTAACTCAACAAACAAACACCAAGTTGAGTGTCAGATTCCATCCAGAAAGCTATACGCGACGTTGATTAAGGCCTAGCTCAATATATAAAAAATTGCTGATTAAAAGGTATAGCCATATTTGTAAAAAAAATAAAGGAGGTGTTATTTATGACAAAGTATGAATGCACGGTATGTGGATACATTTATGATCCTGCCAAAGGAGATCCGGATAATGGGATCGCTCCGGGGACAGCTTTCGAAAACCTGCCAGAAGATTGGGTTTGTCCAGTGTGTGGTGTAGGAAAAGATGAATTTGAAGAGGTGAAATAATGCAGCCAGTAAAAATCAAAGAGAATATATATTGGGTAGGAGCTATAGATTGGGATGTAAGAAATTTTCATGGATACTTAACTCAGCGCGGAACAACTTATAACGCATACCTGATTATTGACGAAAAAATTACTCTTATTGATACAGTAAAACCACAGTTTTACGATGAGATGATTAAACGCATTTCCCGGTTAATCAATCCTGAAAAGATTGATTATATTATATCTAACCATGTAGAGATGGACCATTCGGGTGGATTGCCTAAATTAATGGAAATAGCTAAGAATGTTACAATAATAACTTCTCATAAAGGCCAACAGGGACTTAAAAACCACTATAAAAAAGATTGGAACTTTAAAACGGTTAAATCCGGTGACACTTTAAATCTTGGGAAAAGAAATATTAATTTTGTACTCACACCTATGGTTCACTGGCCAGATAATATGGTTTGCTATTTAGCTGAGGATAAAATTTTATTTTCCAACGATGCATTTGGACAACACTTAGCTTCTTCAGAGAGATTTGATGATAAACTTCCCATCCAAATTGTATTGGAAGAAGCAAAGAAGTATTATGGTAACATAGTTTTACCTTATGGTAACCAGGTAGCTAAAGCTTTAGAAACTGTAAGCGGTTTAGATATTGAAACAATTGCTCCAAGTCATGGAGCTATATGGCGTTTACATATTTCTGAGATTATAGAGTGTTACAAAAAGTGGTCTACCAATAAAACTGAAGATGTTGCCGTTATAGTCTATGATACCATGTGGAATTCCACGGAAAAAATAGCTTATGCCGTCCAATCGGCCTTTGAAGCAAAAGGCATTACCACTAAAATGCGAAACCTTAAGACCAATCATATTTCAGATGTGATAACTGATGTTGTAACTGCTAAATATATCTGTGTAGGTTCTTCAACTTTAAATAACAATATGCTTCCCACGGTTGCGGCATTTTTGACCTATTTAAAGGGTCTAGCCCCCAAAAATAGAGTTGGTCTGGCTTTTGGCTCTTATGGATGGGGAGGCCAAAGCATTGATCAGGTAGAGGACGTGTTAGAAAGTTGTGGATTTGACCTGCTTGACCAGATAAAAATACAATTCATACCGGATAATAACACCCTTCAAGAAATTACTAATAAATTAAAAGGGGAGATACCATGACTAAATTAAGAGAGTTATACAAGTGTGAAGTTTGTAGTAATGTTGTAGAGATTGCCCATGAAGGGGCTCCGGCTTTGGTTTGTTGTCACCAACCTATGGTAAAATTGGTAGGGAAAAGTGAAGACAAAGGCAAGGAAAAACATGTTCCTGTCATTAAAGAAAATGGTAATGGTATTCAAGTAGAAGTTGGTGATGTCCATCATCCCATGGAAGAAAAACATTATATTAAGTTTATAGAGGTATTAACCAAAGATAAGATTATCCGGGCAGAATTAGCACCTAATCAGGTTCCAGCTGCTGATTTTCCTGCAAACAAATCTGATGTGGTTGAAGTAAGAAGCTATTGCAACCTGCATGGTCTTTGGGTAACTCAATAGCATTTTAAAACAAATTTTAGGAGGAATGTTTTATGAATAAAAGTTTAAAAGGCACAAAGACAGAAAAGAATTTGTGGGAAGCTTTTGCCGGGGAATCTCAGGCAAGGAATAAGTATACATACTTTGCATCAGTGGCAAGAAAAGAAGGGTATCAACAAATAGCCGAAATTTTTGAAGAAACAGCACTAAACGAGAAGGAACATGCAAAGATCCACTTTAAATTGCTCCAGGGTATTGGCAGTACAATAGACAACTTAAAAGCTGCTGCAGCAGGAGAAAATAGTGAGTGGACAGATATGTATCCCCGCATGGCAAAAGAGGCCCGGGAAGAAGGTTTTGATCATATAGCAGAAATTTTTGAAGCAATAGCTGAAATTGAAAAACGACATGAGGAAAGATATAAAAAATTATTGGAAAACATAAAAAAGGGAACAGTGTTTAAGAAAGAAAATCTGGTAAAGTGGAAATGCAGAAACTGCGGACATGTTTATAAAGGACCGGAAGCACCAGAAACCTGTCCTGTGTGTGCTCACCCACAAGCTTTTTTTGAGGTATTAAGCGAAAACTACTAAATACCGGAAGTTTAAAAGTAATACCACCTGGTTAGGCTGTTGACAGCAGTAGGTCAACAGCCTTTTTAGGGTGCGGAAGTTAAAAATAGAAGAGACAATAAACAAGTACCTGGAGGAGACCGGTGCATGAATACGTACATAGGAATCACTCCTCACAATTTGGTTAAAAAAATGTTTCCATTTCGATTGTGGGAGGTGAATGAAGTTATCAAATTTGATTTGGAGTCATTATAAGCGAAAATAAAGATAATACTCATAATATCTTTTGTTTATGAGCATTATTATAGAATTTAGAATCATGGAAACTTTTGAGGTGAAAGGGGAATTTTTCAGGTTCTGAATGGAGGATTCACTATACCTTGAGGGTTTTCGAGAGAGTTAATAATATATAGAGGAGGTATAATCTGTGGACCTGTTCTGGCTGTTTTTCATCTTTGCTTTTTTGTTGCCGATGTTTAAACAGAAAAAACTTGAACATGAGCGATACAGGTTGATGAGATCGATCGAAATCAAAAGAGGCTCCAGGGTCATAGCGTTAATACACAGGCAGGAGACCTTTTCTTTCCTGGGCATGCCTATAAGAAGATTTATCAATATTGAAGACTCTGAGCAGATTTTGCGGGCGATTAGAATGACTCCAGATGATATGCCCATTGATCTTATTCTGCATACGCCAGGAGGTCTTGTCCTGGCATCGGAACAGATAGCCCATGCAATCCAGCAGCACAAAGCAAAAGTAACGGTGTTTGTTCCTCATTATGCTATGTCTGGTGGAACGATGATTGCCTTGGCTGCAGATGAAATAGTTATGGATCCCAATGCTGTCCTGGGGCCGGTTGACCCCCAGATTGGGCAATATCCTGCTGCATCTATTTTGAAGGTAAAGGAGCAGAAGAACATTAATGAAATAGATGATGAAACTCTTATTCTGGCTGATGTGTCTGAAAAAGCAATGAAACAGGTTAAAAATCGCATAAAAAAGATACTGGAAAGCAAAGTTGGAGCAGAAAAAGCGGAGGAGATCGCTAAGACCCTTGCAGAGGGCCAGTGGACTCATGATTATCCAATAACATGTAAAGAACTGGCTGAAATAGGGCTGCCTGTATGTGGCAAACTGCCTGAAGATATATACAAACTCATGGATTTATTTCCCCAACCAATGAGAGAAAGCAATGTGCAATACATTCCTTTGCCTTATAAACATCAGAAGAATTAAGCTTCTGCTGCCCCCCCTAAGGGGGCTTTGTTTTAGCTGCAGAATCATCACCCTCCCAGGGTGATATCCTGTTCCTGGTACCATTCCAGAGCTCTATAAAATTGTTCGGGTTTAAAGTCAGGCCAGAGTTCATCTACCACGTAAAAATCCGCATAGATGGATTGAACAGGTAAAAAACCACTTAATCTCCTTCGCCCTCCCCATCTTACAATCAGGTCTATATGGGATATATCAGAGGAAGCTATTTTATCAGCAATGTTAAATTTGTTTGAATCACTATGCTTATCGTTAGCCGAAAAATTCAAATCCCAGCTCCAGCTGTAATTTACCAGGAAATTTAGCTTGATTTTGCTTTTTCCGAATTTAACCCTTTTTGTATAAGGCAATAATTTTCCGGGGAAAAGGGGTGATTCTGTATTTCCAACTACCAGCAGATTAGCATCTTTGTTAGCCAGCTTTTCCACTGCTTCTACACAGGCTCTTGAAAACTCCTGGGTTTGGACGGCTGGCCGTTTTGTGTTGTCCTGGGTAAAACCATAAAACGTTAATTCCTCAATCCCTAAATCAAGGCAAATTTTATAAAGTTCAAATCCGGGTTCAATTCCGTATCTGTAACCCATGTGTTTTGGAAGGCCATGGGCTACGGCCCAGCGCCTGTTTCCATCAGGAATTATTCCAATATGCCTGGGGAGTCTTTTGAATTTAGGTGTGTTCATGGTTGAGTAAAATTACCTCCCGGTTGCTTGTTTTTGTTTATTTATTGCAGAAGGCAGCCTTTATAATATTGTTTACAATTATTTCCGTTTTTAAACGTGTTTTTTAATTTAAGGAAGGTGTCGTGTAACAGTTTCGATAACAAATAGAATCATATTTTGTAACATTTTGCAGCATTCCCCGGGAAATTTTTGCAATTATGAGCTCCGTTTTTCTGTCCAGTTTGTTTTATGTTTATTGATCTCAAAACAAAATTATTTTATACTAAAAATAAGGAATAGTAAGGAATCAAGGAATGAAAAGGAGGGAGATGCATATAATGATAGTAGCAAAAAAAATAAGGGAGCCTGAAGGCATGATAAAAGAAAGCAGAATTGGAAGAATTACCTCTAAACGTCAGTTAACAATTCCAAAGGACTTTTATGAAAAATTAAACCTTGGTAAAGACGTGGAAATCATTTTAGAAAAAGATGGATTAAAAATCAAAAAGCTAAGAAAAATAGAAGAAAGTTTTGATGATTACTCTGATTTAGTTTTGCAATCTGTTTTAGAAGATGGATTTACGGATAAAGAGGAAATTCTCAGTGAATTTAGAGCAAGAATGAATTTAATGCCTTTGGCCGTCCAGAAACTTCTTTCCGAGGCTAGAGAATACGCTAAAAACGATCCCAGAACCTCTGAAGAAATAGATAAAGAGCTCTTTGGTAAGGATTAAAATGCTGGATTATAAAGTATCACCAAAGGCCGAAAAATTTTTTAAAAAAATAAAAGATAAGTCTTTAAAAAACAAGTTTAAAAACGCTATTAGAGAAATACGTGAAGACCCATATATAGGAGAACCGAAAAAGGGAAATCTCAAAGGAATTCTGGGTTATGATTTTCGATATAACAACACAATTTATGAAATAGCCTATGAAGTTGCTAATATTGACGGTAAAGTAGTTGTCATTATTTTAGCAGGGACAAGAGAGAACTTTGATAAAGAATTAGAAAAATATATAAAGAGTTATAAAAATAAGACTGAATAACGCAAATTTCAAGAGGCCTATTTTAGGGCCTTTCTTTGGTTTTTATAAAGCATTGCAAAAAGTATTGGGTAGGTATCCTGTTTCGTGTTAAAACCGAGATTTCTTGTAGAATACAAAAAGATAAGAATTTGAAAAAAGTTTTTAAGGATTATCTTTCAAAATATGCTACCAAGCTCTAAATATATTTAAAGATACAGGTGCGCCCTATAAAATAAAAGCAATCCATGATTTGATTACTTAGTAAAAGCTTATAAAAAAATATTAGGAATATAAAAAAAATAATGATTAAATTGACGATTATTGGACGGGCGTTTTAGATAATTTTAGTAAGAGGATTCTTAAGGGGGATAAACCGTTTACCATTTTCCAAGAAAGAGCGTAAAGCAGATGACAGAGCTCTAACTCGAAACAATTAGATAAGAAGAATGATAACGCATTTAGGAAGATAGAACTGAAGGGAGGAGGCCACATTGATATTAGATTTTATAAAACTAAATCCCGCTGAAAACACAACGGTGTTAATATTAAATCATGTTAACCCCTGTTACTATCGGGATGTAGCCCAAAAAATCATGGCATATTCCCATTTGCATGCTGAGCAGGTGGGTTTTATAACAAAACCTAAAAATAATGAGAAAACAATCGCAAGGTTGGAAATGGCGGGAGGCGAATTTTGTGGGAACGGTATTCTTGCTGCAGGGGCATTGTGCAAATATGTGGGTTTAACAAAAAATAGTGGTTTTAAAATTGAATCTTCCGGAAGTGATAAGGTGTTAGAATGTCTCGTTAATGAAATAAAAAGCCGGTTCTATAATGTTAAATCATCCATGCCTCTGGATTATACACTCTCAGAATACAAATTATATGATGAGCATAAGTTTCTAAATGGAATTTTGGTTAAGTTAAAGGGCATTACTCATTTTCTTTATGAAACTCAAACCGAGGAAAGTGATTGGCTATTAAAAAGGCTTGTAACAAAACTTGCAAAAGAATTGTGTGGGGAGGCATTTGGAGTTATTCCATATATTCGGAAAAAGGGAGATGTTTTTATAAGGCCATGTGTATTTGTGCCCAAAACCGGAAGCTTGGTTTTTGAAAGGAGTTGTGGTTCCGGAAGTTTGGCCCTAGGTTTATGTATGGCCCACAAAATTAAAAGTTCTTTGCAACTTGGAATAAAACAACCGGGCGGCTGTATCAAGGTAACTATTAATGGAAAAAAAGAAAAAAACAGGAAGGAGGTGTTTGAGGTAAAACAGGCTTTCATAGAAACCAAGGTAGAGATTACCTGTGAGGGCAAAGTGTTTATCTAAAACACTGAAAGGAGGATAATGATGGTTCTTGGAACGGTAATTGTATATATGGTGATCCTTTTGGTAGTTGGTTATTGGGCCAATAAGCAAATCAAGGAAATGACAGATTTTCTTCTTGCCGGTAGGAGGCTGGGAATTTGGTTGACCACAGGAGCCCTGGCGGCTACACACTTTGGCGGTGGAATGGTAATGGGTGGTGGGGAATACGGTTTTCTTTACGGTTTATCAGGAAGCTGGTATGGGATTTCATGCGGAATAGGCCTGGTATTTCTGGCTTTTTTGACAGCCAGTAAATTTAGAGCTTTAGCTCTCTATACGGTTCCTGATTATCTGGAATACAGATACGGTGGAAAGAGCTTAAGGGTTCTGGGAGCCTTATTGTCGCTTGTAGCACTGGTTGGTATTCTTGCAGCCCAAGTTTTAGCTGCAAGAGGAGCTCTCGCCATACTTGGTTTCGAAGGCAATTCTGGAGCAATAATCGCTACTGTGATATTTATCATATATACGGTTCTCGGGGGACTTTGGGCAGCAACCATAACTGATTTTATTCAAGTAATAATTGCAGGTGTAGGTGTGGTGGTGGCTGCTTCCGTGATTCTGACAGATGTTGGAGGATTTGCGGGATTACAGGAGATGATCAAAACATCGGGTCAAACATATGATCCAGAATATTTCAATCTTTTCGGTATGGCGGGAAAAACAATAATGTGGCTTTTGATACCAACAGTAATGTACACTCTCATAGGCCAAGATTTCTACCAGAGATTATTTGCGGCTAAGGATGAGGTTACAGCAAGAAATGCTTCTTTGATAGGAGGAATATTTCTTATCATTATCAGCTTTTTCCCGGCTATTGCCGGAATGGGGGCAAAAGCTTACTTCCCTAAGTTGACTGATGGAAGTTTGGCTATACCCAAAATAGTTGGAGAGGTCTTTCCTGTTGGGGTAGGAGCAATAATCCTGGCTGCTCTCCTTGCTGCCATTATGTCCACCGCGGATTCGCTATTGACTGCTGGAACGTCCCATTTGATAAAAGATTTCTGGCTTGAGGTACTGTATCCTAGTAAAAAATACGGTGAAATAGAGGCATTAAAACTGTCAAGGATTTTTACAGGATTACTCGGGTTGGTAGCTCTGATAATAGCTTTTTCTGTTCCTACCATAATTGATGTCCTTATATATTCCTATACAATGTACACAGCAGGGGTGTTTATTCCGTTAATCGGAGGGGTTTTATGGAAAGAGGCAACTAGGGAAGGTGCGTTATCCTCTCTGATAATAGGAGCTCTTGTTGCCATTATTGGAATACTAACAGGTTTAGATATTGCAGGAATACCAGTAGAAGTATACTCTGCTGTCGTATCCTTGGTTGTGTTTGTTGTTGTATCCATGCTGACAAAGAAAGAACAATTAAATTCGTCTGTCCAAGGAAAAATCTAAGATAGGAGGTATAAACATTGAAAAGCGATATAAAAATAGCCCAGGAGGCCAAACTAAAACCCGTAAGAGAGATAGCCTCAAGCCTGGGTATATTACCCGAAGAAATAGAACAGTACGGGGAATACAAAGCCAAGATATCCCTGAAAACCTGGACCCGCCTCAAAGACCAACCTGACGGCAAGCTTATCCTGGTCACAGCCATCAACCCCACTCCTGCCGGTGAAGGCAAATCCACCACCACAGTGGGTCTCGGTCAGGCCTTTGCC
>Ga0180891_1159_pt1 | contig 15179 bp, 11 predicted proteins | sample Deesub1362A_J573_FD_124284 | JGI IMG/M metagenome (GOLD analysis project Ga0180891, IMG submission 124284) | Thermoanaerobacterales bacterium JdFR-68 | reverse complement strand
AAAAACTATAACACTCCTATCTTTTAAGGTCGACCTCTCACGTATACCATTTGATGTCTTTAAGGATTGATGAATGTTGCTGAATTAACGGGATAGCCATAAAAAATTATATTTCGTTGTTTGATTGGGCATTTAGTAATATACCACAGCTTTTGCATTTTATTCAAACGTGATCAAGAAGTTTTAATCATGGATAAACTCTTTTGTTTTAAATACGCCTTTCATATTGATTTTGCTTGTTGAATGCAAATTCTTTTATTCTTAAGTACATTATGCTGTTACCATCAGAATTTTTCCGGATATTTAAAATTTATATGGCCATGCCTTATAACCAGCAACTTTTTCTATGTTTTATATAGTGAATCGGGTTTTAATCAATGTCATGTATAGCTTCCTGGATGTAACCACACCTTCTTAGAGCAAAACCGGACCGGATTCTATGCGAAACCCTGCCAGTAAATCCTCACGAGGGCACTCTATTCCCCCTTCCGATTTTGTTTCCTCTCTTTGCAGGTTCCATTTGCCAAAAACCTATAATGCCTCTTTTAAAAGATACGCTTGTTGAGTGTACTGTTTAATGTTTTTAAGGATTAATGCATGATGCTAAATTTATGGAATAGCCATATTAATTTCAAATCATTAATTGGTAAGATTTTATGGCTACTACCATACCCTGAAAACAACTCATCTACCGAGCTGACCATTCCGGCTTGGCTCCGGCAATTCTTGCGGACCACCCGACACTCAATTCAGTAAAGCAAAGCTACAAACATCATATATTCCCCTAAAGTAGCCTGGTCCTTTCTACTTGCGATAACACCGCACTAAATTGAGTGTCGGGCTTCGCTAACCCTGATTATCCGCTCGAATCAAATCGCTACGCCGGAATAGGTCATCTCCTTCAATGAATTTTTATTCTTCTGATGGTGCTGATAGCAGCATGTATGTCTATACTATCCCATGATTGAAAATCCTCTAAAAACAAAGACATGGCTTAAACCCTTGCTACAGCTTTTACGCTATCATTTTCATCAAGCTTCATAAGGGTAACTCCCTGAGTATATCTACCCATGGTTGAAATTTCTTTGACTCTGATTCTTATTACAACTCCCCTTTTGCTTATAAGCATAACTTCATCATATTTATCTTTGATTACTTTTAGGTCAACTATATATCCTGTCCGTTTGGTAATTTTATGGGTTATAATTCCCTTTCCTCCTCGTTTCTGGATTCGGTATTCTTTAATATCTGTCTTCTTGCCAAAACCGTATTCCGTCACCGTCAGAATCATGGCATCTTTTTCAACCAGGTCAAGTCCAACTACATAATCATCTGCACCCAGTTCTATTCCTCTAACACCCCGGGCATTTCGCCCGACATTTCTCACATCCTTTTCTGAAAACACGATGGCATGACCATTTCTGGTTCCCAAAACTATGTGCTGGTCTCCATCCGTAAGCCTGACACCTATGAGTTCATCATGTTTTTTTAAATCTATTGCAACCAAACCCGTTTTACGGGAGGTTTCATATTCAGATAAATCGGTTTTTTTGACCATTCCTCTTTTTGTAATCATTAACATGTTGTAATCGCTATCAAATTCTTTAATGGGTATGATAGTCGTTATTTTTTCACCCCTGTTAAGCTGCAGCAAATTAACAACAGGGGTACCTTTTGCTGTTCTTCCTGCTTCTGGAATCTCATAGCCTTTCAGCTTGTAGAGGTTACCCTGATTTGTAAAGAAGAGTATGTGATGATGTGTGGTGGTAGTTAAAAAATGTTCTACATAATCATCTTTAATAGTGCTTAATCCAACAATACCTCTACCACCTCTGCGCTGGCTCCTGTAGGTAGCCAATGGAAGCCTTTTAATATAACCAAGATTGGTCATTGTGATGATAATATTTTGTTCTTCTATTAAATCCTCTTCTTCCATTTTATCCACTGCTGAAGTTATTCTAGTCCTTCTTTTATCATTGTATTTTTTCTTTATCTCTAGTAATTCTTCCTTTATGATTTTGAAAACCAGTGCCTCATCATTCAATACTGTTTTATAATAGGAAATTTTTTCTAACAGTTCCCTGTATTCTTCCTCAATTTTTTCCCTCTCAAGGCCTGTTAATTTCTGTAGACGCATATCCAAGATTGCCTGAGCCTGTTTCTCCGTTAAATCGAAGTTTTCCATTAATCCATTTTTTGCTTCTTTCACCGTATGTGATTGTCTTATAAGCTTAATGACAGCATCGAGATTATCCAAAGCAATCTTGAACCCTTCTAATATGTGAGCCCTTGCTTCCGCTTTCCTGAGTTCAAACCTGGTTCTCCGGATTACTACATCCTTTTGATGCATCAAGTAGTGATATATCATCTGTTTTAAATTCAAAATCCTGGGTTCTCCATCCACAAGGGCCAGCATTATTACCCCAAAGGTTACCTGCATCTGGGTGTGTTTGTAAAGCTGGTTAAGAATAATTTTGGGGTTGGTATTCCTTTTTAGTTCAATGACTATCCTCATACCCTTTCTATCGCTTTCATCTCTGAGGTCTGCAATTCCGTCTATTTTTTTTTCTCTAACCAGTTCTGCTATTTTTTCTATAAGTTTTGCTTTGTTAACTTGATATGGTATTTCAGTAACAATAATTCTCTTTTTGCTGTCATTGACTTTTTCTATGTTTGCCTTGGCCCTTATTTTTATCCTACCCCGCCCCGTCTTGTAAGCGCTCCTTATGCCTTCCCTTCCCATGATCAAACCAGCAGTAGGAAAATCAGGACCCTTAATAACCTGCATCAACTCTTTTATAGTAATCTCGGGGTTATCTATCATCATCACAACCCCGTCTATAATTTCTCCTATGTTGTGAGGGGGGATATTGGTAGCCATTCCAACAGCTATACCTGATGATCCATTTACAAGGAGATTGGGGAACCGGGAAGGCAGAACAGCAGGTTCTTCAATGGTTTCATCGAAATTGGGCACAAAATCCACTGTCTCTTTATCTATATCAGTCAACAATTCCATGGCAAGGGGTGACAACCTTGCTTCCGTATACCTCATGGCCGCTGCTGAATCTCCATCAATAGAACCGAAGTTCCCGTGGCCGTCAATCAAAGGATATCGTATGGAAAAATCCTGGGCAAGCCTTACCATAGTGTCGTAAACAGCGGCATCTCCATGGGGATGGTATTTACCCAGTACATCCCCAACAATACGGGCTGATTTTCTATAGGACTTATCGGGGGTAAGGCCCAGTTCCCTCATTGCATATAGTATCCTTCTATGAACGGGTTTTAGCCCATCCCTCACATCGGGTAAAGCCCTACCTACAATAACGCTCATTGCATAATCTATATATGATTTTTTCATTTCATCATTGATATTTATTGGTATAACATTCTTTCCAACAGCCTTCATTCATCAAATCCACCCTTCCAAAAATAATTTCACCAAATCACCCAAAATAAACAAGCTATAAGAACATTATATCACTTTCCTTTTAAAAAGCAATTATAGAACCCATCAGGAGTTTTACACCCGATGGGTTCTAGTCCAAAACATCCACAGGTTTTACCTTTTTAAGTTTTTTCTTCCTGATTTTAATGACAACAGTTGCAAGGTAACCCATGGGGCAAAAGGCACACCATGTACGGTAGTGAAAAACAACACCAACAATAATTGTTATAACTAACTTTTGAGTGCCGGGCCCTTGACAAAACCCATCCGAAAATTTTTTAGTTATTAAGTACTGACCGGATACTTCAACAACAGCGAATGTAATTCTCAGGTATCCGGAATTTCGATGGGCATGGAAAAGGAAAATCGTTTTTTCGATGACCGCTGCACAGGTTTTCAATGAAGCAAAGCAGCGTGCTTTAATCAACTGCAGCCTGACAGCCAAAAATATACGTGAATTCCTTTGTCCGGTTGGCTTGTATCTACCCCGGGCAATGAGGCAGTCAAGGCCGCCATAAGGCGCCCTTAAGGGTTGCCTTGACTGCCGAAGCTGGCCGGTGTAAAATTTCACAAATCGGGTAATGCTATCTAACCAACCCACGTATTTCTTTAGAAAAAGTTTGTTAGATATATTAGCTTAACCCTTAATCAACTGTTTTTGAGAAGAACCATCTTTCTTTTCCTTTTGTCCGAAACATAGGCCCTCAAAATTCTTGATGAAAACCTGTGTTGTAAGCCTGTCCATGTAATGGCGAGTGGGCTAAGCCAAAAACGCCTGGATTCTTTAAACAAATCTCCCGCGTTTCAAGGCTGTCGAGTTGAGTAAACTCAATGCTGTTGTGGAATTTCTGAATAATTTGATTTACCAGTTTCTCTTCCAAAGGAACAGTAAAAACCACTTTGAACCATAAAGCACAGCCACCTTCTCTTCAAGGGTATGCAGACAAACAAATCTTTGCCCCTTCAATCATATAATGAATAAAAGCCGGTAAAAAACTACAGGTGGTCTTGCTTATGGCGAATTTAAAAACTATAAACCTTGCAGTTTCAGCCCATGGATATGGTGCTGAAGCAGCTTTCGATTACAGGGCTCAGCAAACAGGATACACTGTGATTAAGCCCAGAACAGGCAGGGAATTCTTAGAGATATTACAATATTATTCAAAACAAGGTGCCATTGAAAACGTGAAGATATTCAGTCATTCATACCCCAGGGGAATAATCATGACCAACTGGAGCGGTTTTTACAAATCCCCAGGGCCTGAAGATACTCCCAGGGCTGCGTATGTTAAAGACATGGCACTCACGGTAGAACGAGGAGAAATTGTTTTCTCATCAGAGGTAAAATTTATGCTTTTTGGTTGTAACATCACCAATGCTAGTTTTACTCAGGACCTGTCTTTGTCTATCAAAGGAGTTGTTATTGGAGCAGAGGGTGGGGTATATCCCGAAATCATAAACGGAAGAGAAACTGGTGTGTTCATTTCCACCCATAGGTGGATAAAGTATTGCAACGGCACTGTAGCCGTTTCAAATCTGGGAAAAAGAATAAGGGCCTGGTAGGGAGGGTTTATCTCGGTTTGCAGATTATCTCTGAAACCCATGTATCTAAAATGCTGCTGGCGTGGGCAGGTTTTAGAATTACAGCGGTATCAGCACCCCTCCCTGTACCTCCTATTGCTACGACGTTTTTACCATACGGAATTAAACCTGCATCAAGGGCCATTGTTGCAATTTCAACACAAACTTTCACACCCTGACCGAACATGCGAAGGGTGTGGGCCATTATTTCTACAGGGTAAACTCCCTGAAACTTGTTTGACATGGACCTTTCTGCACCTGAAAGCACATGAGTGGTTGTCAGTACCTTAACTCCCTTCGATTCCAGCTGTTTTCTCTTCTCCTCCGCCATTTCATTTTTGCCGGGTTCCCTATAACCATTAACATGGGTAACGCAAACTATGTTTAACCCGCTCTCAAGGAAATACTCCACAGTTTCACCAGTGTTGGATGCGACTACAATATCCTTTATACCCCTCTCTTTGGCCGTTTTAATGGCCAGTTCAGCGGTCTTTTGGGTAAAAGCTTTACCTTTTCCATCCCAGTACATACACATACCTCCTCATTCTTATATAATTACAGTATACCCCTTAACAGGAAATACATACTTTTAATTTCGTTAATCACGACCTGATATCCTTTATTTAAATAATTTTTTTACAAGGTTACAGGTCGTGGAACATCCAGTTCATTTTAAAAAAACCCCTATAGCTCAGTTCAAGCTACAGGGTTATAAACCACCAAACACCTTTGATACCAAGTTAACCCAAAACTTTTTTGATCTGTTCCATTGCCCAGTTTATTTCATCTTTGGAAATTATTAGTGGAGGCGCAAAGCGAATAACGGTTTCATGGGTATCCTTGCACAGTAACCCGTTGTCTTTCAGCTTTTCGCAATACGGTCTGGCGTTTTCTTTGAGTTCCACACCTATTAGCAAACCTTTACCTCTTATTTCCTTGATTACAGGATTTTTGATTTCCATAAATTGTTCCATAAAGTATTTACCCATTTCCAGGGATCTTTCTATCAGGTTTTCCTCTTCTATCACATTAAGGGCAGTTATGGCACATGCACAAGCCAGAGGGTTTCCCCCAAAAGTAGAACCATGGGAACCGGGTTCAAAGACTCCCAGAATGGATTTGTCAGCTGCAACGGCAGAAATTGGAACAACTCCTCCACCGAGAGCCTTTCCTAAGATGTAGATATCAGGCACAACATCCTCCCAATCACACGCGAAACGTTTACCGGTACGTCCCAGGCCTGTTTGAATTTCATCAGCCACTAACAACACGTTGTTTTTCTTACATACTTCATAGGCTTCCTTCAAAAAGCCCTCTCTCGGAATTTTTATTCCAGCTTCACCCTGGATGGGTTCAAATAGAAATGCAGCAGTGTTGGGAGTAATAGCAGCCTTTAAGGCTTCTATATCTCCGTATGGAATGATCTTGAACCCTGGGGTAAAGGGACCGAATCCCCGTCTGTAGTCTTCCTCTGAAGAAAAAGATATGATTGTTGTGGTTCGACCATGGAAGTTTCCTTCACACACAATTATCTCAGCCTTGTTCTCCGGAACCTTCTTTACATCATATGCCCAGCGCCGCACCGTTTTGATGGCCGTTTCAACAGCCTCTGCCCCTGTATTCATGGGAAGCACCATGTTTTTCCCCGTAAAATTAGCTACCTTCTTGCAGAAGGGGCCCAGCTGGTCATTGTGAAAAGCCCTGGAAGTCAAAGTTACCTTGTCTGCCTGCTTCTTCAGGGTATCAATTATCTTGGGATGCCTGTGGCCATGGTTAATAGCGGAATACGCGCTGAGCATATCCATGTACTTATTGCCTTCAGGGTCCTCAACCCAAACACCTTCGGCTTTCGATATAATTATTGGTAATGGATGATAATTGTGGGCACTGTACTCCTCCGTCATTTTGATAATTTCCTGTGACTTGATCATTAAAAAACCTCCTTTTCCTTAATTTTATTATTAAATTATGGTTATACTTTTTAACCACCAGTTTTTTATATATTTAAGCTTGGCCTTAATCAACATTTCCAGCATCTAACTTGATGTTGATTGAGGTTTGTTAGATATATTGGCTTAACCATTAACCAACTGTTTTGGAGAAGACCCATAAATACTTAGATAAAACGGTTTAAAAATATAACTCTTGCAAAAAACATACCATATTGTAGACCAAGAGGAGGGTAGGTCTGAAAATTTAATATAATTTATTTTGCATGCAAAAATATTTGCTATGAAAAAAAATTTGCTTCAAAGTTTGTTTGCTTAAAAATACTTTTAGAACTTATTTAATAATTATACATTATAATGTATGATTATTCAATAAAAGTTTTTCTGTTTTATTCCTCTCCAAAATAACTGTTTAAAAGTCAAAGCAGCAGCTGATACATCTGACCAACTTTATCTACACAAACACCCGGGCTGGTTAGATAGCTCTGCCCGGCTTGAGCTGTTTTATATGTCAATAACTTGAGAAAATATAACTCTACTGTTAAATGATATATCCCACTAGTTGAGTGCCGGGTTATATTCGAAAAGCTATAAGCGATGTTGATTAAGACCATCCTCAATACATAAAAAAAAGCTGTTGATTAAAAAATATAGCCATTTAAAGTAATAGTTTTTCTCCAAAACAGTTGGTTAAGGGTTAAGCTAATATATCTAACAAACTTTATCTAGAGAGATACGAGAGTTGGTTAGATAGTCTTGCCCGGCTCAAGAATTTCTACACCGGCCAGCTTCGGCAGTCAAGGTAACCCTTAAGGGCGCCTTACGGCGGCCTTGACTGCCTCATTTGATCGGATTAGGTTTGCATGGCATTTAACTCAACTAAAATGGAAAAGAACCAAAATAATTAACCGGGCCCTGGCTATTTTAGTTGTTCCCTTTAGCGGTTCGAGGGTAAACTGTGCGAGCTTTGCCCGCCCTTGACTTATTGTACTCCATAAGCCCGGTTAAAAATCAGGTCATCTCCCTCAATGAATTTTTATTCTTCTGATGGTGTTGTTAGCAGCATGTATGTCTATACATCTATACATCTAAATTTTGCACTTCCTTTGCATGCTGCTGGATGAACTCCCTTCGGGGTTTTACCTTATCTCCCATCAAAATTGTGAATATTTCATCCGCTTCTATGGCATCTTCAAGGGTAACCTGTAAAATAGTTCTCGTTTCTGGATTCATGGTTGTCTCCCACAGTTGGTCAGGATTCATTTCACCCAGACCTTTAAACCTCTGGATTGTTACGCCATTTCTCCCGATCTGTTTTAGGAGCTTTTCAAGTTCCCTATCACTGTATGCATAATACTCTTTCTTACCTTTTTTTATCTTATAAAGAGGCGGCTGAGCAATGTATATGCTGCCATTTTCAATCAGGGGTTTCATGTACCTGTAGAAAAATGTGAGGAGAAGTGTTCGTATGTGTGAACCATCTATGTCCGCATCTGTCATTAAAATACACTTCCCATATCTGGCCTTGTCTTTATCAAAATCCTCTCCTATGCCCGTGCCCATAGCCGTTATGATGGATCTTATTTCTTCATTGTTCAGTATCTTATCCAAACGGGCTTTTTCCACGTTTATAATTTTTCCCCTCAACGGCAGTATAGCCTGGAATCTTCTATCTCTTCCCTGTTTAGCTGAACCACCTGCCGAATCTCCCTCCACAAGGTAGAGCTCTGTGCCTTTGGGGTCTTTCTCAGAACAATCTGCAAGTTTGCCAGGCAGGGAAAGGTTTTCCAGGACGTTTTTTCTCCGGGTTAATTCCCTTGCTTTTCTTGCAGCTTCTCTAGCTCGTGCTGCACTGATGCACTTTTCAATAATCTTCTTAGCAATAGATGGATTTTGATCCAGGTAATTTCCTACTCCCTGAGCAACAATAGAATCAACTATTCCTCTTATTTCACTGTTAGCCAGCTTTGTTTTTGTCTGACCCTCAAATTGGGGATTCAAGGTCTTTACACTGATAACTGCTGTCAAACCCTCTCTAATATCATCTCCTATCAGGTTGTCCTCGTTTTCTTTTAAGAGATTGTTTTTCCTGGCATAATCGTTGACTGTTCTGGTAAGAGCTATTTTAAATCCGCTCAAATGAGTACCACCTTCATGCGTATTTATATTGTTGGCAAAAGAAAAAATGTTTTCTGTATAGCTTGTGGTGTATTGAATTGCTACTTCAACGTGTGAACCGTCTTTCTCTCCTTCAAAATAAAGGGGTTCATTATGAAGCACATCCTTGTTCCTGTTTACATACTTCACAAAAGAAACTATACCACCATCATACTTGTATGTGTTGGACTTGCTTGTTCTCTCATCAACTATCTCTATCTTCAGGCCCTTGTTCAAGAAAGCGAGTTCTCTCAATCTCTGGCACAAAACTTCATAATTAAAATTAATATCCTCAAAAATCTCGGGATCAGGTTTAAAGGTTATTATAGTGCCAGTTTCTTGAGTAGATTCCCCTTCTTTGAGCTCCGTTACGGGTTTACCCCTTTCATACTGCTGAGTGTAAATTTTGCCGTGCCTCTTGACTTTTACAACAAGCCATTCTGAAAGGGCATTTACAACAGAAACACCTACTCCATGGAGACCACCTGAAACCTTGTAGCCCTGGCCGCCAAATTTACCTCCTGCATGAAGCATTGTTAAAACAACTTCAACTGCTGGTTTTTTAACTTTTGGATGAGGTTTAATGGGTATACCTCTGCCGTCATCTTCCACCGTTATTGAATTACCCTTGTGGATTATAACCCTGATGCTGTCACAATAACCTGCCATAGCTTCATCAATGCTGTTATCTACAACTTCATACACCAGGTGATGTAGACCCTTAGGGCCTGTGCTGCCAATGTACATTCCAGGTCTTCTTCTAACTGCTTCAAGGCCTTCAAGCACCTGAATATCTTCTTCGCTGTATCTGCTTGTCATTTTATCAGCCATACAACTAACCTCCATTCAACTATCTTTACACGAAAAAACCGTAACAGCGTTAGGCCTTAAGCCATTACGGCTTATCTTTTATAGCTCTTAAAAAATTACTCCTTTTCTGGAGAGTGACGGATGAAATGTGTGTCATGTAAACACATCGATTCGTGATTACAAAGGATTTGGGTTTTCCTTTTGAGACTTCTTTTATGAAACCTTCTTCTTCAGCAATCTGCAAAAACTCTCTGGTGCTTTCTGCAATTTGTGTTGATTCTATATTGATGATGGCTATTACGTCTTTTGCCAGAACCATCTTATCTCTGCCAAGGTGTATAAACATAATTTAACCATCTCCTTTGAAAACAACAAGTGTATTGTATTACGTATTTTTAATCATATACCTGAGTTTGGAGTAAAAATTTACCAGTTATTATCCAGCAAGAGTATCAACAATTATTAACAAAAAGTAGTGGTGAAATTAAATTAGACTCTTAAACCTTTGATTTTACTATAGGAGCTTCAGCAAGCAAAAAGATTTTTCTCTACTGCGTTTTCAAGGGAGAAAATAACTGGCGTTGGAAAAAATGTCACCAAACTTGGGTATATTTTTAAAATCTACTCTACTCTGAAAACAGTTTATGGTAAAAATGCAATAGCAAGATAAACCTAAGACAAATAATTACCCTGCATGCTTCCTTACGGCAACAATCTGTGGTGCACCAGGCTATTGAGGTCAAACTACCCTATGGACTAAAAGCACCAGGCAAGGTTCGACCTTCTAACACCAGCCGCTGTTGATTTATCTTACATAAATCCGTTTTCATCCTTCTGATGGTGACACCCAGCAACATGGGAAACTACCCTGAAAATATTCTTTAAATAACTGAATTGTTATTGTTAATGGATCTGCAGTAATAGCACAATTGGTGTTTTTCATCGTGGAGCCGCTTGCACTCTACACAGGGTTTCCACTTTTGTTGCAGCTTCCATTTCCTGTACTTTAAATCCTTTACCACAATCTCTTTGAATCTTTCTCTCAGAACCTCATCTTTGATGTGAAAGGCTATTGCATCTACCTTTGCCAGTTCCTTTTCAGTTAAATCAATACTTTCTATCTTTTTACCTGTTTCCCCATCAAAGCCTTTGAATCTCCTAACTCCCACTTTCCCGCACTTAAATCTAATGTCTTTTATTATTTTGGAACCCAGCCTGCTGTTTATCCTATTCAGAATCTCATGCTTAAAAATCAACATGTTGTGAGCCCATACAGAGTTGGGTACATTTACAAACAGTACTCCCTGGTTAACGAAGGCAGGAGTCGAAAACCTGGAAAGCTTTCCTACTATATCTTCCCAGTATAAAAAAATCGTTTTTTCCTTGATCCGGGTGTCAAGACCAAGTTTCCTGATTCTGGTCCTTAGTATTTTTTCCAATTTCTCCAATACCAAAACACTCCTTTACAACACCCTTCTCTACCCTGAAAACCCTATCAGGTTGAATATCGGCATGCATTCCATCCGTAACCGTGATAAAAGTCTGTACGTGTTTTATCGTTTTAAGCAGAAATCTCTGCCTGTCTCTATCTAATTCTGAAAAAACGTCATCCAAAAGGAGTATCGGGTAATCTCCCACCTCTGATTTTATGAACTCCAATTCGGCAAGTTTTAGTGAAAGGGCAGTAGTCCTTTGTTGTCCCTGAGAACCATAAACCTTAGTATCTATTCCATTTATCAGAAAGGTTAAATCATCTCTATGGGGTCCTACAAGGGTAATTCCTCGTTCTATCTCTTTTTCCTTCATTTTTTGTAGTTTGTCTAAGAAAATATTATAAATTACCCGCTGTGCTTTATCAGTTACATCTCCTATAGTGGATATGTAATTTATTTCCAGGTCTTCTTTCCCTCCTGTTATTTTCCGCTGTATAAGTCTAGCCAGAATACTTAATTTACGTACAATATCCTGCCTTTTCAGCAATATCTGGGTACCATACTTGGCCAATTGTTTGTTCAATACTTCGAGAAGGCCAATGTCCTTTGAATTTTTGGATAAACTCCTGAGCAAATTGTTCCTTTGAAGTATTACTTTGTTATACTGGGATGTGTAAAAGCTGTAAAGGGGATTTACTTGAATCAGTTCTTTATCTATAAAACTTCTCCTTTTAGAGGGTTCTCCTTTCACAATGGAAAGATCCTGGGGAGAAAACACCACAACATTTATTTTTCCTACAAAATCCCTTAGATGTTTTTTTTCTACATTGTTTATCCAAACCCTTTTTCTGTCATTTTTTAAGTACTTTAACTTTATTTCAAGCTCATCTTCTTTCTTTATAACAATACCTTTAACCACATATCCTTTTGAATTCCACTTAATTAATTCAGTATCCCTAACGGTTCTGAAGGATTTACCCATGCTTAAAATGTATAAACTCTCAAGGAGGTTTGTTTTGCCCTGAGCATTCTGACCCACTATCAAGTTTATTCCAGGACTAAAATCCTGTTCCAATCCACTGTAATTCCTAAAACTTTTCAGGAATATTTTTTTGATGAACAATATGCTAACACTCCAATCAGCGTGTTACTTTTAATTTACCCACTTCCTTTATCATCACGACATCTCCTTGTTTTAATTTTCTGCTCCTTCTCAATTCTTGCTCACCGTTTACAGTTACATAGCCCTGTTTTATCAGCATCTTGGCCTGGCCGCCTGTTTCAACAATGTTTGCCCATTTCAAAAACTGATCCAGCTGTATAAAATCTGTTTTTATTTTTACCTGTCTCAATTTGAAACACCTTCTTTTACCTGATTTTTACAGGTAGTACTAAATTTAACTGGTTATTAAGGTTGAGAGGCTTTACAATACATGGGTTGACTTCATTTATAAACTCCATTTTTACTTCTTCTGAATCCGTAGCCTTTAAAGCATCCAGCAGATACTTGGAATTAAAAGCAATCATCAGGCTATCTCCCGATGTCCTTGCCTTTACCTGCTCCCTCACTTCTCCTATATCAGAATTAGAAGTTATTGTTATGCCCTCATCATCGATTTTGAGCTTTATTAAATTGTTACCTCTACCTTCTCTAGCTACAAGGTATGCCCTTTCTATGCTGTTGATCATGCTGCTTTTGTTCACTTCTACAACAGTATTAAATTGCTTGGGTATCACTTGATTATAATTTACAAATTCACCGTGCAGTAACCTGGAGACAACACGGGTATCTCCCATATCAAACAGTATCTGATTTTCAGTCAGGGACACAGTAAAATATTCATCATTATTTGGAGACAAAATCTTAGCAAACTCGTTAAGGGTTTTACCTGGTATTATTACATCCCTTTCCAGGTTTAATGAAGATTCTCCTCTACCTTCCCTAACTGCTATTCTGTAGCCATCAAGAGCCACTAATTTTATTCTTTCATTTCTAATCTCAAATAATTCCCCTATAAGTATTTGTCGTGTTTCATCAGTGGATACAGCGAATATCGTCTGCCGGATCATATCATAGAACAACCCCTGAGAGATTTTGATTATCTTTTCTTCTTTAATATCAGGGAGCCGGGGAAAATCTTCTACTGAGGAACCAGCTATGTTGAACAGGGAGTTTTTACATGTTATAACCGTCTTGTTTTTTTCTCCAACTTCAAGGGTTATCTCTTCTTCTGGTAATTTTTTTATAATTTCGGAAAACATGCTTGCTGGCAGCACAACAGCACCATGATTTTCGACAACACAGGGAATTATACATTCTATACCAATTTCAAGGTCTGTGGCTATTAAACGCAGTTTGGTGCTGTTTAATGTTTCAAAACAAATCCCTGTTAAGATAGGTAATGTGGTTTTGCTTGCTACCGCTTTTTCTACTCTCTGTAACCCGTACAACATACTTTCTCTGGTAAAAAGGATTTTCATTCTCAATCCCCCTAAAAAGTTATTAACAACTCACTGGCTATTATCCACGGTATTTAAAAATATTTATAGTAATAATAGTAATAAGACTTGTGGAATTTGTGGAAAAGCACAGTAAAACTTAAAAACTATTAAATTCTGGATGTTAATAACCTGTGGATATTGGGGATTTTTTTATCCACAAATCCACTAGAGCACTACAGTTTTTTTTATTCACATTTTTTCAACAGCAGAATCAACACCTTTTTCACAAAAATCAGTTTTTTATTTTATTAATGATTTCGTTGATTCTTTTTTTGAAAGAAGGTTTTGTTTCGATGTCTTTTAAAATTTTATCGTATGCGTGTAAAACTGTGGTATGGTCCCTTCCACCGAATTCTTCACCTATCTTGGGGAGGGAATGCTCTGTTAGTTCTCTTGAAAGGTACATCGCTATCTGCCTTGGGTAAGCGACAGCTCTGGTTCTTTTTTTGCTTTTGAAGTCTTCGATAGAAAGGTTGTAAAACTCTCCCACAATTTTTTGTATCAAAGGTATATCTATCTTTTTGGATTTGGATTCGGGGAGGATGTCCTTTAAAGCCTCTTTTGCCAGCTCCACGTTGATTTCTTTATTCGTAAGGGAAGAGTATGCCATAATTCTGATAAGAGCTCCTTCAAGTTCACGAATGTTTGTTTTGATTTTTTTTGCTATGTAAGCCATAACTTCATTAGGGATTTCCAGGTTTTCCATTTTAGCTTTTTTCCGCAGAATGGCGATTCGGGTTTCAAGGTCTGGGGGTTGGATATCTGTTATCAAACCCCATTCAAACCTTGACCTTAGCCTTTCTTCTAGTGTTGGAATTTCTTTTGGGGGTCTGTCACTAGAAATAATGATCTGTTTGCTGGCTTCGTGCAAAGCATTAAAGGTGTGGAAGAACTCTTCCTGGGTCCTTTCCTTCCCTGCAATAAATTGAATATCATCGATTAAAAGCACATCGATGTTTCTGTATTTGTTTCTGAACTGAACATTTCTGTCATCCCTTATAGAGTTGATGAGTTCATTGGTAAATTTTTCAGAAGACACATAAAGCACCTTTGCATCGGGATTATTACCCAAAATAAAGTGACCTATGGCATGCATTAGATGAGTTTTGCCAAGTCCCACTCCTCCGTAAATAAAAAGGGGATTGTATGCCTTGGCAGGGGCCTCTGCTACAGCAAGGGATGCGGCATGGGCAAAACGGTTGCTGTTTCCAATAACAAAAGTATCGAAGGTGTATTTAGGGTTAAGAGGGGTGGAGACAAAATCATTATCGGAATTTCTGGTAGTATTGAAGTTGT
>Ga0180891_1089_pt1 | contig 17066 bp, 13 predicted proteins | sample Deesub1362A_J573_FD_124284 | JGI IMG/M metagenome (GOLD analysis project Ga0180891, IMG submission 124284) | Thermoanaerobacterales bacterium JdFR-68 | reverse complement strand
ATTACAAGGTGACATTATCACAAGATAAGCACAGCGCCCCTAAGGGTTGCCTTGACTGCCGAAGCTGGCCGGTGTAGAAATTCTTGAGCCGGGCAAGGCTATCTAACTAACCTACGTATATCTCTAGATAAAGTTTGTTAGATAATATTAGTTCAACTCTTAACCAACTGTTTTGGAGAAGAACCCATTTTTTAAAATCAAATCCTCAACAGCCTTTTCAACGGCCTTCCTTTCCTGGCCTCGAAAGGAACCGAGGTTTTCAGAAACCTCCTCAATGTGCTTACCGATCAACTTCCGCATTTTTCTGAACCTAGCAAACACGCTGATACCCTTCATGATTTCTGCATCAACAATTCTACCATCCTCATCGGTAGCCAGAATCACAATAGCTCCTGCATTGATTACCCCTTTACTTCTACCTATAGCCACAATGCCTTTGTTTTTCAGTTCCAGGATTCTTTTGTTATAGTGTGTTACCTGAAAATACGTCAAAACAACCTGCACCAGCCAGAGTATCCCTATAAGAATCATGAATCTCAACCACATCTGCTTATCCACCCACTTTAACAAGGAACTTCGCTGTTTCTGTATCCGTCACTAACACATCTAGATAGCCCCCTCTGAGAGCGCCCAGTATAGATTTCTTTTTGTTCTTACCGCCAGCAACACCAATGACCAGAGGGATTTTTTTCAGCTGATCAAGGCTTATTCCTATAATTCTGTCGTTTATATCCACATCACATCTTTTACCATTAATATCAAAAAAAGCGGAACACAGGTCTCCAATGGCTTTTGCCTTTTTTAGTTCTTCCATATCTTTCTGAGTAAAATACCCCGCTTCCATCATAGTAGGAGATCCGGGCTGTCCTATACCTACAATTGCAATGTCCGCTCTGTTGCCTAATTCGAGGACTTCTTTTATCCGCTTGTCAGAACAGATGCTTTCTTTTACCTTTAAGCTATCAACTACCGCAGGCGCGTGCAACAGATGTGCTTTTCCTCCCATAGTTTTGGCACAGGCAAGCACGATCTGATTGGAATGCACATCAATTTTTGCATTACCTATACCGCCTATCAGGGAAACAAAATTGATGTCATAGTTCCTGGTGGAATGGATATGATTCAGGAGTTTAAACAGGGTAGTTCCCCATGATAATCCTACAACCACGTTGTCTGCTACAACCCTCAAAAAATACGTGGCCGCTGCTCTACCCAAAACATCCTTAAGACCGTCGTTTTCCTCAGGATAATACGGAACTATTATCGCCTCTCTAATACCAAAAATCGTCTCAATCTGTTTTTCTAGATCTGGATAACTGTGTTCCGAACGTATTGTTATCTGTACAATTCCCAATTCCCTGGCCCTTTTTAAGAGCCTTGAAACTTTGGGCCTTGAAATGCCGAGTTTTTTTGCAATATCATTTTGGGTCAATTCATCTTCATAGTACATGTGTGCAATTCGTGTTATTAAACGCACATCATCCCTATATTCCAACGTATCACCTGCTTGAACAATTGTTCAATATTTGAAATTTTGTTACGACTTTATTGTAACAAATCACGCATGTTTTGTCAAGGTTTTTTATAGGCTTTTGTGAGTTTTGCAAACTTTCTTGAAATTTTCAGCTTTAAAAATATGGTTATTCCATTGATTCAGCTTTTTCATCACAAATATATTTAAAACAACCCACTTAGAAGGCTTGGCCTTAATCAAAAGGAACATTATAGGTTTTGGGCAAATGGAACCTGCCGAAGGGAAGGAGCAAAATCGGATGTGAGACAGGAGGTCTCCGGAAAGGATTCACCGGCAAGACACCTCATTAAATCCGGTTCGATTTGCGAAGCAAAAGACCTTTTGCCCTGAGTTTGACACTCAACTCAATGTGTGTCTTACGGGTAACAACAATACTCCTGGATAATGATACCCAATTCTCAAATTTAACTCAACAAGTAAACACCAAGTTGAGTACCAGATTCCATCCAAAAAGCGGCATTGACTAAGTCCAGCCTCAATATAAAAAAAAGTTGCTGATTAAAAGGTATAGCCATTTTTAAAAATAAAAAACTACCCTCATGTAAGGGTAGCCGCAAACTCAATCTCTAAAAAGCTCTCTTATTTCCTGAATGGTGCGAAAAGGTTTGGTAATAATTCTCGTCGGCAGTGTGCGTATACAGTGCTGCAAGTCGTTCCGCAATTCCTCTGTTATACGGTGAGGTTTGGAAATAATCCTTTCAATAACATCAACGGTAAAGTATTTCAGCAATTCCTTTCTATCTATTGCAGTAGTCCGCCCACACTCCGAACACCTAATGCTTTTCAGGTGTTCTCCTATATAAGTTATTTCATGAACGGTTTCCCTGTCACACTTGAGACAATACAGCTCTGCCTTCAGGTTCCTGAGCAATGCAGACACCTCCCGGTCATAACCTATAATATAATTATACTCCCATGCGGTTAATTATTACAACCTCTTTCAGTATATTGAACAGGACCTCGTCAAAGTATTGCCTCGAGTGCAATATTTTGATGTTTCGGATCTTATTTGACACTACATATTGTGGTTGAAACTGATTTTGACGTGACCTTGGTATATTGAAAATTCATAGGTGTTAAACAAATCCTTACCCTGGCTTATAACCTTTTTTATTAGTAATAATATATCCACAAAGCAGTATAATATTTTATGTTTCAGGTAAAAGGAAAATGCTGAAACGGTGTTGAATTAATGTATAGACATACATGCTGCTAACAGCACCATCAGAAGAATGAAAATTCATTGAGGGAGATGACCTATTCCGGCGTAGCGACTTGATTCGAGCGGATAACCAGGGTTAGCGAAGCCGAAGATGGAGGCGGGCCCAAGGACAGGATGTCCGAGGCCGTCCTTTGATGCATGGATGCAGAACAGGACGGGAAACCCGCTGGAGCCGGAGGCTGACCCGATACTCAATTTAGTGCGGTGTTATCGCAAGTAGAAAGGACCAGACTACTTTAGGGGAACATATGATGTTTGCAGCTTTGCTCTACTGAATTGAGTGTTGGGTGGTCCGCAAGAATTACCGGAGCCAAGCCGGAATGGTCAGCTCGGTACATAAGTTATTTTCAGGGTAGATTGACCCTGTTTAAAATAATTGTTTCCATGCTCCCAAATTCCACCAGGAGGTTTATGTTTTATGCTCCAAAAGATCAAAGAACTGATAAAAAATGAGGACAAGAAAAACCCCTTGACAGACCAGGAAATAGCAAAACAATTAAAGGTCCGAAGAGAACAAATTACCAGCATCAGGCTGGAAAGAGGCATCCCGGATTCCCGGGAAAGGCGTAAACCCTTTATCATGAAGGACATGACAAGGATTCTAAAATCTGATCCTGGTATTTCCGAAAGGAAGCTGACAAAAAAAATCAAAGACCTGGGATACAATGTCTCCCGGTACACAATTAGACAGCTGCTTAAAGAAATTTCCCAATTCCCTGCTAAAAATACTTCCAGGGAAAAAGGGCGCGAACCTGTTACAATGGGCAGAGAAAATTACCCGGGAAAAGTATATTATAGAAAAGAAGCTCCCAGGACCATAAAGGGCTTTAATAACGGTGATAATGCTTTTTCCAGCATAATCGGCAGTGACGGCAGCCTGAAACCGCAGATTCAACTGGCCAAAGCTGCTGTTCTGTATCCTCCCAATGGCCTTCACACACTGATACTGGGTCCAACGGGTGTCGGAAAAAGCGATCTGGCTGAAGCCATGTATAACTTTTCCATTTCCTCTGGTGTTTTAACCCAAAATGCACCTTTCATTGTATTCAATTGTGCAGATTATGCCGATAACCCTCAACTTTTAATTGCTCAACTGTTCGGTTATGTCAGGGGGGCATACACCGGAGCAGAAACAAGCAAGCAGGGCCTTGTAGAAATGGCTCATAAAGGTATTCTGTTTCTGGACGAGGTCCACCGCCTTCCCCCAGAAGGTCAAGAACTGCTGTTTCACCTTATAGATAAGGGCAGGTTCAGGCGGCTGGGTGAAACGGAAAACATCAGAAGTGCGGAAGTATTAATTATTGCAGCTACAACGGAAAATCCCGATTCTGCCCTCCTGCAAACCTTTAGACGTCGAATTCCCATGGTTATTGAACTGCCTCCTTTAGAGCAGAGACCCTTAAAAGAAAGGTACCAAATGATTGTAGAATTCTTTTATAAAGAGGCTACCAAAATCGGGGTTAGCATTCATGTTAACAAAGAAGCTATTATGGCTTTGCTGCTTTACGATTGTCCCGGTAATATAGGACAATTATTAAGCGACATACAGGTTACATGTGCCAAGGCTTTTTTAGATTATGTAACAAAGAAAGACAGCAACATGAAAGTGACGATAACTCAGTTACCCACTCATACAAAAACAGGTCTTTTAAAAATTCAAGTTCAGCGGGAAAAGATTGAAAAACTTGTAAACAATGATTTGTTCATAGCTCCCAACAAGCGTTATGTGCACAGATATCCAAAGGAAGATATTTACACTCTGCCAAAGGAGATTTATCAATACATCGAAAAACGCCATGCCGAGTTAAAGTCTCAAGGGCTGCCAAAAGACGTCATAAATTATATTATCGGAGGGGAAATAGAAATTCGATTCCGCCGCATTATTAAACACGTGAAATCAACCGTCAGGCCCCTCGCTCAGGATGACCTTATAAAAATAGTAGGGTTTGATGTGTTTAATGCCGTCAAGCAAATGCTGAAAGTAGCTCAGGGTAAAATGGGTATAAATGCCGAAAATCTTTTCCATGTGTTAGCTGTCCACCTAAGCACTTCCTTAGACAGGTTGAAACAGGGAAAAACAATAATCAATCCTCAATTAAACAAGCTGAAAAAACAGGCATCAAAGGAATTTGAAGTTGCAAAGGAAATGGTATCTGTTGCAGAAAAATACCTTGATGTAAAATTTCCTGAAGATGAGATTGGATTTGTAACAATGTACCTGCAGACTCTCACCGAAACAGAAGAAACCGCTGCTCAGGGAAAAGTCGGTGTTGTTGTGCTCTCTCATGGTCGCGTTGCATCAGGAATGGTGGAGGTGGCAAACAAGCTGCTGGGTGTTGTCCATGCCAGGTATGTTGAAATGTCTCTTGATGAGGAACCTGAAAAGGCTCTGGCCAAAACAAAAAAAGTTATAAAAACGGCCGATGAGGGCAAAGGGGTGCTGCTGCTTGTAGACATGGGCTCTCTCGTCACCTTCGGTGAAATAATAACCAATGAAACAGGTATTCAAACAAGAACCATAAGCAGATGTGATACCCAGCTCGTTATTGAAGCAGTTAGAAAGGCTATTCTGCCCGGTGTTACTCTGGATGAGCTGGCTGATACCCTTGAGGAAAAACCAGCCTGTATTACCAGGCTTTCCAGCAAAAGCAAACCCAAAGCCGTTATAACCCTCTGTATTACCGGTGAAGGTTCGGCGGTCAAAATAAAAGAACTCATAACAAACATACTGCCTGATATAGATCAATACGTAGAATTCATTGCTTTGGGTGCCAAGGAAGGAAATATCCAAAACATCATCACTCAAATCGCTGCAACCAAAGATGTTGTTGCCGTTGTGGGAACAATCAATCCAGAAATCGACAGAATACCATTTATTTCTATAGAAGAAATAATCAAAGGCACAGGCATTGATAGACTGCGCCACATATCCAATGCCACTGAGAAAACCGAGATTAAACCCAAAAAAAGGATACACAGGATCGCCCATCTTCTGACCAGGGAAACAACCTTTATAAACAAAAAATTTTCCTCAAAGCAGGAATTCTTATCCTGGCTCAGCAGCAGACTGTATAAGCTGGGTTATGTCAAAAAGGAGTTCTACAATTGCCTGCTAGAAAGGGAAAATATGGGATCAACCTATCTGGGCAACAGCATGGCCCTTCCTCATGCTGACCCTTCAGTGGTAGTGAAGCCTGTTTTTGTGATCGCCAAACTCCAAAACAAAATAAAATGGGATAATTCTCATTTCGTTGATCTGATATTCCTGCCAGTGCTGTTTTTCGATTCAATAGAAATCATACAGGAATTTTACCGGCTGTATCAAGATGAAGACTTTATACGAAGTTTAAGAAACTCAAAATCCTTTACCGATATAAAACTCCTGTTTGCAAACTGCTGATTTTTTAAACATGGTAGTATTAAGAGCGAAAACACAAGAGAGAAAAATATCCCCGTCAACCGGGGATACTTAATACGTTTAAAAAACTTTCATTTTTTTAAATAACAATCTAACCAAATATCTGCATTAACTTGAGCAAAATCCATGTCAACGGATTCGCACCATCACAAATGCTAGAGATGTTTGTTGCACCTTCTGGAAACTTAAAAGCTGCATCAATAGCTGCTTGCGTATGTAACGGCGATACATTTGTGGCTATCAGTAATCCTACTGCAATTACAACAGCTCCTATTAAAACTGATCTAAATACATTTCCTTTGGTTATCGGAGCTACCATAGCAACCATAAATGGTATAGTTGCAAGGTCACCAAAGGGTAAAACTCTATTCCCGGGAATAATCAATGCTAAGAAAATCGTTATCGGAACGAGAATCAACGCCGTTGCTATCGCTGCAGGATGACCTATTGCAACAGCTGAATCCAACCCTATATAAAACTCCTTACCTGCAAACCTCTTTTGTATAAATGCTTTTGCAGCTTCCGAAACAGGAATAAGACCTTCCATAAGAATTTTTACCATTCGCGGCATCAAGAACATTACTCCTGCCATTGACATCCCTAAATTCAATGTGGCTTTTGCATCGTATTTTGCCAGCAGACCCAAAATAACACCTAATATTAATCCCAACATTACAGGTTCTCCAAATACTCCAAACCTCTTGCTTATTTGCTCTGGGCTTGCTTCAATTTTGTTTATTCCAGGGATTTTATCAATCAATTTGTTTAATGGGATAGCTATGGGCACATAGGCTGCTGAAAATCCATGAGGCAAAGAAATACCCGGCAACCCGTAAAATTCTTGAACCATAGGAGCAGTCCAGTCACCAAGTTTCAAAACTATTGCTGCATTTATCGCTGCAGCAACCATACCCAGTGGTAAGCTCCCTGTAGCTGCAGTTACAAGAGCACCGGTAAAAGCAAAATGCCAATAATTCCACAAATCAACATTAACGGTTTTTGTAGTTCTGGTAACAAGCATTAAAATATTGACAGCCAATCCGATAGGAATAACAAATGCCCCCACTTTTGAAGCAAAAGCTATTGCAGCAGCTGCAGGCCAACCAACATCTATAACATTCAAACTTACTCCCATGTTCTCAACCATTGCTTTGGCTGCAGGCCCAAGGTTATTAACCAAAAGGCCTATTACAAGATTAATTCCGATAAAACCTATACCTATAGTTATACCTGCTCTAAAAGCTCTCCCTGGTTTTTGCCCAAAAAGTAAACCTAACACGAAAATAATTATAGGAAGCATTACTACGGCACCCAAGTCAAGTATAAACTTGATTAGAGACATTAATAGACCCCCTTTTTAAAATTAGCAAAAAAAGTGATAAATTATTTTCTTAATTCCCCAATTATTTTCTTAAGTACCTCATCTTCTCCCACTCCCGTAATCAATGACAATCCGTTTATTACGGGAACATCATATTTGTCTCTTAATATTGTTGTAGAAACAATTAGATCTGCCTCATCAGCATAACTTCTCAATTCTGTTACCTTACACTGAGTAATATCTACTTTAATACCTTCTTTTTTACACGCTTCAGATATTTTATCTGCCACAACTGTAGAAGTAGCTATTCCAGTACCGCATGCGACTACAACTTTTTTAGTATTCATTGGTGGTTCCCTCCTATCAATTGATATGCATAGGGTTCAAATGAATGTTAATAACAGGATTGAATGGACATTCTGAAATGTGTGACAAAAAAGTAATAAAGTTACAATCAAAATTCTAATTTAACTTATCACCCCCTTGTTTTCAATCTTAAAACACCAATCATGCTGACTTCTTTAATTTATCCAGTTCTTTCTCTATTATTTCTACAATCTCTCGAGAATGTTTTGATTTTTTGATTTTCTTTAAAACTTCTACTTTTTGTATAATTGCCATAAGATTTTTCAGCATCTTTATTTGCATTTTTGGCTCTTTAATTGCCAGCATGAATACCACATCAACATTTACTTTTTCATCTGGATTACCCATTATGCTGAAGGTTACAGGATTATTCAATGCTGCAATAGCAATACCAGGCTTTTTTACATATTTGATATCTGCATGTGGTATTGCGACTCCTATTTCTTTAGAAGGAAGTCCTGTTGGATAGTTTTTTTCTCTCTCCAAAACAGCATCAATGTAATCATTTGTAACATATCCCTTTTCATACAATAAACTTGCCAACCTGGTGATAATTTCCTTCTTGCCTTGCACATTAATATTAGTCACAATTAATTCTTCGGATATTATTAACTCTTTTGCTGCCATATAACTCCTCCTATGTCTCAATTATTCTTTTAAGCCAAAAACTCTTTTAAATTATAAATCGAAAACTTGCTAAGTCTGTTGAGCTAATTATGCAATAAGAATGCCAACCTATCGGTATAATAATGTAACCTGCATCCATTAAGGCTTTTGTTAGAAACAACTTTTTCTCCCATATGCAAAAAAGTGGTTTGTTTTGTTTTTCGTTTGTGGGATGATAAGTTATGCCACCCGCAATAAAACCGGCGATCACTCGCCGGTTGTTTTTGTTCTAATGGCTTTTATGAATTTAACTCTCCAGCTTTTCCCTCAGCAGTTTGTTGACAAGCTGGGGATTGGCTTTACCCCGGGTCTCTTTCATCACCTGGCCAACCAGGTAACCTATGGCTTTTTTCTTGCCAGCCCGGTAATCTTCTACAGATTTGGGATTATCGGCTATAACTTTATCTACTATTTTTGACAGCTCCCCTTCATCGGCAATCTGTTTGAGGCCTTTTTCTTCAACGATCTCATCGGGAGTTCTGCCTGTTTCCATCATTTCCTTAAACACCTTTTTGGCTATTTTGCCGCTTATGGTGCCTTTATCCATCAGCTTGAGCATGTCTGCCAGGTGTTTGGGAGTAAGGGGTATTTCATCGATTTCTTTATCCATGGCATTGAGAGTTCCCAGGAGTTCCCCCATAACCCAGTTGCTCACTGTTTTAGCATCAACATACTCCTTAACACACTCTTCAAAGAAATCTGCCAGGGCTTTGGAGCTGGTAATGACACCTGCATCATATTCCGGTAAACCATACTCTTCTATGTAGCGCTTCTTCCTGTCATAGGGCATTTCGGGAAGGGTCTTTCTTATCTCTTCTATATAACCTTTCTCCAGAACGATGGGCGGCAGGTCTGGCTCGGGAAAATAGCGGTAATCATGGGCTTCTTCTTTGCTCCTCATAGTATAAGTCTTATTGCTGTTTTCGTCCCATCGACGGGTTTCCTGGATAATTTTCTTCCCTCTTTCAAGGAGTTTTTTCTGGCGTTTAACTTCATATTCAAGGCCCTTCTGAACCGCTTTAAAAGAGTTCATGTTTTTAAGTTCTGTTTTGGTGCCGAACTCCTTTGAACCCATAGGTCTTATTGAAACATTGGCATCACACCTCAATGAACCCTCCTGCATTTTGCAGTCAGAAACCTCTGCGTACTGCAGAATGCTTTTCAATTTCTCCAAAAAGATTTTTGCTTCAGCCGGAGACCTTAAATCGGGCTCTGTTACGATTTCGATAAGGGGCACACCCGTCCTGTTGTAATCAACAAGAGAATAGCTGCCGGTTTCTGAATGCACAAGCTTGCCCGCATCCTCTTCAAGGTGCACCCTTGTGATGCCTATTTTTTTCGTCTTGCCGTCCACTTCAATTTCCAGATATCCGTTTCTGGCCAGAGGCAGGTCATACTGGGATATCTGGTATGCCTTGGGCAAATCCGGATAAAAGTAGTTTTTTCTATCAAACTTGCTGTAAGGGGAAATCTCACAGTTCAGAGCCAGAGCTGCCTTTACTCCCAGCTCTATGACCTTCTCATTGGTAACAGGCAGCACCCCGGGAAGGCCCAAACACACAGGACAGCAGTGGGTGTTAGGGGCTCCACCAAACTCTGTTGTACAACAGCAGAATATCTTTGAATCCGTCAAAAGCTCTGCATGGACTTCCAGTCCTATAATCACTTCGTAATCCATGTAATCTTCACCTCCAAGGTTTTCCCTTAACTTTTAAAAATCAAAGTTCTGGTTTTCTTTTGTGGAAATCCGTGTTCTGCTCAAAGGTATAGGCTACCTGTATAATGGTTCCTTCATCAAAGGGTTTGCCGATAACCTGAAGGCCTATTGGAAGACCCTCCTTTGAGAAACCGCAGGGTATAGAAATTCCAGCTATTCCGGCCATGTTTACAGGAAGGGTAAATACATCTGATAAATACATAGCCAGGGGGTCATCAACCTTCTCTCCCATTTTGAAAGCCGGTGTTGGTGAAGTAGGAGATATGATGCAGTCCACCTTCTCGAAGGCTCTGTCAAAATCCTGTTTAACCAGAGTCCTAACCTTCAATGCTTTTAAATAGTAAGCATCATAATATCCTGAACTCAATGCATATGTACCCAGCATAATCCTCCGCTTTACTTCCGGCCCGAAACCCTCGCTCCTGGTTTTTTTGTAGAGGTCTATCAGGTCATCATAATCTTGGGATCTATAGCCGTACTGGATACCATCGTATCTTGCAAGGTTTGAGCTTGCTTCAGCAGGTGCTATGATGTAATAATCTGCCAGGGCGTAATCCGTGTGAGGCAGGGAAATTTCTATAATTTCTGCACCCAATTCCTCCAGCAGCTTCCCGGCGTTTATAACAGCTTTCTCAACTTCAGGATTTATCCCCTCGGGAAAGTATTCCTTGGGAATCCCTATTCTTAAGCCTTTAACATCATTCCTCAAGAACCTGGTAAAATCAGGCACTTTCACATCGGCAGAAGTAGAATCCCTGGGGTCGTGTCCACAAATGACGTTCATCAGCAGGGCACAATCTGTTACATCCCTGGTTATGGGGCCTATCTGGTCAAGGGAAGAAGCAAAGGCTATCAATCCATAACGGGAAACAAACCCATAGGTGGGTTTCAACCCTACAACACCGCAGAGAGCAGCAGGCTGCCTGATGGAACCACCCGTGTCAGAACCCAGAGCCATTACGGCTTCATCTGCTGCTACTGCTGCAGCAGAACCTCCGCTCGAACCTCCCGGAACGGTGGTCAAATCCCAGGGATTTGCTGTATTAAAAAAAGCGGAGTTTTCCGTGGAGGAACCCATGGCGAATTCATCCATATTGGTTTTACCTATAATAACGGCGCCATTTTCTTTAAGCTTTGCCACCACCGTCGCATCATAGGGTGGAACAAAGTTTTCCAGGATTTTTGAAGAGCAGGTGGTCTTCAATCCCTTTGTGCACATGTTGTCCTTTAATGCTATGGGAATTCCAGCAAGGGGAGGCAGCTGTTCACCCTGTTTAAGCTTCTCATCAATCTCATCAGCCTGTTTCAAAGCCCCTTCCCTGTCTATGGTTACATATGCTTTAACCTTTTCCTCCACCTCCTGTATTCTGTCCAGCACCGATTCCGTGATTTCCCTTGATGAAGTTTCTCCTTTACGGAGCATATCCTTCAGCTCATGAGCTGTTAATTCACAAAGCTTCATTTGCTGTAACCCTCCTTTTTGTTTCAGTCCTCAATGATCTTGGGAACCTTAAAATAACCATTTTCTTTATCTGGAGCGTTGGCAAGCACCTCTTCATTCGCCAGAGACTCTTCTACCCTGTCTTTTCTAAAAACGTTTTTTATAGGAAGCACATGAGAAGTGGGTTCTACCTTTTCAGTATCCAGCTGGTTCAATTTTTCCATGTAATCCAGTATGGAGTTTAGCTGTCGTGTATACTTCGCCTTCTCCTCCTCATCAAGATAAAGCCTGGCCAGCATCGCTACATGTTCCACATCCTTCTTTGTGATTTTCATAATCTTCACCTTCCTTCCATAAAGTTATTGTTTTGCAACAAATCTTTGAATTCTTCCTCCCTCAAAATTTTTATGTTTAATTTACGGGCCTTTTCATACTTAGACCCCGGGTTCTCTCCCATAATCACATAATCAGTGTTTTTGCTGACACTGGATGTGACCCTGCCTCCCAGCTTATGTATAGCTTCCTTTGCTTCATCTCTCGTAAAACCCCTTAACTTTCCTGTTAAAACAAAGGTCAAGCCCTTCAGGGGTTGATTATCGGGTTCGGCATCAGCGGCGCTTTCCACATTAATTCCCAGTCTTTTTAATCTCTCGATTAATTCCCGGTTCCTTTTCTGGTTAAAAAAGGTGATAATGCTCTTCGCCGTTTTGGGTCCAATTTCCGGAATTGATGTAAGTTCATCTTCACTAGCCTCCATCAATTTATCTATATGCCCGTAATGTCTTGCTAGAATAGATGCCGCTTTGGCCCCCACAAAGGGAATCCCCAGGGCAAAAAGCAGTTTGTCCAGAGGTCTTTTTTTGCTTGCTTCGATAGCGTCAAGGAGGTTTTGGGCTGATTTGTCTGCCATTCTTTCCAGATTAACCAGGTCTTCCTTTTTAAGTGTGTATAAATCCACAGGGTCTTTGATTAACCCGTTTACCAGTAACTGCTCAATCACTGCTGGCCCCAGGCCTTCTATGTCCATTGCACCTTTGGATGCAAAATGTTCTATCCCTCTCTTGACCTGAGCAGGACAGGATACCCCTCCTGTACATTTGGCTGCAGCTTCATCTTCAAATCTTACCACATCTGACCCGCATACGGGACACTTTTGAGGCATTTTAAATTCTATTTCATCTCCATCCCTTTTTTCCGGCAGAACCCTGACTACTTCCGGTATAATGTCTCCCGCTTTTTTTACAACAACAGTATCCCCTATTCGTATATCCTTTTGTCGAATGTAGTCTTCATTATGAAGAGTGGCCTTTGAAACGGTTGAGCCCATTATCTTTACGGGCTCAAGCAGGGCTGTAGGAGTAAGGGCACCTGTTCTTCCAACACGCACGATGATGTCCTGTAGTTTTGTGATTTTTTCCTCTGCAGGAAACTTGTATGCGATAGCCCACCTGGGGCTTTTGGCAGTGTTTCCTAATTGTTCCTGTAATTTCATAGAATTCACTTTGATTACCATACCATCGATTTCATAAGGCAATTCATCCCTTTTGTTAACCCATTCCTGACAGTAAGCTGCAACATCCTCTATGTTATTAAAAACTTTTACATGTTCGTTTACTTTAAACCCCTGGGTTTTCAGATAATCAAGGACTTGCTTGTGTGTTGAAAGGGCTTTGCCATCAATCCTGCCAATACCATATGTAAATATCTCCAGGTGCCTGGAAGCCGTTATTCTGGGATCAAGCTGTCTCAGGGAACCAGCCGCTGCGTTTCTGGGGTTGGCAAACAGCGGCATGCCTTCCTGCTGCCGTTTTTCGTTCAGGGCCTCAAAGGCTTTTTTAGGCATGTATACTTCACCACGGACTTCCAGAAAAGGTATGGGATATCTTAATCTCAGGGGGATGGTTTTGATGGTCTTAAGGTTCCGGGTCACGTCCTCACCTATCTCTCCGTTTCCTCTGGTAGCACCTCTTGTAAAAACACCATCTTCATATACAAGGGAAACCGCCAGACCATCAATTTTTAATTCAACTACATACTCCACCTCATCACCCGCTATTGAGGTTACACGCCTGTGAAATTCCTTCAGTTCTGCTTCATCGAAGGCATTGGAAAGGCTGAGCATAGGTACATGGTGTCTTGCGTTATCAAAAGCTTCAACAGGTTCTGCACCAACCCTCTGGGTAGGAGAATCGGAGGTGATCAAGTCAGGGAACTTATTTTCCAGCTGTATTAACCTCCGCATCATTTCGTCATACTCGCTGTCAGGTATTTCGGGGTCATCCAGCACATAATATTTGTAATCATGATACTGAATTTGTTCCCTTAATTTTTTTATTTCTCTCCTCGCTTGAGTTTTATCCATTGTGTCTCACCTCATTTTTTAAGGTTCATAAGACATCATTATATTTTCTGAAGGGGTGCAAACCTTAAATCCAGAATCTCTTAATACCTAGCCCCGGAAAATAAACCTTAATCGTGGTGGATTTTCCATGCTCAACACCTTCAACGGTTCCCTTACCGAATTTGTTATGGTAAACCGGATCACCTGGGGAAAATTTACTCTCCTTTTCAAAGGCTGATTCAAAAACAGCCTCCTCTTGAAGCTCTTCAGGGATTTCTTCCAGAAATCTCGACGGGATATTGTATTTCTGGTTTCCATAAATGGTACGCACCATAGCATGGGTTAAAAACAGTTTTTCCTTAGCCCTCGTTACAGCCACATAACACAGCCTGCGTTCCTCTTCAAGCTCCAGCTCTTTTAAAAGACATCTATTGTGAGGGAAAATTCCCTCTTCCAGTCCTGTAATGAAAACCACAGGAAACTCCAACCCTTTTGCACTATGCATGGTCATCATGAACACGGCGTTTTCCCTTTCATCTATAGTATCAGCATCTGTCACTAAAGATACATGAGCCAGGAATTCTTCCAAACCCTGACCCGGATTCTGTTTTTCAAACTCGTATGCCACGGATTTGAATTCCTGCAGGTTTTCTATTCTGCCTCGAGATTCAGGAATGTTCTGCCTCTCCAGTTCTGAAAGGTAGCCGGTTTTCTCCAGCACCAAATCAATCAGTTCTATAACTCCTAGTTCATTTCTTTGTTCCTTAAGCTCCCCCAACAACTCAATAAACTCCTTCAGGTTTTTATGTACCCTTAAGCCCAAATGTTTGTTTTCTTTATACCGCACCAGAGCTTCATAAAGGCTGATATTGTGCCGCTGAGCAAAATCCTGTAATGCCTGGAGGGTGGCACGGCCGATTCCTCTTCTCGGAGTGTTGATTATTCTGCTTAAACTAAAATCATCAGCAGGGTTGGAAATCACCCGCAGATATGCCATTAAATCCTTAATCTCCATCCTCTGGTAAAACTGAGTGGCTCCCACTAACCTGTAAGGTAGCCCCTCCTGCATAAAAACTTCTTCCAGCACCCTTGACTGGGCATTTGTTCTGTAGAGCAGGGCAAAATCCGAATAATCTTTCCCTTCCTCCTTTATCATTTCTTTAATCTTAAAAGCAATGAACCTGGCTTCATCCCTTTCATCCAGAGCTTTATACACCTTCAGCTTTTCTCCTTCAGGGTTCTCAGTCCACAGAGTCTTGTCTTTCCTAAAAACATTGTGCTTTATTATGCTGTTGGCGGCTTCCAGTATGTTCTTTGTCGACCTGTAGTTTTGTTCAAGCTTGACAACATTGACTTCGGGGTAATCCTTTTCAAACTCCAGGATGTTTTTAACATCTGCTCCTCTCCATTGATATATGCTCTGGTCATCATCCCCCACCACAAACAGATTTCTGTGTTTTTGAGCCAGCTTGCTTACTAGAACATACTGGGCATAATTTGTATCCTGGTACTCGTCTACAAGGATGAACTTGAACCTGTTCTGGTAATATTCCAGAACATCGGGTCTCAATGTCAAAAGCACAATAGCATTAAAAATCAGGTCATCAAAATCCATACCATTGTTTTTTACAAGCTTCTCCTGATATTTCTCATAAACCCGGGCAATAATTTCTTTTCTGAAATCTCCTCTGACCTCTTTGGAATAATCCTCTGGTGCCAGCAGATTATCCTTTGCATTACTGATTTCAGCCATGATAGATCTCGGAGGAAAGCGTTTATCATCTATGTTCAGTTCTCTTAGACATTCTTTAATCAGAGCTTCCTGATCTTTAGCATCGTAGATGGCAAAGTTTGGATCATAATTGATTTTATCGGCATCCCGCCGGAGAATTCGTACACATGTGGAGTGGAAAGTGTTCACCCATATGTATTTACTGACAGGGGAATTTATAAGCCTATCCACTCGCTCCCGCATTTCAGCTGCAGCTTTGTTGGTAAAAGTAATAGCAAGGATTTTCTCAGGGGGAACCCCCTTTTCTTCTATCAGATATGCAATTCTGTGGGTAATAACTCTGGTTTTACCTGATCCAGCCCCCGCCAACACTAAAAGGGGGCCTTCGGTATGTTCTACTGCTTCCTGTTGTCTCGGGTTAAGACCCTCTAGATATTTCATCCCCAGCTTCTCTCCCCATTACATTATTTTTATCCAATCAAATTCATTATATCACAACGAGGGGCCTCAAAAAAGAGAAGACACAGCTTTGTATGTGCTGTGTCATTCGTCTTTTTTCTTTTGTTTTTCCTCCTGCTTTTTCATTCTTTCCAGTATCAGATTGTATCCATCTGCCCCATAGTTCAGGTATCTTTTGATCCTGCTGATTGTCGCTGTGCTCGCTCCCGTTTTTTTAACGATTTCATTGTACGTCATACCCTCTTTTAGCATCCTGGCAACCTCCAGCCTTTGAGCCATGGCTTGAATCTCTCCGATGGTACATATGTCTTCAAAAAACCTGTAACATTCATCAATGCTTTCCAGCAGCAATATGGCTTTGAAAAGGTTGTCTACGGCCTCGCTTTTTATTTTATGGTGATAATCCATAAAGTTTCACCCCATTAAGTTTTTATAGATTTTTCTTTTTAAAAATATACCACAATATGCCACACAAAATTCCAAAGTATTTTGAATTTATTCTGTAAATTCTATATGCAAATTGTAAAGTCCTTCTTTTTTATTTTATTAATTTAAAATGTTAAAATTTGTTTTTCCTTAAATTCAAAGACGCATTCTCATCTCCTTCATTTTTTTCTCCTAACACGGTAGAATTCAGCTTCCCTATACAGTATTAGGAAGCTAATTAAGGAAAATAAAAACAAGCACCACATAATGGTACTTGCTATAGATAAAATTTATTAATTTTTCTTGGTTTTGGAGGTAGTTGAAAAAGTGTTCAGCATTCTTATAAATGTTGATTATTTACATATATATTGCCCATAGAAAATAGCAAAGAACTTACACTTACATTCTAAAATTCTGTACATT
>Ga0180891_1156_pt1 | contig 17553 bp, 15 predicted proteins | sample Deesub1362A_J573_FD_124284 | JGI IMG/M metagenome (GOLD analysis project Ga0180891, IMG submission 124284) | Thermoanaerobacterales bacterium JdFR-68 | reverse complement strand
CAGACATTTTAGTATTGAAACCGCGGGAACATTCGATATGGATTCTGAATTAAAACTATGGATAGCGGGTTCAAGCCAACCTTTGGAAAAAAAATTCGGCAAAAAGGGTAGCAACATTTTAGATGTTCAAAGAACTTTAGCGCAGTATGTTCTTTAACTAAATTTTTGAGGGAGAGTCTTTGTTAGGCTCTCCCTTTAATGCTTTGGAAATAAATACCCATGAAACAAAAAGTGAAAAGCGAAACAAAAAGAACCGTCCCTTTTGTTTCTTTGTTTCGCTTGTTTCTGTTGTGTTTATTGATAATTCTTATTAATACGCAATAGCAGTATAGACTAGCAAATAGTGAAAAAAGCCTCCTAAAAGTATAAAAAAATGAAATATCTCATGAAACCCAAATCCAGGTTTAAGCATCGGTTTTTTTATAATATAAAATATCGTTCCCACAGTGAAAGATACTCCGCCTGCAAAAAGAAAAACTATTGCATTCTTAGGCATCGTCACTAAAAATTCCCTTATCGGCACCAATCCAATCCAGCCCATCATAAGATAAATTGTTGTGTAAACATAACGCGGTGTATGCAAACGAAAAATTTTAAAAAAGAAACCTGCTAGAACTAAAATCCACTGAACCAAAATAACTGTCCACCGCCAATATCCTGAGAGATAGATATAAGAAATCGGTGTATAAGTACCTCCAATCATAAAAAATATTGCAATATGGTCTAGTTTTCGCCAGAAAGAAATTTCGTTCTCTTCCCTTTTAAAAGCGTGATACAAAGAACTTGCCGAAAATAAAAACATCACCGAAAAACCATATATAAGCGAAACAACTATCTTGGATACCGAACCTTGCTGCGCAGCTACATACAACAAATAAATTGTGCCCCCTAGCGCTGCCAGTGCTCCAATAAAATGCGAGTAAAATGATGTTTTTTCTTCATCCCTAATGATAATATCACCCTTCTCTATTTATTTTATCTTACAAAAACCTCCTATTTATTTCATGCCGCATTTGTGTTTTCAATTAGAAGATTTTTCTCCTTAGTCATTATATCATATTTCAGAATTTAGTTAAATTTTATGATAACCTCGGGATTAACAATATTAGGTATCTTCCACCCGTTACTCCCGCAATTAAATTTTCGACAGCCATCACTGCCCTCTTTTCCCTGGTTGCTACAGTGGAGCTTCCAGCATGAGGAGTCAAGACGACATTTTGCAAACCAAGCAATCCAGGATGAATCTCAGGTCCTTTCTCAAATACATCCAGCCCGGCACCTGTGAAACAAAAAGAACCGTCCCTTTTAAAAGGTGTTGACTTTTTTAGAACGATGGTAAATAATAATATTAGAATATATGAACACATGAACATATTTAAATCAAAACAAATGGAGGTTTGGGCTGTGAGTGATGTAAAGGAATCGATTGAAAGATGTAATTGCAATGTGATACATGAAGATGTGGTTGAAAAGGTTAAGAGAGAAATGCCTGAAGAAGAACTGCTGTATGACCTGGCAGAGTTTTTTAAGGTATTCGGTGATTCAACCAGGATAAAAATATTGTATGCCCTTTTTTCGGCAGAGATGTGTGTTTGTGACATAGCGGTTCTGCTGGGGATAAGTCAGTCAGCAATATCACATCAATTGAGGGTGCTGAAACAGGCAAGGCTGGTAAAATACAGAAAAGATGGCAAAGTGGTATATTATTCACTGGATGATGATCATGTCAAGAAAATATTTGACCAGGGTCTGCTTCATATACAGCATGGATAATTGGGTTTTGTTGAAGTTGTAGAGGGGGTATTATAAGGTGGGCAAACAAGTTAAACAGCAGCTTGTGTTAGAGGGTCTGGCCTGTGCGAATTGTGCAGTAAAAATAGAAAGAAGCATAAAGAAAATAAGGGGGGTAAAATCGGCTCATGTAGATTTTGTATCGAGAAAATTAATTGTAGAAGCAGAGGATCCCCGTGATTTGCATAGAATTACCAATAAAGCTGTAGATGTTGTAAAAAAGATACAACCCGGTGTTGAATTTGTTGTAAAGGATATTACAGAAACTGCTAGTGATGATGCCAACAGAGAAGAAAGCAACAAAAAAGAGTTGGTGAGGCTTGTTATAGGGGCAATGATATTTGGCGCTGTTGTTGCATTTAAGTTTACGAGACAAGTTGAGTTTGTTTTGTATTTTTTAAGTTACATTTTAGTAGGTGGGGAAATTTTATTAAATGCTGCAAGAAACATGCTGAAAGGACAGGTTTTTGATGAAAATTTTCTTATGAGCATAGCAACCATAGGGGCTTTTGCTGTCAGAGAATACCCTGAAGGTGTAGCAGTAATGCTGTTTTATCAGATGGGTGAGTATTTCCAAGATTTGGCCGTAAACCGTTCGAGAAAATCAATTAGAGCTTTGATGGACCTTAAACCTGATTATGCCAATCTTAAAGTCGGTAATGAAATCAAAAGGGTATTGCCAGAGGAAGTTAACGTTGGGGATATTATTGTGGTTAAGCCCGGGGAGAAGGTTCCCCTTGATGGGGAAGTTGTGGAAGGAACATCCATGGTGGATACTTCTGCATTAACAGGAGAGCCTGTTCCAAGGGAAATGAAAGCAGGAAGTGAAGTTTTAAGTGGATTTATAAACAAAAACAGTCTTCTAACTGTAAAGGTTACAAAAGCCTTTAAAGATTCGACTGTATCCAAAATAATGAACATGGTTGAAAACGCAGGCAGCAGAAAAGCACCTACCGAGAAATTTATCACAAAATTTGCCAGGTATTATACTCCCTTCGTGGTGTTTACAGCTTTGTTCCTGGCGGTTATACCTCCTCTGGTTATTAAGGGAGCTGCCTTTTCCAGGTGGATTTACAGAGCTTTGGTCTTTCTGGTGGTTTCCTGTCCGTGTGCCCTGGTGGTTTCAATTCCCCTTGGATTCTTTGGAGGTATAGGGGGAGCATCCAAAATGGGTGTGCTGATAAAGGGCAGCAATTTTTTAGAGGCTCTGAATGATGTGGATACTGTTGTGTTTGACAAGACAGCTACCCTTACAAAAGGTGTGTTCCGGGTTACTGAAATAAAACCAGTAAAGGGCAAATCCGTAGATGAACTGCTGGAGCATGCAGCTTATGCAGAAAGTTATTCCAATCATCCCATTGCCACTTCCATTTTAAAAGCCTATGATGGAAAAATTGACAAAAACACGGTACAAAGCTATGATGAGATTTCAGGCTGCGGGATAAAAGCTGTTGTTAAAGGCCGTGAAATACTTGTTGGAAATATAAAACTGATGAAAAAAGAAAACATAGAAATCGAAGAGAGTGGAACTCCCGGAACCATTGTGTATGTAGCGGTAAATGGGGAATATACCGGTCACATTGTGATTTCAGATGAAATCAAGAAAGACTCAAAACAGGCTATAGCTTCTCTTAAAAAAATAGGTATCAAAAAAGTAGCCATGCTTACGGGAGACAACAAATCAATAAGTGAAAGGATTGCAAAACAGCTGGGTTTAGATGAAGTCTATGCTGAACTTCTTCCGGATCAAAAAGTAGAAAAGCTGGAAATGCTGGAAAGGCAGAAAAAATCAAAGGGGAAATTGATATTTGTCGGGGATGGAATCAATGATGCACCCGTTCTGGCAAGAGCTGATGTGGGTATAGCAATGGGAGGATTGGGTTCCGATGCAGCCATTGAAGCTGCTGATGTAGTGCTTATGACTGATGAACCCTCTAAAATTGTTGCTGCCATAAAAATTGCCAGGAGAACCAGAAGAATAGTCTGGCAAAACATAGTATTTACTCTTACAGTCAAAGCGGCAGTATTGATGTTTGGAGCCGCTGGAATGGCAACAATGTGGGAGGCTGTGTTTGCGGATGTAGGTGTGGCTTTGATTGCGGTCCTGAATTCAATGAGGGCATTAAAAAAAGTAGATTACCAGGCTTAACAAAGAGCCTGGTTTTTTTGATTTTACAAATACGAAAGCAAATTCGTACAATTTAAAATTTTTCATTGACATCGGCCGATGACAAATGGTAAAATAAAAACAACAGCTACTCATACGATGAGTAGCAGCGATTTGCTAGAGTAGGGGGGGGTAGCCTTATATGATGAATAAAGTTAGAGATGTTATTGTTATAGGAGCTGGAATTATTGGCCTGGCAACAGCCTATTATCTTTCTAGAGAGAACAAAAGGGTATTGGTTTTGGAAAAGGAAGAGATTGGAGCAGGAGCTTCTGGGGCATGCGATGACATGATTCTGCTTCAGTCCAAAAAACCGGGGATACTGCTAGAAATGGCCCTGGAAAGCCTTAATATGTATAAAAATCTTTCTGATGAACTGGAGACGGATCTTGAGTTTCAGAATTTGGGCGGTATGATATTGATTGAAACTGAAGAACAGCTTTCCATTATGGAGGAGTTTGTTGCAAGTCAGAACAAACACGGACTGGATGTTGAAATTCTGGATAAAGAAACTGTTATAAAAAAACAGCCTTTTGTGAGTCGCAGAGTTATTGCTTCTACATACAGCTCTATCGATTCTCAGGTCAACCCTTTTAGAGTTATGCAGGGTTTTATCAAAAAGGGTCAGGAACTGGGAATGGAAATCAGAAAACACTTACCTGTTAAAAGGATAAGCATGACCAAAACAGGTTTGTGGGAAGTTGAGACGGATAATGGTGAAAAATTTTCTTCAAAAGCTGTGGTTAATGCTGCAGGTGCGTGGGCTCCTGAAATATGCAAGCTTGTTGAAATGGATATTCCCATTAGACCCAAACGAGGCCAAATTGCCATTACTGAGCAGATCCCGCCTCTGGGTGAAACGAATATCTGGGATGCCGAGTATATTGTGGCAAAGCTGAACCCGTTTATGGCCAAAAGGCGCAAGAAGATTTTGGCTGAACTGGGGATAGGCCTTTCTTTTACCCGAACGCATGATGGTAATTATTTTATCGGTGGGACAAGGGAGTTTGTGGGATATGATAAAGGAACCACCATAGAAGGGATAAGCAACATTGTGACTCAGGCATTAAGGTATTTTCCGATACTAAAGAATGTCAGCATCATCAGGACCTTTGGGGGGTTAAGGCCTGCTTCACTGGATGGAAAGCCTTTTTTGGGGGAAATAGAAGGCCTAAATGGCTTCTTTGTTGCTGCAGGGCATGAAGGAGATGGAATCGCTCTAGCACCGGTTACAGGAAAGCTGATGGCCCAGTTGATAACCGGCCAAAAACCCTTTCTGTCCATTGAAGAACTGGCACCCACTAAATCCAGGGGGGTGGTAATGAGAAAAAATTAATTCATTTGTACCCCATGTAAAAAAATAAAAAAGGAGGAAAAATTAATGTCACTGGGGACCTTATTATGGGTTATTACACTGGGAATGTGTGGGATTTTCCTTTATGTGTCGGCCAGAGTTAAAGAACGGGCTCAGTCCAGTTTTAGCGATTATGCGATAGGTGGAGGAACATTTCCCCTGTACCTGATTTTCTGCACCCAGTTTGCAACAATCATGGGTGTGGGCAATTTTGTTGGTCATGCCGGTAAGGGTTACCAGCTGGGCCTTCCCCACATAGCTTTTATTGCCGGGGAACAGGGTTCTAAAATAATCTTTGCCCTCCTTTTTGCCGGACTTGCCGGAAAATTTACTTACAACACCATATCTGAAATGATTGATGATTTGTTTGTGCGGGACAAAGTAACCCGGGCCATGGCCGGTGTGCTGGCCTCCCTGATAATGATTGCATGGGTAGGGGGTCAGGGTAAAGGCTTCGGACATATCTTTCACATTGTGACCGGCGCAAATCCCGTGCCTATTATTCTGTTCTTCTCCGCGGTATTTATTGTATATACCACCCTGGGGGGGATTTATTCTGTAGTATGGACAGACCTTATACAGGGAATCCTGGTTTTGATTTTCGGAACAGCATTCTATATTTATGCCTTTTCTCCCGTCAATTGGAGTTTTGCTGAGCTGGGAGCAAGGCTGGCCCAGGTGGGTAAAACTGAACTCTGGAGTTTCAGCAATGTTTCCACCATGACTCTTATAACCAAATTTGTAACAGCATGTATAGGAATACTGGTAGCTCAAATCTACTGGCAGAGGTGTTTCTCAGCGAAGGATTCCAGAACTGCCAGGAACGGTTTGCTCTGGAGTGGTATTATAGCAATCATTATGGTTATGCTTACAGCTCTGGTTGGAATGATTATTCTCACATTGAATCAAAATCTCAAACCGGATGATGCCATGCCCTGGTTTATGCTGAACTATGTTCCCGCAGGTATATCAGCCATGATTTTTGCTTTGATATTGGCGGCAGGGATGTCTTCTGCTGATTCCAACTTGAATTCTGCAGCCATACTTATCACAAATGACCTGATCAGGCCTTTCAAGAAAGATGTCACCGATGAACAGCTTGTAAAATATGCAACGGTATTAACGGTAGTAATAGGAATTTTCGCTGCTCTGGCAGCTATCTATGCAAAGACCATCATTGGGCTGTTCTCGAAAGCTTACGCCATGGCTGGTGGTGGACTGGTGCCTGTGCTCCTGGTAGGACTGCTATGGAAGGAGAGGCCTCAGGAAGGCTTTGAAATGGGCGTGAAAAACAGCAAAATCACGCCATGGGGTGCAAGAGTAGGTATAGTTTTAGGGGCGGTACTTACACAGATTTCTGCCCTTGGTCCCAACAGGGTCATAATTGCTTTATTAGTTTCAGCTGTTTCTATATTAATTGTATCAAGTCTTACCAGGAATATTTCACAAAATCAAGAAGCTGTTAAAGAAGTATGATAAACACATTAAATTCATCAGATTCAAAGGGAGGTTCCCTTTGAATCTGATGGATTTTGAAGGAGTGATTGTATCGTGGAAAAACTCGAAGACAAGCTAGAGCTATTAATTCTTGAGATTATCAAAGGGGCGGATGAACCCATCGGATCCTGGGCACTGCAGAACATGTTGAGGGAGAAAGGAGTAGAAAAAAGCGCCGCTACTATAGGGAGGATTTTAAACAAGCTGGAACTGATGGGGTATTTAAAGAAAGAGAAATTTAAGGGCAGGACAATAACTACCAGAGGTCTTGAGGCAATCAAAGCCACTAAAACCCTGAATAAAATTGATTACCACAAAAAGCAGCTGGACAAATTTATAAACACCAGGGTGCTAAAGGATTATTTAATGGTTTTAGAAGCCAGGAAGGCGATAGAAGGAATTACCGCCAAAAAGGCAGCTGTTCATGCTACTGATAAAGAAATTCAGGAACTGGAGAACATTTTAAAAAGACAAAAGCACAATTATGAAGTGGGAAAAAGCATTGCCAGGACAGATATTGACTTCCACAAAACCATTGCTGCAGCATCAGGGAATAAGGTGCTGGAGGCACTGTATCACATAATATCAACCTTTGGGCAGCAGTCGGAGTTGTTTGAGTTTATAAGGGCAAAAGTGGCGTCACCATACATGATTTCCCATACGAAGATTTTTAATGCCATAAAGAATCGGGATCCAGAAGAAGCGGAAAAAAACATGATAGAGCACATAGATAACTTAATAGAGGATGTCAAAAAATACTGGCATGTTTATTATGGAGAGGAGAATGATCTTGAGGAAGGAACATGATGATGTAATCGTGTGTAGATGTGAAGAGGTGACCAGGGGAGAGATTTTAAAGGCAATAAAAGAAGGGGCCGGAACGGTTAATGAAATAAAACGGTGGACCAGAGCCGGGATGGGGCTCTGTCAGGGGAGAACCTGTAAGGTGAATGTGGCTAAAATATTGGTCAGAGAAACCCATAAGAATCCAAAAGATGTATTACCATCAACCTGCAGGCAGCCCGTAAGACCTGTAAAGATAGAAGTATTTAATGGTAATGAATAGGTAGAAGGATGGAGTCAAAAAGGAGGAGGGCTTTTAATGATAGAATGGGGAAGATTGATCACGGCAATGGTCACACCCTTTGATGAAAACCTGGAAGTTGATTATCGCAAGGCTGTAGAACTGGCTAAGATCCTTGTGGAAGAAGGGACAACAGCTTTGGTAGTTGCCGGTACTACCGGAGAATCACCAACCCTGACCATTGAGGAGGAGGCAATCCTTTTTAAAACATTAAAAAAAGAGATTGATGTACCCATCATTGCCGGTGTGGGAACCAATTCAACGAAACAGACTATTGAAATGGGTTTGATTGCCAGAGATTGTGGTGTAGATGGAATAATGGTAGTTGTACCGTATTACAACAAACCCAATCAGGCCTGCTTGAAGAAGCATTTTGCTGCTGTTGCTGAAAGAGTGGATTTGCCCATTATGCTCTACAATGTGCCGGGTAGAACGGGAACGAACATGGAAGCAGATACAGTAATTGCTTTATCTCAGTTCAAAAACATCGTGGCGTTAAAAGATGCCAGCGGAAACCTGGTTCAAATCTGCGAGATTATAAAGAGAACTCCTGATGATTTTTTAGTGTACAGCGGAGATGACGCTTTAACAATTCCTGTGCTGGCTGTGGGAGGATATGGTGTTGTCAGTGTGGCTTCCCATGTAGTGGGGAAGCAGATGACACACATGATAGATTGCTTTTTAAAGGGAGAGCTTGCAAAGTCGGTTGAGCTGAATCTGAAACTGCAGCCGATTTTTAACGATTTATTCATTACTGCAAATCCCATCCCTGTAAAGGCTGCATTGAAATTGAGAAATATTGATGTTGGAAAACTCAGATTGCCATTGGATGAAGCTACAAACGAAGTTAAAGAAATATTGAGGAAGGATTTACAAGAGCTGGGGATTATACAAAGAAATTAAGGGGCTGATTGTGTGCTGCGGGTAGAAAACCATGTTGTTTTAGGAAAAATCCAAAGGGGTAGAAAGGTAACAATTATTGTTGATGGGGAAAAAGTCGAAGTTTTTGAAGGAGAAATGATTGCCGCTGCCCTGATGGCCAGCGGGAAAAAAGTTTTCAGGTATACGAAGAAACATGGAAAACCCAGGGGTGTTTACTGTGGGATAGGAAGGTGTACCGATTGCATTATGACGGTTAACGGGATCCCCAATGTCAGAACATGCATAACACCCGTTGAAGATGGAATGGTTATTAAAACTCAACGGGGATTGGGTGAATGGAGGAGTGACACAGGGGATGATTAAGACAGAAATCGCAGTGATAGGTGGAGGGCCTGCAGGCCTGTGTGCGGCCATTGAAGGGACAAAGGCCGGTGCCAAAGTGCTGGTGATTGATGAAAACTCAAAACCTGGAGGCCAGTTGTTTAAGCAGATTCACAAGTTTTTCGGTTCCCGGGAACACCAGGCGGGGGTTCGGGGGTTTCAAATAGGCGAGAAACTCCTTGAACAGAGCCGGGAGCTGGAGATAGAGGTGTGGTTGAATTCCGAAGTGTGTGGTCTGGATAGTGATAAAAATCTCTGGGTTGTTAGAGATAAAAAGGAATCAATTAAAGTTATAGCAGAGAGAGTTATAATTGCCACGGGGGCGGTGGAGAATTCCATTTATTTTCCAGGGTGGGACCTGCCGGGAGTAATGGGGGCAGGTGCTGCTCAGACCATGATCAATATCAACAGAGTTTTACCCGGAAAAAAGGTTTTGATGGTGGGTTCTGGAAATGTGGGAGTCATTGTCTCTTATCAACTGCTTCAGGCTGGAGCTGAGGTTGTTGCTGTTGTCGATGCAGCTCCAAAGCTTGGTGGTTATGGTGTCCATACAGCTAAAGTATGCAGGGCAGGAGTGCCTTTTTACACATCTCACACCATTTTAAAAGCATGGGGTTCAGAGTGTGTTGAAGGCGCAGTGATTGTAAGGCTGGATAACAGCTGGAATCCGGTGACGGGTAGTGAGAAGTTTTTAGATGTAGACACAATATGCATAGCAACAGGGTTGACACCCCTTTCAGAGCTTGCATGGATGGCAGGATGTAAATTTGAATTCATCCCTGAACTGGGTGGTCATGTGCCTTTACACGATAGATTTATGGAAACAACTGTCTCAGGAATCTACGTTGCAGGTGATATCTCGGGGATTGAAGAAGCCAGCACTGCAATGGATGAAGGGAGAATCGCAGGGGTGAATGCTGCAGCTTCTCTGGGATATATTGATGATGATAAAAGGAAGAAAATGACAGAAAAGCTGTGGAAGAGATTAAATTCTCTCAGGTGTGGTCCCTTTGGAGAAAAGCGTAAATCATCAAAAGACAGGCTACTAACTTTTAGGGGGGAAGCATAATGACTGATACATTAAAAACCCTTGGTTATCCTAGTCTGGATGAGCTTAAAAGCACACCCGGCTATCCAGGAGAGGATATTCAAAAAAAGGGGCCAGTAGCCATAATTGAATGCATAGAAGAAATTCCCTGCAATCCCTGTGAAACATCGTGCCCGGCCGGAGCGATAAAAGTTGGAGACCCTATAACCAATCTTCCGAGATTAATTGCGAATAAATGCAGAGGATGTGGCAGGTGTGTTGCTGCATGCCCTGGGCTGGCGATATATATAAAAGATTATACGTATTCAGCAGAAAAAGCTTTGATTACCTTTCCGTACGAGTATTTTCCATTACCCCAGAAGGGGGATAGAGTAATCGCTGTTAACAGAAGAGGCAAGCCGGTGTGTGAAGGGGAAATTATGGAAGTAAAACTCCTGGGGTCCTATAATAAAACACCCCTTGTATCCATGGCATATCCCAGGGAATTTTTTGAAGAGGTGGTTTCCATAAAAAGATTGGAGGGAGAGGGGTAATGGTGTTCGGTAGAATTTTGAGCATAGATTTGACTGAGGAAAAATGTTACGTGGAAAAGATAGATATCTCCTTAATTAAGGCCTTTATTGGAGGTAAAGGTTTGGGGGCATATCTGCTTTACAGGTCTTTAAAGGGGAATGAAGACCCTTTGAGTCCCGAAAATCCGATATTCTTTTTGACCGGTCCTTTAACTGGAACCTCTTTTCCCACTTCAGGCAGGTGTGTTGTGGTCAGCAAATCACCCCTTACAGGGATATTTTCTGACTCCCACATGGGAGGCTATTTTGGACCGGAGTTAAGAAAAGTGGGATATGATGGAATTGTAATAAGGGGGAAGAGTCAAGAACCTAAATACATATACATTAATGATGATGGAGTGGAGTTTAAAGATGCCGGTGAACTCTGGGGGCTTCCAGTTGATGAAACCATTACCAATTTGAGGAAAAAAACCCACGCAAAAGCCCACATAGCCTGTATAGGGCCGGCGGGAGAAAACCTGGTAAGGGTTTCGGGAATAATGGTTGATAAAGATAACGATCCTTTGAGGGCCGGAATAGCTGCCCGGGGCGGCCTGGGAGCTGTAATGGGTTCAAAAAACCTAAAAGCTATTGCAGTGAAGGGTTCAAAAACAATAGATTTGTTTGATAAAAATAAGTTCAAAGAAGTTTCAATGGAGGCATTTGAAAACATAAAGAAGGATGTCTTTATACCCAAAAGAAAAAAGTTCGGCACGTCCTATTGGGTCGAACCAATGAACAGGTTGGGAATTCTACCTACCCGCAATTTTCAACAGGGTTTTATACAAAATGGTGAGAAATTGTATTCTACCTACATGTGCAGCAGCTTTCTGGACAGAAATGTTACGTGTTTCAGCTGTCCCATCAGGTGTGGGAAGGTTTTGGGTCTAGAAGAAACGCAGGTAAAGGTTGAGTATGAGAGCATAGCACTGTTGGGCAGCAACAATGGGATAACAGATGTAAAAGAAGTGGCAAAAGCTGTTGCGCTGTGCAACAATATGGGTCTGGATACCATATCGACGGGAAACATAATTGGTTTTGCCATGGAGTGCAGCGAACGGAGGATTTTGCCCGATGCACCAGGGTTTGGTGATGCCGAAGGTCAATTGGAATTGATTAAAAACATTGCTTATAAAGAGGGTATTGGGGAGATTCTGGCCCAGGGAGTTAAAAAAGCTTCCGCTGAAATAGGTGAGGAAAGCGCAAGGTCTGCCATGCATGTGAAGGGCATGGAGATACCTGGCTATGAACCCAGAAGCTCCTGGGGAATGGCGCTGGCATATGCGACTGCTGACAGAGGAGCATGCCACCAGAGGGCATGGACCGTTTCAGCAGAGATAAATGGAGTGTTTGACAGGTTTGCTTTTAACAGCAAGGCCGAGTTTGTTAAGGAAATTCAGGATGAAAGAGCCGCTGCTTATTCGATTCTTGTGTGTGATTTTGTTCCTGTAAATTTAGAAAATCTTACCAAAGCCATCCAGTACGCAACAGGGATAAGATTAAGTGAGGAGGAATACTTGCAAACAGGTGAAAGGATCTGGAATATGGCGAGGATGTTTAATGTGAGGGAAGGGCTAACGGTAGCTGATGATACTCTACCGGATAGATTTTTTGAAGATCCATTACCTCTACCCCCGGGTTTAAAGAAAAGCAGCGTGAGACTATCAAAAGCAGAATTTGAACAGGCATTGAATCATTATTACAGGCTCAGAGGATGGAATGAGTATGGTATCCCTTCTCGGGAAAAGTTAAGTGAACTGCATTTAACAGAATATTCAATAACTTAGCACCCGGCACTAAGTTATTGAATATTTAGAAAATCATTAAAAAACTTTGGGCCTTAAAAAAATGTTAAAAATTTATGACATGAAAGGGTTTTTTAAAAGAATGCAGAAGTATTAGTATAAACTTACAAATGCTCACATTGCCTTCTCGTCTGGTTTTAGAATAGCCAGGCGGTATTTTTTTTATATCTTTGTCGTTAAGGATTTGTGCCTTAAAAAAACATGGAACTTGTTTGGATTTTTAACGGTCTAATTAATTGGGAGAATTTTAAGACTAAAGGGAGGAGCAAATTGTGAGAAAAATACTTGATGATGGGTTAAAACTGTTCACTGTTTCAACGGCATACATTTTGTTGTCTTCAGTATATTTCAGTTTTCTATGGCATTCCCGAATTGCAATGCAGCTGGGAACAATAATAGGGATTGGCTTTTTGGGTTTATGGTTCTATTACGGCTTAAAGCTTAAAATGGGATTTATAAAGGGCTTAATGGTGGGCCTGATGGGAGCTGCAGGAGGTATTTTGCTTGCAGGCTTTTCCCTTGTTATGGTATTAAAGGACTTGGAGTCGGCTTTTTGGTTCATGATTCCCTGGACCTATCCTTTTGTGGGAATTTTTGAGGTAATTCCATACCCGGGTGTGATCGACAATTACCTTCCGCACATATCGGTAATCATTGTAGTGGTATTGACTGCCCTCGGCAGCTGGGCTGGAAAGGCAAGAAGCTGTTGTTCCAGGATGAATGGTTGACAGTTTTTTACAGGAGAACACATCTGTTTCAGGCAGCTTTTTGGTTGCTGGAAATTGACCGGATACTTCAACAACAGCGAATGTAGTTCACAAATATCCGGGATTTCAATGGGCATGAAAAAGGGCCCGGCACTCAATTAACTTTTGAGTGCCGGGTTTTTCGATGGCCGCAGCACAGGTTTTCGATGAAGCGAAGCAGCATGCTTTAATTGACTGCAGCCTGACAGCCGAATATACGTGAATTCCTTTAACCGGTTGGCTTGTATCCACACCGGGCAATGAAGTAGTCAAGGCCACCGCGTAGAAATTCTTGAGTCGGGCAAGGCTATCTAACCAACCCACGTATCTCTCTAAATAAAGTTTGTTAAATATATCATCTTAACCCTTAACCGACTGTTTTGGAGAAGAACCGAACTTTTTTATATGATGAGGCTGGACTTAATCAATGTCTTCGGCACTCAACTTAATATTTGCTTATTAAGCTGGATTGAAATTGAATATCAATATACGATGGTATTGCTTGCTGCTTGTAAGTGAACATTGAGTTGAGTACCGAACTCAGGGCAAAATCTGACCGGATTCAATGCGACCTTCTGCCGATAAATCCTTTTGGGGGGGTGCCCTGCACCCTCATTCCGATTTTAGTCTTTCCATTCAGCGGGTTCCATTTACCCAAAACCCTATACCGTTCCTTTTGATTAAGTCCAGCCTCTTTAGTGTGCTGTTTAACGCCTGTAAGCTTAATGGAATAGTCATATTGTTTAATAAAAACATAGGGGTGTACAGTTACCGGTAGAAATCTTTTCTAAATGTTGTTTCTGATTTTAATGATTCTTTTTTCCTCAGGGGTCTTGTGTAATGGGCTCCTATAATGGCTAGGAGGTTGAACAAAGCGATGAGAAGGTATAGATCGCCGTATGTGGCGGTTTCTGGAAATGGGTGCTTTTGTAAAACATAGTGGTTTATCCTTTTATCAATCAATATTCCTATGAAGTTCGACCCCATTACCGCTCCGATAAACCTTATCATGTTAAAGACACCTGTAGCACTGGCCGTTTCCATTTGGGAAACGGAACCGGTAACAGCAGCAGCCAGAGGGGATGAACAGAACCCCATTCCCATTCCCAGAATGCTTATAAATATGATAATATAATGTATGTGGGTGTTTGTGGAAATAAAAGATAGAAGAAAATTAGCCAGAAATAGAAATGAGGTACCCAAAAAAAGGGGTATTCGAGGACTGTATAAATCCGTTAGTTTCCCCGCAACCGGAGCCATAAACATAGTAAAAAGAGGCTGGGTGAGAATGATGGTGCCTGTGGCAGCGGGAGAAAAATGTAATACCCGCTGAAGGTAAAGAGGTGTGATTATATTTACGCTGACAATGGTAAACATTTGAATAAACCCCACAACGGTGGGAGCAGTGAACATGGGATCTTTAAACATATCGAGGTTGATAAAGGGATTTTTGATGGATGTTTCCAGTTTTAAAAAGAGCAGCAGGGAAGTCAAAAATGTACCTAAGCAGAACAAAGTTATGGTGTTCAGCCAGCCGGCTTTGCTTCCTTTTGTAAAGGTAAAGAGCAGCATTATTATGCTTGCAGCCAAGAGAATTACTCCGGGGAAATCAAACTTTTCTTTTTTTGTTGTGATGTCAGATGCTGGAAGGCTGTAGAAGGCTGATATCAGGGCAATTATACCAACCGGAATATTTACAAAAAATATCCAGTGCCACCCACCAAGCTCTATTAAAAAGCCACCCAGAGTGGGGCCTACAGCTGCACCGGCACCTATAGCAGCCCCCCAAAGACCCAGGGCTTTTCCTTTTGTGTTTGATGGGAAATTGTGGGAAATAATGGCTATAGACATGGGTGATATCCCTGCAGCGCCAAAAGCCTGTATTATCCGTGCGGTTACTAACAGCCCAAAATTTCGGGAAAAACCGCACAGGGCAGAACCTAGTATGAATACAGTTATACCTACAAGATACAGCCTTTTGTGGCCGTAAATGTCTCCCAGTTTACCGTAAACCGGAAGCATTACTGCGTATGCCAGGGCATAAGCGGTAACAATCCATGTAACCACGTCTACATTTATGTTAAAATACTTCATTATGGTGTTCAGGGCAACATTTACCATGCTGGAATTGATAAGGGCCAGGAAAACTCCAAACACAATGGATATAATTATGAAAATGTGTTTCAGCTCCCATCTGGATTCAGGCTTCATCGTAAAATCCTTTCCTAAAATTTTGGATGCATGAAACATTTTAGCATTTACGAGTACCCGATGTCAATTGCTGCAGAATGTAACAGTGATTGTATGATAGCATATATTAGGATGGATATAATAAGGGCTATGATTGCTTAATACCCTTGTAAACAAAGCTGTGCTTTGCTTCATTGAAAACCTGTGATGCAGTCATCGAAAAAACAGTTCCTCCCTTTTCCATGCCCCAAAAATGCCGGATATTTGTAAACCACATCCGCTGTAGTTAAAATGTCCGATCAATTCTTAACAACTAAAAAGCTTTCGGATGGATTTTGTCAAGGGCCTGTAAGAAGGTGGCAGCCTTTACCCCTAACAGAACCCAGGAGAAAGCTATAATGTTTAACTATTGACGGATTACATTTAACTCAGCTAAATATGGAGAAGAACCACAAGATATTATAGTTCAAGGAGGCTTGCAAATGAATAAAAAAAGTTTGCTGGCAGATTTTGCACTACTGATGGTAGCTGTGGTATGGGGGTCCAACTTCGTTGTGATGAAAGATACTCTGGAGCTGATAACTCCCTTTATGTATTTAAGCCTGAGATTTACAGTGTCTTTTTTTATTCTGGTTGTGTTATTCCATAAAAGAACAAGGCAGCTTAAGCTAGAAGAAATTAAAGCCGGCAGCATCATCGGGTTCTTTCTGTTTTCAGGTTTTGCCTTTCAGACTATTGGTCTTCTGTCGACAACACCCGGTAAATCGGGATTTATAACGGGGATGAATGTTGTGATTGTTCCCTTTCTGTACTTTTTTGTAACTGGGAAGTTTCCCGGAATTTGGTCCATTATTGGAGGGGTTCTTGCCATAATTGGTCTGGGGTTTTTATCCATAACGGCAGACTTTACTGTTAATGTGGGTGATGTGCTTACATTAATAAGTGCCTTTATGTTTGCAGGCCAGATTGTTTCCATTGGAATTTATGCTCGAAGATATGATCCAGTAGTGCTCACAACACTGCAGCTGGGTATTACAGCCGCTGCAAGCTGGATAGTAGCAGTAATAGCGGAACCCATCAGTTTCAATGTATCCTTTGATGTATGGGGAGCCATAATCTACGCCGTGGTTTTCTGCACGATAGGAGCTTTTCTTGCTCAAAATATTGCCCAGAAGTTTACTCCGTCAACTCATGCAGCCATTATTTTATGCCTCGAATCGGTGTTTGCTGTGGTGTTTTCATATTTTTTCTGGGGAGAACACCTGACTCCCCAAATGGTAACCGGATGTATGTTGATTTTAATAGGTGTCTTAATAACGGAACTGCAGCCCAAACTGCCTGGATTGGTTAGCAAGAGCAGCAAAACGGGGTTTTCTGAAGAATGATTTTATTGGAGTCCGTTTTGGGTCCGGTAGGGTTCTTTGATATACAGGCTGCTTATCAAAGCCAGTACTAGAAAAAAAACGGTTATAACGAAAAGATGAATGTAGGATGACATTTCTATGATTTTCCCGCCCAGGATGGGGAAAAAAGTCATTGGAGCGGATAAGGTGTTGTAAATGCCGATGTAAGTGGGGCGGGTCTGATCATCAGAAATTTCCAGGATCAAGTTGTTAAAACCAATCCACAATCCGCTTATTGTGAATCCTATTGCTAGAAAGAGCAATAGATACATGGGAAACAACAGAACCTTTAAATCCATTAGTTTCATCCCGTAAACACTTAAAGCACAAATGGGAGCAACTATAGCAGATATACAGGTCCCCGTTATAACTGATTTGTTGCTTAAATTATCGCTGAGATATCCCCACAACCTGCTGGAAGCTACATATCCCAGGGTTTGAGCGGAAACGAAGTAACCGATCATTTCTTTTGAGAACAGCAGCACTTTTTCTCCGAACACTACATAAAAAGGAAGAGCCAGGAATAGAAATCTCAAAGAGATATTAGTAAGCATTAAAATTGAAAACCCGGGTTTTTTGAAAACAATGGGAATAGATTGAATGTAATTTGTGAAAGATGTTTTTTCGTTTCCGGTAATTTTTGATGGCGGTTCG
>Ga0180891_1029_pt1 | contig 17678 bp, 9 predicted proteins | sample Deesub1362A_J573_FD_124284 | JGI IMG/M metagenome (GOLD analysis project Ga0180891, IMG submission 124284) | Thermoanaerobacterales bacterium JdFR-68 | reverse complement strand
ACCCTGAAAATAACTCATGTAGCGAGCTGACCATTCCGGCTTGGCTCTGGTGATTCTTGCGGACCACCCGATACTCAATTTAGTAAAGCAAAGCTGCAAACATCATATGTTCCCCTAAAGTAGTCTGGTCCTTTCTACTTGCTATAACACCACACTAAATTGAGTGTCGGGCTTCGCTGACCCTGGTTATCCGCGCGAATCAAGTCACTATGCCGGAATAGGTCATCTCCCTCAATGAATTTTCGTTCTTCTGATGGTGCTACAGCTGTAGCATGTATGTCTTGGCGCTCACTCAAGTCCAAAACTTCAGCGGCTTCACTGATTGTCATGCTACCATCAATAACTTGAGTAATAACAACAGCCCTACGAGTTTCTTCTTTACTCAAAATAATTTTCTCCTTACTCATAGGGACATTTTCTCAGAACAATTCTATAGTGACATTATCACAAGATAATCACACAAAATTTCTAAAAATAGTTGACAAATTGCTTTAGATATGGTATATTACCTAAAAATCGAATACAATAAAAAGCGGTGATGGAAAAAAGTAAACCATTTGAGTTTTTCAAGAGAGCCGGGGGTTGGTGTGACCCGGTAAAACCTTATGGTTGAAATACATTCCTGAGCTTTCGGCTGAAAACTGAAGGTGAGTAGGCTGGAACGGAGTTTTCTACCGTTAAAAGGAAAGGGGTATCGGATTAAAGATTTAATCCCGTACCTTGAAGAGTGGGGTAATACCAATTTAGGTGGTACCGCGGGAACAGGTCTCGTCCTATACAGGGCGAGGCTTTTTTGTTTTGCATGGAAAGGATGATAGATGTATGGATAAAAATCTCAACACAGTCGTTGTGGGTCTTGGTTTAATAGGCAGTTCTATATGTATGGCACTTAAAGACAAAATGGGAATCAGGCCCATAGGGGTTGATTGTAATGAATCAGCAGCTGTTACAGCTCTTAAAAAAGGTATGGTTTCTGAGGTTTTAGACCTGGAAGAAGCGGTTAAGAAATCCCGGTTTATTATACTTGCAGCATCAGTTGAAAAAATAATGGAATTGATAAAAAAAATATCGCCGATAATAAACCCGGGCAGTTTTGTAACAGATGTGGGCAGCACCAAAGAAGAAATTGTAAAGTGTGCAGATCAGCATCTTCCCGAAGGTGTTAATTACTTGGGTGGGCATCCTATGGCCGGTTCTGAAAAGTCCGGGCCTGAGGGAGCAAGAGGGAACCTGTTTGAAAAGGCTGTGTATGTGTTAACACCAACCCAAAGAACCAATAATAAAACGAAAGAGTTTATGAAACACTTTGTAACAAGAATAGGAGCAAAACCGGTATTTATGTCACCTGAACAACACGATGAATACGCTGCAGTTATTAGTCATGTGCCCCACGTGCTTGCGGCTGCATTGACCAATATGGCGAGGGAAAGGGAAATGGCATTACAGCTTGCTGCAGGTGGGTTTAAAGATATGACCAGAATAGCTCTATCAAATCCCATGATGTGGAGAGATATCTGTCTGTCGAACAAAGACAACATAAAACATGGTTTGAAAAAAATCAGGGATAAACTTGCTGATTTTGAAAAAATTCTTGATAGGGGTGATGAGGCTGCTGTAATTGAATTTTTTACAAGAGCTTTGCAAACAAGAAAAACTATAAAATAAAAGGTCTTCCCGCAAAAAAATCTTGACATTAGACACCACTGTGTTACAATTAATATTACTAACCTAAATTTGTATATATACACTCTTTAAAAACTGTGAAAGGGGAAAGTAGGTTTACCTGAAGGTTTAAAGCGAATCGGGGATGGTGTAAGCCCGATACCGGAAGGTTTATCGAAGTTCCCCCTGGAGTTGCCTGTTGAATTTTCCCCGGGAAGGGAAAATAGACCATTTTCCCCGGGAAGGGAAAATAGACCATTTTCCCCGGGAAGGGAAAATAGACCATTTTCCCTAAGAAAGAGGATTTCCCGGGAAATAGTAGACATGGCCGGAAACTTTCACCGTTAAAAGAAAGGGAGTATCCGAACGAGGGTACTCTTGAAGAGTGGATTTAGTATATCTAAATCAAATTAGGTGGTACCGCGGGAAGACCTCTCGCCCTTTTAGGGTGAGAGGTTTTTTTAATGGAGGTGTCTAATGTGAAGACCATCGGTTTTCTAGGCCCATGGGGGACTTTTTGCGAGGAAGCTGCTTGTGAATACAACAAAAAACTGGAAGCTAAGCTGGTTCCTTTACCGACAATAGAGAGGATAATGAAGGAGATAAAGCTTAAAAAAATAGATGAAGGAGTTGTACCCATAGAAAACTCCATAGAGGGGTCTGTCAACCTAACCCTTGACCTGCTCGTTCACGAGTGCAAACTGAGAATAAAAGGAGAAATAATACTAAAAATAGAACACAATTTGTTGCTGAACTTCGATACTCCAATAGAAAAGATAAAAAGGGTGTATTCCCACCCTCAGGCCATATTCCAGTGCAGAGATTTTTTGAATCGGAATCTGCCCGAAGCTGAGATAAAATATGTGGCAAGCACTGCTGAAGGAGCAGAAAGGGTACAGAAAGACCCCATGGCAGCAGCTATTGGCAGCAAAAGGCTTGCAGGAATATACAACCTCAATCTTGCTGTAAGGGGAATCCAATCCCAGAAGGATAATTATACCAGGTTTGTGGTGCTGGCGGAAAAAGATCATCACAAAACCGTGAATGACAAGACATCAATTGTGTTTTCCGTGCCCAATACACCGGGAAGCCTTTATGAAGTGCTTAAAGAGTTTGCCGTCAGAGAACTTAATTTAACCAAGATAGAATCGAGGCCATCCAAAAAAACTCTTGGTGAATACTTTTTTTTCCTTGATATAGATGGACACCGTTGCGATACAAAACTGAGAGCAGCTCTCGAAAACATCAAGAAGAAGTGCAGTTTTTACAAAACTTTGGGTTCCTATCCCAAACAGCTTTGAAATTTTTAAAAGGAGGAGTTTAAAATGATTATCGTTATGGAAAAGAGTGCAACTCAAGAAAATATTGAAAAGGTGTGTGAACTTGTCAGGAGTGTGGGTCTGGACGTGCACATTTCAACAGGGACAGAACGGACTATTGTTGGAGTAATCGGTGATAGGCGGAAACTCAACGGAAAACCCATTGAACTACTGGAGGGGGTTGCGAAAATCGTGCCAATTGTAGAGCCTTACAAGCTTGCCAGCAGGTCTTTCAAACCAGATTCAACGGTTATAAAGGTAGGGGATGTTGAAATAGGTGGAAATGAACTTGTGCTGATGGCAGGACCGTGTGCTGTTGAAAGCCGGGAACAGATCATTGAAACGGCTGAAATTGTGAAAAAAAGTGGAGCACAAATCCTGAGGGGAGGAGCATTCAAACCCAGAACTTCCCCCTATTCCTTCCAGGGTTTAGGTGAAGAAGGATTGAAGATGCTTGCTGAAGCCAGGGAAAAAACGGGGTTGCCCATTATCACTGAAGTTGTAAGGGCTGATACCGTTGGACTTGTGGCGGAGTATGCCGATATCTTACAGGTGGGCGCCAGAAACATGCAGAACTTCCACCTTTTAAAAGAAGTCGGAAAGATTGATAAACCGGTTATGTTGAAACGGGGTATGGCTGCAACCATCGAGGAATGGCTCAATGCAGCGGAATACATCATGAATGAAGGCAACTTCAAAGTGATACTGTGTGAGAGGGGTATAAGGACTTTTGAAACCTACACGCGAAACACCCTGGATTTAAGTGCGGTGCCGGTGGTTAAACACCTAAGTCACCTGCCCATAATCGTTGACCCCAGCCATGCCACGGGGAAATGGAGATGGGTGTGCCCCATGGCAAAAGCCGCTGTGGTTGCAGGGGCAGATGGTTTGATGGTGGAAGTTCATCCCAATCCTAAAGAGGCCTTATCTGATGGGCCGCAATCTCTTAATTTTGAAAGTTTCATGCAGCTTTCTAAAAGCATTGCTAAGGTTGCAGAAATTGTTGGAAGAAAATTTCCTGGTGGAAAGGATGAATAACCTTTGATGATGAAAATAAGTGGAGTTAACAGCATTAGGGGGGAACTCACTGTTCCCGGTGATAAATCAATATCCCACAGGACAGTTATGTTTGGTTCTCTGGCTGATGGAATTACGGAAATAAAAGGTTTTCTTATGGCAGAAGACTGCCTCAGAACAGTAGACTGTTTTAGAAAGATGGGAATTGAAATAGAAATTACCTGTGGAAAGGATGTATTGGTACACGGTAAGGGTTTATACGGGCTTAAAAAACCGCAGGAACTGCTGTATGCCGGGAATTCCGGCACAACCATGCGCCTGCTGCTGGGTATCCTGGCAGGTCAGAGTTTTGAAGCCGAAATTACCGGTGATAATTCTTTAAACAAAAGGCCCATGGCGAGGGTTACAACCCCCCTCCGATTGATGGGGGCAGAGATTGAAGGTAGAGATGATGCCAATCTGGCGCCTTTAAAGATAAAAGGTGGACAATTAAAAGGGATAGAATATACCCTTCCTGTTGCCAGTGCCCAGGTGAAATCCGCTCTGCTGCTGGCAGGTCTTTATGCCCGGGGAGAAACCAGGGTGATTGAACCATACAGATCCAGAAATCACACGGAACTGATGCTTAAACACATGGGGGCAAACATCAATACGGATGATAAAACAGTAACGATTGTCAGGGCGAATAAGCTTAAAGCTACTGCTTTTTGCGTTCCCGGTGATATCTCTTCTGCTGCCTATTTTATTGTTGCCTGCTGCATACTTCCGGGGTCGAGCATCACAATAAAAGATGTTGGTGTAAATTCCACCAGAACGGGGATACTTGATGTGCTGAATGAAATGGGTGCCAGAATAGAATTGAAGAACAAGCGCCTCAAAAATGGTGAACCCATAGCTGATATAAGTGTTCAACATTCTCCGTTAAAGTCAACGGTTATACAGGGAGACATAATTCCGCGGCTCATTGATGAAATCCCTGTGCTGGCAGTAGCAGGAGTCTTTGCCCAAGGCACAACTGTAGTTAAAGATGCTGCCGAGCTTAAAGTAAAAGAGAGCAACAGGATAAAATCCATTGTGGAGGGTTTAAAGAAGATGGGAGCCTGGATAGAGGAAACTTCAGATGGATTTGTAATCAGAGGTGGCAGGGAGCTTCACCCGGCAGAAGTCGATAGCTACGGGGACCACAGAATAGCCATGTCCCTTGCCGTTGCCGCTCTAAAAGTTAGAGGAGTCACTGGTATTAAAGACTGGGAATGTGTAAATGTTTCTTTTCCCGGTTTTGCGGAGTTGCTTGATAAAGTAAAACAAAAAGCTTGATTTCAACTATTTTGGTGACGTAAGGAGCTTTTCGCCGTGTCATGGCGGGAAGCTTTTTTGTTTTTCTTGTTTTGAATGTTCTAAAACCACTAATTGTGTAAAAAAGGATTTTGATAGAGAAAAGGCGTATTCTTCAGTTAGTAAAAAAACAAGACCGAAAGGTCTTAAAGAAAGGTGAATACGGCTTGGAAATAAGTTTACCAGAAAACCTACAAAATGTCCATGTCAATGATAAGTGGGGCCAAGATGTTTTTATCGATGGGTTAGCAGAATATATAAGACAATTTATTAAACATGCTATTGAAGAAGCTATTAGACTTGAACTGCAGGAAATGCTTGGTAGAAAACCCTATGAAAGAGGTTCTAAAGGTAACTACCGCAATGGCAGTTATGAAAGAGACCTTGAAACCAGATTTGGCGTAATAGAAAACATTAAAATTGCAAGGGATCGTAACGGAGAATTTTATCCCAAGGTATTGGAACGCTATCAAAGACATAAAGAAAAGATTGATAAGCGTATAATAGAGCTTTTCATCGGTGGTATAAGCAGCCGTAAGATGAAAAAAAATTACCCGGGATTTATTTGGTAAAAGTTATTCTGCAGCTACCATCTCCAAAATCAATGAACAGCTAACTGAAAAGATGCAGGCTTGGATGGAAACCTCCATTGAAGATAATATTAAATACATTTATTTAGATGGTCTCAACCTTCCTGTAAAACGATTTGCAATCAGCAAGGAATCCCTTTTAATGGCAATAGGCATAACTACAGATGGCTACCACAAGATATTAGCGGTTCAGTTGGGTGACAGAGAAAGCGCCAGTTAAGCGAATATATGTAACAAACTTTGCCTGGAGAGATACATGGGTTGGTTAGATAGCCTTGCCCGGCTCAAGAATTTTACACCAGCCAGCTTCGGCAGTCAAGGCAACCCTTAAGGGCGCCTTACGGCGGCCTTGACTGCCTCATTGCCCGGTGTGGATACAAGCCAACCGGGCAAAGGAATTCACGTATATTTGGCTGTTAGGCTGCAGTTGATTAAAGCACGCTGTTTTGCTTCATCGAAAACCTGTGCAGCGATCATCGAAAAAACTGTTTTTCCCTTTTCCAGGCCCATTGAAATCCCTATAATGATTTAAACTATTGACCGGATTGGGTTTGTATGACATTTAACTCAACTAAAATGGAGAAGAACCAATATTTTTAATAATGATTTATGGATGTAAAATCCTAAAACAGATGTGTTGATACAAATGCTGCCATTCGGATTTTTTACAGATATAACGATAAGGATATTGAGCTGTTGCATAATAAGTATATTATTCTTAATCGGAGTAATATCTTAATATTGATTTGATCTTTTGTTTTATGTCAACTTCCAGAAAAGTCAGAAGGGTATATAATTATAGTATAGAAATTATATATAAATATAATCAATCAGCATGGGGTGAATAAAGTGAAAATTAGATACATAGTAGGAAGAGCTGGAAGCGGTAAAACCCATTTAGTTTTAAACGAAATAAGGCACAAACTAAAGGAAAATGACGATAATAAACTTATACTCCTCGTTCCGGAACAATTTACATTACAGGCAGAATTTGATTTGATCACTAAAATGAATTTAGCAGGAATAATGAGGGCAGAAGTTTTGAGTTTTGAAAGACTTGCATATAAAGTATTTAACGAAGTAGGCGGAATAAAGAAGATAGACATAAATGAACAGGGAAAAATAATGGTCTTGAGGAGACTTTTTGATAAATATTCAAAGGAACTTACCCTATATAAAGAGGCTTCCAGGCAGGACGGCTTTTTATCAAATTTTTGCAGCTTGATTTCTGAATTTAAAAGAAGCGATATTTTACCGGAAATGTTAAAGATGAAACTCGATTCCTTTGAAGAGAAAAACATGCTTAAAAGGAAACTTCAAGATATAACTTACATGTACGAAAAATTTAACGAATACATGGAAGACAGGTATACCGATGGGGAAGACAAATTTAATTTGCTTATAGAAAAAATTGATGACGCCAAATTTTTAGACGGTGCTGAAATATGGCTAGATGGTTTTCATGGTTTTACTTCTCAGGAGTACAGGATTATAGAAAAATTAATCCTCAAAGCAAAAAAAGTAAATGTAACTCTGACGATAGATTTTGATAAGAACATAAAGGACAGGGATTTGTTTACTCCTACCTTAAAGACCTTGAGCAAACTTAGGGAAATTGCAAAGAAACACGGAGTAAAGGAAACTAAGACCATCTTAAAAAATGATATGAATAATAAGTCGGAAGAATTAAAACATCTTGAAAGGCAAATTTTTGCCTATCCTTATAAAAGGTATCAGGGAAAAGTAAACAGCATACATATATTTGCAGGAACCAACCAATATACAGAAATAGAAAATGCTGCTTCACAGATAGTATCCCTAGTAAGAGATAAAGGATACAGGTGGAAGGATGTTGCAGTAGTTACTGCTTCTATGGAGACCTATGGACATACGATTAAGAGAGTTTTTACCGAATATGGAATTCCCTTCTTTATTGACGAAAAGCGCAGCATATTAAACAATCCTATTATCAAGCTCATTTTATCCGGCATAGAAATACTTTACAGGAATTTCAAATATGAAGATGTATTCAGGTTTATAAAAACAGGTTTCAGCAATTTAGATAAAAATGAATACGAAAAACTGGAAAATTATGTATTAAGATATGGTATAGAAGGTGATAAATGGTTTGATGATTTTACATATGGAGAAGAAAATTTAGACGAAATAAATGAGATACGCAGCAAATTTGTAATGCCCCTTATTAATATGAAAAATAAATTGAAGAGTAAAAACCTAATATCCGATTTAACTAAGTATGTATTTGAATTTTTGACGGAACTAAATATTGAAGAAAAACTCAATAGTTGGATAGAAAGATTGAGGAAAGAAGGAAACTTAGAATACGTTAATGAAAATACTCAGATATGGAATATAGTGATGGAGACATTTGATCAACTTGTCGAGATACTTGGGGATACAAAGGTAACTTTAAGAGAGTTCAGTAAAATCTTAGAAGCAGGATTTTCTGAATATAAAGTAGGTATTATTCCACCTACAATAGATCAGGTACTTGTAGGGAACCTTGAGAGGTCAAAAAGCCACGATATAAAGGCATTGTTTGTTGTAGGAGTAAATGATGGGATAGTGCCGTCGATTTTTGACGATGAAGGTCTTCTCCTCGACGATGAAAAAATAGTAATGAAGGATATGGGAATACCGATTTCTTCGGATAGTGAAACAAGAGTTTTTGAAGAAAGATTTTCAATATACACTGTCTTTTCAAAACCCTCTGAATATCTATGGGTAAGTTACGCTCTATCGGACTGCGAGGGGAGGGCATTAAGACCTTCCATACTCATAGACAGGTTAAAAAAATTATATCCGAAAATAACCGTAAATAGCGATATCGTAAAGGATGAAAAAAGACAGCTTCACCTTATTTCAAGACCGGTTTCTACTTTTAAGTATCTTGTAGAAAATATCAGGCAGAAAATCGATGGAAATCCTGTAGAAGATATGTGGGAAGATGTCTACAACTGGTATTATAACAATGAAGAATGGCAGGATAGACTTAAATTGATAATCGAAGGACTGTTCCACGACAATCAGGAAGGGTATATTGGTGAAAACAGAGCAAAAGCCTTGTATAATATACCTTTAAGGTCCAGCATATCAAGGCTTGAAAAGTTTGTAAACTGTCCATTTTCCCATTTTATAAACTACGGATTGAAACCTGAGGAAAGAAAGGAATACAAATTGAAGATACCCGATATCGGAAGGCTATTCCATACTTCCGTTGAAAAATTTGCAAAGAGATTGAACGCAGAAAATTTAAATTGGAGGAAAATAGACAGAGAAAAGTGTGATGAGATTGTAGAAAAGGTGATAGAGGAAATAATTCCCGAATTTGAAAACAGCCTTTTGTTAAGTACCCACAGGTACAAATACCTTGTAAACAAATTGAAGAGGATCAGTAAAAGGGCTGTCTGGACACTGACTGAACACATTAAGAGGGGTGATTTTATGCCCTTTGCGTACGAACTTGAATTTGGTGAAGGTGAATACAGCCAGCTACCTCCTGTAATAATAGAACTCCCGGGTGGAGAAGAAATAAAAATAGAAGGAAGGATAGACAGGATAGACATTTTAAAAGATGAAGATGGAAGCTACGTAAAAATAATAGATTACAAATCGGGAAATAAAAAATTCAGTTTATCAGATGTATACTACGGTCTTCAAATTCAGCTTATCGTTTACTTAGATGCAGTAATGGAAAATAAAGATAGATTGGTGAAAGACGAATTGTATCCGGGGGGAGTATTTTACTTTAAAATAGATGACCCATTGGTAAAATCCGATGAAATAGACGAAAGCGTAATAGAAAAGGAAATATTGAAGCAGTTAAGAATGGATGGACTTATTTTAAAGAATGTAAAGGTGGTCAAGGCAATGGACAGGGATATAGAAACAGAGAGAAACTCACCTATTATTCCGGTGCAGATGACGAAAAACGGAGACTTTGGTAAACGTTCATCAGCTGTTGAAGAAGAAGAACTTAAGGGTTTAATAAAACACGTGAGGAACTTGATAATCGAAATTGCAGTTGAAATATTGAAGGGAAACATAAAGATAGAACCCTGCAAAATAGGCAATAGAGTTTCATGCGAATACTGTCAGTATATATCAATATGCCAGTTTGATACGAGATTTGAAAACAACAGATACAGAAACATAAAAAAACTTACCAGTGAAGAAGTGATAGAGAAGATAAGGTCGAAAAGCAGAGGTGGTATATAATGCGTGAGTGGACAGACGACCAAAGGAATGCGATAGAATTAAAGGACTGCAATATTCTCGTTTCTGCTGCAGCTGGGTCGGGAAAGACTGCCGTACTGGTAGAAAGAATAATAAAACTTATAACGGAAGATAAGGTAGATATAGACAAACTCCTCATAGTTACATTTACTAATGCTGCTGCAGGAGAAATGAGGGAAAGAATTTTAAATGCTTTAACTTCTAAGATAGAAGAAGGTGTCCAGAACGAAGAACATTTGAGAAGGCAGATTACACTTTTGAACAAAGCATCTATTACTACTGTCCATTCATTCTGCATAGATGTGGTTAGAAAAAATTTCCATTTGATAGATGTAGACCCTGCATTTAGAATCGGTGATGCCACCGAAATAAACATAATCATTCAAGAAGTCTTAGACGAACTGATGGAAAGGGAATATGAGAAGGGCGATGAAAACTTTATAAAACTGGTGGAAGGTTTTGGGGGGAATAGGAACGATGTAAAACTGCAGGAGTTAATACTTAAAATTTACACCTTTATACAGAGCAAACCGTATCCTGAAAAATGGCTAAAAGAATGTGTAGAAAGATTTAATATGTCTAAAGAAGAATTTAAAAAAAGCCTGTGGACGAAAACTATTAAAGACAGTATAAGGATAGAATTAAATGGTGCTAAAGATTTGATCAAACAGGCTGTAAGATTATGTAAAAAAATAAACGGCCCGATGGAATACTGTGATGCTTTATACGATGACTTAAACAACATAGATAATTTGCTTAGAAGTCTGGAAAAAGGTCTTAATAATTTTTATATGAATATTGCCGATTTGAAACACAAAAAATTAAAGTCTATCAAAGGAAAAAGAAAACTGGAAGTCGATGGAGATTTGATAGACGAAGTAAAAAATTTAAGGGACACCTATAAAAAGAAGATAATCGAGCCGATAAAGAGCAATATTGTAGTTAAAACCGCTGATGAATACCTGGAACAGATAAATTCACTATATCCTATGATGAAATACCTGTATGAACTCATAATATCTTTTTCCAATATGTACAGCGAAAAGAAACTTGACAGGGGAATACTGGATTTTAATGACCTTGAACATTATGCTTTGAAGATACTTGAAAACGAAGAGGTACAGAAAGAGTTCAGAAACAAATATGAATACATTTTCGTAGACGAATATCAGGACAGCAATATAGTTCAGGAAACCATAATTAACCGTATCAAAAAGGACAACAATTTATTCTTAGTTGGTGATGTCAAACAGAGTATATACAGGTTTAGACTTGCAGATCCAACTCTTTTTATCGAAAAATACGAAAACTTTTCAAAAGAAGAAGGAAGCATTGACAGGAGAATAGATTTATCGAGAAATTTTAGAAGCAGGTCTGAAATACTTGAAGGAATAAATTTCATATTCAAGAATATAATGTCAAAGGAAATAGGAGAAATTGACTATGATAAAGATGCCTATTTATATAAGGGGATAGATTTTGAACCTATAGATGAACCACATATAGAGTTGAACATCATAGAAAAGGTTACTGATAACTTAGAAAATATAGATGAGGAAATAGAAGAAATGTCGGATGTTGAAGTAGAGGCAAGGATAGTTGCCAAAAGAATAAAAGAACTCATAGGAAAGAAAACATACTGTCCTAAGGCTAAAAAATATAAAGATATAGAGTATAGAGATATAGTAGTTCTTTTAAGGGCTACAAAAAACTGGGCTTCAATATTTGCAGAAGTTTTTACAAAAGAAGGTATTCCTTTTTATTCAGATGACAGTTCGGGATACTTTGATGTCATAGAAATAAAGATATTTTTAAACTTGTTGAATTTAATAGACAACAAAAGGCAGGATATACCTCTTTTGAGTGTAATGAGGTCTCCGATAGGCAAATTTACTACAGAAGAATTGATAAAGATAAGGATAAACCATAGAGACGGAAGTTACTATGAAGCTGTAGAAGAATATATTAAAAACAATGATGACGAATTGAAAATCAAACTGGAAGAATTTTTGAACAAAATACAAAGATGGTCTGAAGAAGCCATGTTTTTAAAATTAGACGAATTTATATGGAAACTCCTTATAGAAACGGGATATTACCACTATGTTGGTGCAATGCCTGGAGGAATTCAGAGGCAGGCAAACTTGAGAATACTTGTAGATAGGGCCGGTCAGTTTGAAAAAAGTGCAGTTAACGGACTGTTCAATTTTATACGGTTTGTAGATAAATTGACGAAAAGCAGAGGAGACATGGGTAGTGCCAAGACTTTGGGTGAAAATGAAAATGTAGTCAGGATAATGAGCGTACACAAGAGCAAAGGGCTAGAATTTCCGGTAGTTATTTGTGCAGGCCTTGGCAAACAGTTTAATCTAAAGGATACACATGAAGATATATTGCTCCACAAAGATTTGGGATTAGGACCAAAGTACGTGGACATTGACAGGAGGGTATATTCTGAAACTTTACCGCAAATAGCAATAAAGAGAAAAATGAAGTTGGAAAGTTTGTCGGAAGAAATGAGAATACTTTACGTAGCTTTAACAAGGGCAGTAGATAAACTCATTTTAGTGGGTTCTGTCAGAAATATCGAAAGAGAGAGTCAAAAATGGTGCAGAGGAACATCTCTGTATAATTTAGTCAGTGGGAAAAACTATTTGGATTGGATATGCAGTGCACTGTCAAAGCATAAAGATGGGGAAGCGATAAGAAGACTGGCGGGGGCTGATGGAGAAGAAGATTCTATTGACAGTGAGGAAAAATCGAGGTGGAAAATCAATATCTTCGACAGGACGGAAATTTTGCTGGAAGAAAGCGAAAGGAACATGATTAAAAAAGAATATAAAGAAAAACTTATGAACTTCAAACCGATAAAACCTTCACCATACAGAGAAGTAATAGAAAAAAGATTTAACTGGGATTACGGATACCGTGATGCAGTAAAGATACCGTCAAAACTGTCTGTAACGGATATTAAAAAGGTATCGGTTCAAAATTTGGGCAATATTGCATATAAAATACCTTCTTTAGTTAAAATGCCAAAATTTATAGAAGGGCAGAAACCTTTTACAAAGGCAGAAAAGGGTACCATCATCCACTTTGTCATGCAGCATTTAGACTTGAATAAAGTATCGGATTTGTCTTACATAGAAGAACAGATAAACATGATGGTTGTAAAAGAACTTTTAACGGAAGAAGAGGCTAAAACCGTAGATGCAGAAAAGATAATGAAGTTTTTTAAAAGCAGTATAGGAAGCAGGATACTGCAAGCAGAAAAAGTATACAGGGAAATTCCATTCATATTGAGGAAAAAAGCCTGTGAAGTAATAGACGGACTGGAAAACTGTAATGAAGAATTACTGATACAGGGTGTTTTAGATTGTTATTTTGAAGAAGGGAAAGACCTTGTACTGGTAGACTATAAGACAGATTACGTATTTGATGGTAATATAGCAAATGTAGCAAAAAGATACAGGACACAAATGGAACTTTATAAAGAGGCATTAGAGAAGATAACTCAGAGGAAGGTAAAAGAAAGCTGTATTTATTTATTCGATATAGATAAAGAGGTGAATATATAATGCGAATTCTCCATACTTCTGACTGGCATTTGGGAAAGCATTTAGAAAATAGGAGCAGATTGGAGGAACAGGAAAAATTTATAGAAGAGCTGATAAATATAGCTGATGAAAAAAATGTGGATTTGGTGATAATAGCAGGGGATGTTTACGATACCTCTAATCCCCCTGCTAAAGCGGAAAAACTCTTTTATAAAGCCCTGAAGGGATTATCTAAAAATGGGGAAAGGATTGTGCTGACAATCGCAGGCAACCATGACAGTCCCGAAAGACTTATAGCGTCAACACCTCTTGCCTACGAACACGGAATAATACTTTTGGGAACTCCTAAAAGCACAGTAGAAGTCGGAAAAGTAGGGAAACACAAAATAATAGACGCAGGGGAAGGATATATAGAGATGGATGTAAAGGGTGAGAAAATAGTAGTTTTGACACTCCCCTATCCAAGCGAACAGAGATTAAATGAAGTTTTCAGTGATGCAGTAGACCAGGAAGGACTTCAAAAGAGCTATTCAGAAAAGATAGGTCAAATTTTTAAAGAACTGTCACAAAAATTCAGGGATGATACTATAAACGTAGCAGTAAGTCACCTATTCGTATTGGGCGGAGAAACTTCCGATTCGGAAAGACCTATACAAATAGGGGGAGGACTTGCTGTAGATGCAGATAAACTTCCTCAAAAAGCACACTACATAGCTTTAGGACATCTCCATAAGCCTCAGAGAGTAAAAAATACCAGTCTAAAAGCATATTATTCAGGTTCTCCGATACACTACAGCAGGAGTGAAATAGGATACAGCAAATGCGTTTTTGTAGTAGATGTTAAGGCTGGAGAAGAAGCACAGGTAGAGGAGGTTTTTCTTAGCAATAGAAAGCCCATAGAAGTATGGTGCTGCAACGGAATTGAAGAAGCATTAGAAAAGTGTATGGAAAATCGGAATAGAGAAGTGTGGGCTTACTTAGAAATAAAAACAGACAGGATATTTACCCAGTCGGAAATAAAGGAAATAAAAAGTATAAAACCTGATATACTTTCCATAATTCCTAAAATTGAAACAACTGAAAGAGAAGAAAATGATTTGGAAAACTTTAAGGAAAAAAATATTGTGGAATTGTTTAGAGAATATTACATACACGAAAATCAAGTTGAGCCTACCGAAGAATTTATGGCACTTTTTTCAGAGATAGTAAGGGAAGAAGGTGAAGAAGTTGAAACCGAAATATCTTAAAATATTGGGATTAAACAGCTTTTTAGAAGAACAGACTGTAGACTTTTCAAAACTTACCGAAAGAGGACTTTTTGGAATATTTGGACCTACCGGCAGCGGAAAATCAACGATACTTGATGCCATAACAATAGCATTGTATGGATATATAGCAAGGGAAACTAAAGAATACATAAATACAGATACCAATAAATTATATGTCAGTTATGAATTTGAGATGGGAAACGGCAGCAAGAGAAAACGCTACAGGGTAGAAAGAAGTATAAGGAGAAATAAAAACGGAGGTATAAACACCGATTTTGCAAGACTTTGTTTTTTAGATGATGACGGAAACGTGGAAAAGGTAATAGATAAGGTTTCTGAAATAAAAGGTGAAATAGAAAAAATCATAGGCTTGAACTCCAATGACTTTATAAGAACTGTTGTGCTTCCTCAAGGTAAATTCAGCGAATTTTTGAAATTATCCGGCAAGGATAGAAGGAACATGCTTGAAAGGATTCTGGGATTACAAAAATACGGCAAAGAACTGTATGAAAAAATAAAAAGCGCAAGGGAAGAAAAGGAAAGGGAAAAGAGATCACTTGAAGACGAATTGAAGGGATATGGAGGAGTAACGGAAGAAAATTTGAAACTTTTAAAAGGTGAATTAGCTCAAATTATGATGGAAGAAGAAAGATTGAAAAAAGAGATAAAAAAATTGGAAAAAGACTACGAAAAATACAGCAGAATATGGGAACTTCAAAAAGAGTTGAATACATACATAGACATGGAAAAGAAATTGAGTTTGAAGGCTAAAGATATGGAATTAAAGAATAAAAAACTTAAGAAGGGGAAAAATGCACTAAACGTAAAACCCTACATAGAAAACCTTGATAAAACATTGGAAGATATTAGGACTAATAGAAAACAGCTTGAAATATTGGAAAAAAAGATTGAAGAGTTAAAAGAAAAAAGGGACAAAACAGAGAAACAATATAAAATTGTCTACGAAAGGAAGGAAAGGGAGCTTCCGAATTTAATAGAAAGGGAAACCAATATAAAACATGCCATAGACTTGAAAAGGGATATCGACAAATTGGAAAGGGAAAGAAAAAAACTTGCCCAAAAATTTAAAAACTACCAGAAAATCATAAATGATACAGGTGAAAAGATAAAAAATATTAAAGAAAGTAAAGAAAAATATGAAGAAGAAATTAAAAAGATAGAAGAAAGGATTAACAGCATAAAGGTATCACCAGAGTACAGGAACAAACTGAACAAAGCCTGGGATATAGAAAAGAAGTACAGGGAGCTGAAAAAGGGCAGAGAAGAAAAACTGCAGTATATAGACAACCTGGAGAAAAGCACAGCTGAAAACAATAAGAAAATGGAAGATATTTTAGAAGAGTTGGAATATGAAGAAAAGCTATTGGCAAAATTAGAGGACGAATTGAAGAGACTTAGTGAAGAAAAACCAAAGGATAACAACTTTATACTTAATAGGCAAATGGAATTGGAAAAGCTAAAGCTTAAATTAAAGGAGGCAGTAAAAGATACAGAAAACAAGAAAAAGTTGGAAGAGGAAATATCAGAGATAATTAAAAATAGAAGGGAAATGGAAGTAAAATTAGAGGGTCTGAAAGAGAATTTAGAAAGAAAAATAAAAGAATGTGAAAAAGTCAAGGAAGAAATAAATCATTTAGAAAGGATAAACAGGGCAAGTATTTTAAGTTCACAGTTAAAGGAAGGGGAGCCGTGTCCGGTATGTGGCTCTACATGCCATCCAAACTTAGCAAGAGCAGTTGACATAAGCGTAATAAAGGAAAAGGAAGAATTAAGGGACAGATTAGAATTAGATATTAAAAAATTAGAAACGCTGTGCAATAAATTGGAACTGCAGTTGAATATGAATAAAGAAGAGGAAGAGAAAAAAAGAGAAGAAATAGACGATTATGCAAAAAAATTGGAAGGTATAGATATTTCAAGATTGGAAAGAGAATTAAAGGATATGGAGATAGAAATAGAAAAGTTAAAGACAAATTTGCAGAAATGGGAAGCAGAAAGCACTGAAAAAAAGGATGAACTTGACAAAATAAAAGAGAAAAAGGGAGAATTGGAAAAACAAAAGGCAGTTTATACGGATAGAATAAGAAATGACAATGAAAGAGCAGAAGAATTAAAAGCCAAGCTCGAAGAGATAAATAAAGAGTTAAACAATGTATCAGAGTTATATAAAAAAGCAAAAGAAGAATTAAAATTAGATAATATAGAAGAAAAATTAGAGGAAATAAGGAAAAACGATATTGAACTGGAAAAATTAGATAAAAAATTAAAGGGATTTAGAGAAAACATAAAAAAATTAGATGATGAAAGGGAAAAATTAGAGAAAAAATTAAATGAAGCCGATATTGAAAGAAGCAAAATAGAAGAATCGGGTAAGGAAAAGAGAGCTGTAATTGATGAATACAAAGAAAAAATAAAGAAAATAACGAAAAACAAAGATCCTGAAATTTATTTAAAAGAGATATCCAAACTCATAGAAGAAATTAAAACTCAAGAAGAACAGTTAAGAAAGAAACTTAATGAAGAAGAAGACAGATTAAACAGGTTAAAGGAAGATAGGGCGGGGATTGAAAAAACTATCAAATCATTACTACCAAAGGCTGAAGATTTAAAAGCAGAATTGGAAAAGGCTCTTCAGGAAAATGAACTCAAAGA
>Ga0180891_1237_pt1 | contig 20179 bp, 17 predicted proteins | sample Deesub1362A_J573_FD_124284 | JGI IMG/M metagenome (GOLD analysis project Ga0180891, IMG submission 124284) | Thermoanaerobacterales bacterium JdFR-68 | reverse complement strand
CAGCAGGGCACTATCGATGGTCAGGAAAATCCCGTAAATGTTATCCATTCCTTTAAACTCCACGAAACCCAGAAACATCTCTCCATGACAAGACATACATATGCACCCGCATTGTTTGTAATGAGCTTGAAGAAGTTCAAGGAACTACCAGAGGATGTACAACAGGTGTTTATTGAAGCTGCTCAGGAGGCAGCAGAGCACGAACGAAAGGTTAATGCCGAAAATGAACAGAAACAACTGGAAGACCTCAAGAACTGGGGAATGGAAATAATACAACCTGATCTTGAGCCTTTTAAAGAAGCTGTTAAACCTGTTTATGATAAATACGGTGATAAGTTTGGTGAATATCTCAATAAAATCCAGAAAGAACTTGAATAGAGTGTTTACCTAAAAGATAATATCAGCCCTGCATTCAGCATCTGGATGCCAGGGCTGATTTATGAAAATTTAGAAGGAAGGATGGATATGCAGGTAGTAGATTTTTTTAGACGCTTCAGCGATGGCCTGGACCTGTTGATTAAAAGAATAGTGTTTTTGACCATAGTGGGAATGATCGTTTCTATCTCTTTGCAGATAATTTTCAGGGTTTTTTTCGAATCCCTGACCTGGACGGAAGAGTTATCCCGGTATCTTTTAGTGTGGAGCACGTTTCTGGGAGCAACCATGGCTTACAAAAGGGGAATGCATATTTCGGTAACCTTTGTCATTGATGCCTTTCCCTCCAGGTTCAAAAAGATTGTGACGGTATCAAGCATTGTTCTGTCACTGGTCTTTTTTGTGATTTCCATTAATTTTGGTATCAAGCTCATGACCGTTCAGATATTTCAAATTTCTCCTGCCCTCCGGCTGCCCATGCGCTGGGTGTATGTTGGAATTCCTATCAGTTTTTTTATAATGCTGATTCATGGACTGACTGCAGCCCTGGAAGAATTGTTGAAAAATAAGGAGGGTGGGGGAGAATGACCTGGATTTTGTTTGTATCCTTTTTTGTATTCCTGTTGATGGGGATTCCTGTGGCTATTGCCATTGGGTTGGCTTCCTTTATAGTCCTTTTCAAAGAAGGCATGCCTCTGGTTATCATGGCGCAGAGGATGTTTGCCGGCACAGACAGTTTTCCCCTTGTAGCAGTGCCTTTTTTTATACTGGCAGGGGATTTGCTGGCAAAAGGCAAAGTGTCTGAAAAGCTTGTAGAGTTTGCTGATGCCATTTTCGGTTTTTTAAAAGGAGGGCTGTCAATAGTAGCTGTGCTGGCAGGCATGTTTTTTGCCGCCATATCAGGCTCAGGAGCAGCAACAACGGCAGCAGTAGGAACCACGCTGGTCCCGGAATTGAAAAAAAAGAGGTATAATGAAGCTTCTTCCGCGGCTTTGATAGCGGCCAGCGGTACCATAGGTGTGGTAATTCCTCCATCGGTACCCATGATTTTGTATGCTGTTATTGCCGACCAGTCGGTTTCACGCCTCTTCCTTAACGGTTTTATCCCCGGTGTTATTATGGGATTGGTATTGATAGCCATAGCCATAACCCAGGCTTACAGAAGAAATTATCCCAGAGGAGCAGAGTTTTCTTTTGGAAACGTATGGAATACTTTTAAAGAAGCTATCTGGGGAATCTTAACCCCTGTAATCATCCTGGGAGGTATATTTTCAGGATACTTTACCCCTTCTGAGGCTGCCGTTATAGCGGTGAACTATTCCCTGATAGTTTCACTGTTCATTTACAGGGACATGAAGCTGAAGGATGTTTTTGAAATAATAACCAGATCTGCCATGACCATGTCAGTAGTGATGTTCATCATTGCGACTTCAAGTATTTTGAGCTGGATACTGGCCAACTGGAGCATTCCCACAGCTATTGCCAGCGGGATCCTGGCCCTATCCAGCAACCCCTATGTGATCCTGTTTTTGGTTGCTGTAATCGTATTGATAGCCGGTGTATTTATGGAGACAGCTTCTGCCTTGATAATACTCACTCCTGTGTTTTTGCCCCTTGTTGATGAGCTTGGAGTAAACCTGGTTCATTTCGGTCTGGTCATGGTTGTTGGGTTGGCTATCGGAATGATAACACCTCCAGTGGCAATAAACCTTTATGTTGCCAGCACAATAACGGGGCTTTCCATCGAAAAGATTACAAAAGCCATCATACCTTATTTGCTGGGATTGATACTGGTTCTGCTGCTATTACTCTATCTGCCGTTAGTTTTTCCTGTGATAATATAAACCTGAATTCTTCTTAAAAGTTAATAATGCTATGGTAAACCCTGTGGTTACCTGAAACTGCAGGTTTTTTTTTATTTTTATTCATGAAAAAAGAGATAATTTCCATATGATAAGGTTTATAAAAAAATCAATGAATAAAGAAAAGATTGGGATATTGGCAGCAGCGGCCAGGTAAATTCCTGGCCTTTTTAATGTTAAAAACGGGAAGGATTTTTCAGGTGCCTGAAGAAATAACAAAATGAGGTGTTGGTTGAATGAAAAAGGTGTTTTATAATCCCATAGGGGCCTCAAAGGAGCCGCTGCTGAAAAAAGTCAGAAGCCTTATAAAACAGGGCAATGCCCTGAATTTCCTGTATGTTGTTCCAACCCATGGCATGCTGCAGAAAATCAAAAAAGAGCTTTTGAAAGATACCGGGATAAGAGGGCTTATACCCGGCAGCATTACAACCTTTGATTACATAGTAACGGAAGTGCTGGATACAGCAGGAATCCATATCACGGAAATGGATGACTTCACCCGGTTCAGGTGTGTAGAAGAGGCAGTAAGGGTATTAAGGGAACAGGGGAAACTGAGGGTGCTGCAAAAAGTCTCCATGTTTTCGGGATTCATCAGTGCCCTTATGTTTATGATCGGGGAAATCAAGAGGTCAGGCTTAACCCTGAAGCCCTGCTGAATAAAATTACAGAAAGCAGGAATGTCAGTGAAAAAATAAAGGAAATTATGCACAAAAGATCTCCCACACCCCCTGCAACACAATCTTTGAACAGATTTACCCCATAAAGCCACAGAGAGAATTGGAGGAGTTCAGCGTTTCCCAATACCTGCACTACAACCGATGCCCCGGGATGTTCTATCTGAACTTTTTCCTACAGCTTCCAGACCCCCGGCAGGTATTCAAAAACCTGGTTTCAGATGTGATTTCTGCTGTAGAAAAGGGTGTGATTGTCCATAATATTATAAAGAACATCAACGGCAGCGGAAACCCTGAAAACATCTTAAAAACGATGGATGAAGAGGTGAAACCCTACATTAAAAACTATTTAGCAAGTCCCCTGTTCAAATCCTGTAAAAAATACTGAAAACAATGAGTGAACTCCCCTTTACTTATGTTTATAAAGGGTTTAAAATAAGTAGAAAGAGTTGTAGATGAAATACTGATTAAAGAAAAAGGCAGAGCAGCAATCGTGGATTTTAAGACCAGCTACACCATACAGCAGAACATAGGAGAACTTGTAGTACATTACAAACCACAATTTTTTATATACACCGTTGCAGTTGAAGAAATTCTTGGGCTGGCTGTTGATGAAGGGGTTTAGATATATTAGCTTTTTATTTTAACTCTTAACCAACTGTTTTGGAGAAGAACCACAGAGTTTCAACTAAAATAAAAACAGGAGGGATTAACCTTGAAACACAAAGCTGATATTGGAGTCTTTGGAGGATCCGGTTTTTACTCCTTTTTAGAGGACGTGGAAGAAATAGCCGTTGACACACCTTATGGAGCACCCAGTGATAGAATAGCAATTGCTACGATAGGCGATAAAAGAGTTGCTTTTTTGCCGAGGCATGGCAAAGACCATCGCCTGCCACCTCACATGATCAACTACAGAGCAAACCTTTATGCCATGAAAAAACTGGGTGTAACAAGGATCATCGGTCCATGTGCCGCCGGCAGCCTCCAGCCTGAAGTCAAGCCAGGCCACTTTGTGGTGTGTGACCAGTTTGTTAACAGGACATGGGGCAGGAGGGATACCTTCTATGATGGCCCTGTTACAACCCACATAGGAGCGACAGACCCCTACTGCCCGGAGCTGCGGAAAATCGCCGTACAAAAGGCTAAGGAGCTTGATATTCCCGTGCATGAGAAGGGCACTGTTGTGGTTGTGCAGGGGCCGAGATTTTCCACCAAGGCGGAGAGCCGGGAGTTTTCAAAGAACGGCTGGGAAGTCATCAACATGACCCAGTACCCCGAAGCTATCCTGGCCAGAGAGCTGGAAATCTGTTATGTTAATATATCTCTCATTACTGATTACGATGTGGGGCTTGAAGATGATCCCACCATCGAACCCGTATCCCATGAAGGGGTAATCAAAGTATTCAACCAGAACATTGAGAACCTGAAGAAGCTGCTGTATGAGATGATCAAAGCCATTCCTGTAGGTGAGCGAGACTGTGTATGCAGCAGTGCCCTTGAGAAAGCAAGACTGTAAACACGAGGAGGCGATTTGACGTGTTTGCCATAGAGTACGATGTCAAAAAAGTATATATGGGGAGGCTTGAGCATGGCGATGACCTGCTGGAATCCCTGCAGAAGTTTGTTGAAGACAAAGGAATCAAAATGGGTATCATCCAGGTCATCGGAGCAGCCCAGAGAGCAACCCTCGGGTTTTATGACGGTAACAGAAAGGTATACGAAAAAATCGAGATAGAGGATGAGCTGGAAATCGCAGGGGGCTGGGGCAATATTTCTCTAAAAGATGGAAAGCCCATGGTGCATCTACATGTGGTGGTTTCCAATAGAGAGGGCAGGGCTTTTGGCGGCCATGTTTTTGAAGGCACAAAGGTATTTGCATGTGAATTTATCATAAAACACCTGGAAGGACCTGTCCTGGAAAGGGCACTGGATGATGTAACAGGCCTTACCCTCTGGAAGCAAACCTAAATACACCAATAGGAGGTTTTTCGAGATGCAACCAATAATATGGGAGAATGGATGCCTTAAACTGATTGACCAGACAAAACTTCCTCTAGAAAAGATATACATACAGTGTAAGGACCATCAAAGTGTAGCCGATGCCATTAGAGAGATGAGGGTAAGGGGTGCTCCTGCAATAGGTGCGGCAGCCGCCTATGGAATGGTGCTGGGAGCCAGGGATCTGGATGACCGGGATAAGGAAGAATGGTTTAAGGGCCTTGATGAGATTGCAGAAATCCTGAAGCAGACGAGACCCACTGCTGTAAACCTCTTCTGGGCAATCGAGCGGATGCTCAGCACAGCCAGGAGCAAAAAACACCTGGGTATAAGGGAAATTCAAGATATCCTTGAATTCGAAGCGGAAAAGATAGCCAGAGAAGATGTAGAAAGCAATTATGCCATTGGAAGGCATGGTAATCAGCTCATTCCCCAAAAAGCCAATATCCTCACCCACTGCAACGCAGGAGCCCTGGCTACCGTTGATTACGGAACGGCTCTTGGGGTCATCAGAGCAGCCCGCAGTGCCGGGAAGGATATTCACGTTTTTGTAGATGAAACAAGGCCTTTTCTGCAGGGAGCCCGCCTTACAGCCTTTGAACTGATGGAAGAAGGTATTCCCAGCACCCTTATTACCGATAACATGGCTGGATACATCATGTCAAAGGGAATGGTGGATCTGGTTATAGTGGGGGCAGACCGCATCGCTGCCAATGGTGATGTTGCAAACAAAATCGGAACCTACACCCTTGCTGTTTTAGCCAGAGAACACAACATTCCCTTTTATGTGGCTGCTCCAATTTCCACAATAGACATGAATATAGAAAAGGGAGAAGATATACCCATAGAGGAAAGAAATCATGATGAAGTAGTGTATATCCAGGGGAAGCGTATTGCTCCTGAAAATGTAAAAGTGTTCAATCCTGCATTTGATGTCACTCCAGACAAACTCATAACTGCTATAATAACGGATAGAGGGATAATCAGGCCACCATACAAAGATGCTTTAAAGGAGATTACAGGAGGCACAAAAAATGATTATCAAGACCAAGGAGAAGATAATTAAGGCCGGGAAGGAGATTCTGGAAGCAAATCTAGTAACAGGGACCTGGGGGAACATAAGCCTGCGGGACGAGAAGGAGGAAGTTTTTGTTATTACCCCTTCCGGGATGGATTACTATGACCTTGTGCCGGAAAACCTTGTCACCGTTGATTTTGACGGTAATGTTGTGGAAGGGCAAAAAAAACCTTCCACCGAAACTTCTGTGCACGCTTCCATCTACAAAATCCGTCCCGATGTTAAGGCAATCATACACACTCACAGTATCCATGCCAGTGCCTGTGCAGCTGCTTGTGAACCCATCCCCTGTTTGCTGGAAGATGTGGCAGCTTTAGTAGGAGGAGACATAGGAGTGGCTCAATATGCCCTTCCTGGCACACCACAGCTGGCACAAAACGTTATCGAAGCCCTGGGAGATCGGCACGCGGTGCTGATGGCAAACCACGGTGTATTGTGCGTGGGACCGGATCTGGATGAAACCATCAAAACCTGCCGGATCGTTGAGAAAGCTGCTCTGGTTTATATAAACTGCAAAATATTGGGTAAATATCACAGGTTAAAAGATGAGCACGTAAAAACCGTACGAAGCAACTATCTTTATAGATATGGTCAAAAGTAAGTTTCCCTTGAAGGAATTAAGGGGAACATGTAGAATATATTCATTGAAATCCAAACCCTTCAACACCTTTTGTAAGGAGCTTTGACTGCTTTTGTTTTTTAAAAAACCTGAGAAAACCATACCAATGGCTGCACGGAGACCTATTACTGATTGAAACCGCCAAGGAGTAGGGAATCAGGCTCCTTGGTATTTTCATGAAAGGAGAAATCCGATGGAATCCAAACGCGGAAAGGTAGACTATACCCTTCTCGAAAAAAGAAAAATAATGGAGAAGCTGGAATCCCTGCGGGGTAGACACCTTAATTTCACGGAACTGAATGCCGTTGTATCTCAAATCCTTGAGATGGGTGACCAGGTGTTTTCAGTGTGTTTTTCGAAGATACGGGAGGAAGACCGGGAACTCCTTCCCATCGTGTACCATATACTGCGGCACGCCAAAGACCCGATGACGATAAAAAATATATACAAAACCCTGATGGATAAAAACGTATCCGATGAGGTCAAAACCAGGCTGCTGGAAGTTTTGATTGAACTGGGCATCGATATCAGCGAACTCCCTCTAGAGGAAATGATAGGGGATTTCGAAAAGATGGCATCGGATTCCATGGAAAAAATGCTCAGGGATATAGAAAAGGATGAGTTTTTTATTTCCTATGTGCTGGAGGACATTGATACCCTGTCAAAAGACCTTCAGCTGACCTGTATAAGGGATCTGGGAGACAGCGGAGATGAACGGGCCATTCCAGTTTTGAAGGCCCTGGCCCTGAGCAATGATAAAGAACTGGTGCTGGAGGCTGTTACCCAGCTCGGAAGAATAAAAAGCCCTAAAACCATCGCTGCTTTAACGGAGATAGCGGAAAAAGCTTTCCTGGAGGAAATAAAAGATGAAGCTTCAAAAAAAATCAGGAAGCTAAAAATGCAGGGGATACAGGAAATTGTGCTGAATCAACTACAACCCTGTGTATACAAGGGTATCGTATCATCTATAGATGGTATTGGGAGCAGGTCCCTGTGGTTTATATGGCATCACCCCTATGTTAAAAACAAGCTGTGTTCTTTAAATATTTTAATCAACATAGAAGAGGGTGTACAGGACTGCTGGGCCCTTCCCCTTTTAGACAGCAAAGATTTCAATACCGCATTGAAGGAATTGAGCAAAGAAACAGAGGTGCTGGAAGATTTTCAGTATGCTGTAACTCTTCTTAAGGATGCTCTCTATACGAGTATTGTTACCCACAGCCAGCTGCCGTTGTCCATGGGTTTCTGGATGGGATTTTTTAAGGGAGGAGACCTGGTTCCCCAAGAATACACACCTACTCTGGAATACCAGATGACAATTGGTGGTAAAGATGACCAGGGATTATGGGAAACATCTGATATGCTTTTCGAAACCAGGGAGTTCAGTGACTGGTTTATCGCAGAGCCAAAAGTTTATGAATACGCAGAAGAATACCTTAAAATAAAAAAGATGTACAGACAGAGAAAATACTGCAACAGAAGGCTTAACAAGCTGTATGAGAATTTTAACAGGGATATTATAAAACCGAAAGAAGACAACATACTACGGATGCTTGAACTGGCGTATGATTTCCTGGTTAGAAAATCCAGTATGAGGAAAGCACGGCAGGTTTTAACCGTTATCAACAATTTCAGAAAGCCCTGTTACCAGAACCCCTTCTTAAAAAGAATGATTATAGAGAGCATACACATTGCCCTTCAGAACATTGAAAAGGGCTATGACTTGAGGTTTGATCCTACAATAGATAGGTGAAAAACATGGATAGGTTATGGGATTTATGGCTGCTAGTTAAAGACGAGGTTGTGCTCTTTTTTGTTGCTGCCCTTCCTGTGACAGAGCTCAGAGGTGCCATCCCCCTTGGGATTGCCCAGGGGATGTCTCCTCTGAAAACTTATATTATTTGTGTGATGGGGAACCTTTTGCCTGTTCCTGTTTTGCTGCTGTTTTTGGAACCCATATTTAAGAAGATGAGGCAAACACCCATATTGAGGGGATTGGCAAACTGGGCAATTAAACGTTCCCTTAAACGCAGCCAGCAGATAAAAAAATACAGTGCTCTGGGTCTTCTTTTTTTTGTGGCTATACCCCTTCCATCTACCGGAGTGTGGACCGGCTGTATAGCGGCTTCCCTTTTGGGCTTAAAATTTTGGTATGCTTTTCCTGCCGTGGCTGCAGGCACCATTATAGCAGGGCTGTTGGTTCTTGGATTATCTCTGCATATCATTTGACTTTTGACATTTGTTGTGCTAATATAGTTTTGAAAATTTAATAAAAGTTATTATTTACACCGTGTATATTTCCTGGAAGACAATGCCTCTTCCATGTGAGGAAGGGGAATTTTATTTTTGCTGGGAAGGAGTGAGTCCAATGGCAGATAGATACCTTTTTACTTCAGAATCCGTAACAGAAGGCCATCCTGACAAAATATGTGATCAAATTTCTGATGCAATCCTTGATGCCATCCTTGAGCAGGACCCGAAAGCAAGAGTTGCCTGTGAGACGCTGGTTACCACAGGGCTGGTGCTGGTGGCTGGTGAAATCACCACCGATTGTTATGTTGATATTCCCAACATTGCAAGGGAAACCATCCGTGAGATAGGTTATACCAGAGCAAAATACGGCTTTGATTGCGATACGTGTGCTGTAATCACCACCATAGATGAACAATCCCCTGATATAGCTCAGGGTGTTAATGAAGCCCTTGAAAAAAGAAAGGGTGAGACTAAGAACGGCAGAGATCAGATTGGAGCGGGTGACCAGGGGATGATGTTCGGCTATGCCACCAGGGAAACTCCTGAACTGATGCCATTACCCATTTCCCTTGCTCACGAGCTGGCCAGGAGGCTGGCTGAAGTAAGAAAGGCAAAAGTTTTGGATTACCTGAGACCTGATGGTAAAACCCAGGTTACAATAGAATACGTCAACGGTGTTCCCCGAAGAGTAGATGGTATAGTGATATCTACCCAGCACAGGCCTGATGTTGATCAGGAAACCATCCGAAAGGATATAATAGAAAGAGTAATCAAACCCATTGTTCCCGAGAATTTCATCGATGAAAACACCAAGTACTATATAAACCCCACCGGAAGATTTGTTGTAGGGGGGCCCCAGGGGGATACAGGCCTGACAGGGCGAAAAATAATCGTTGACACCTATGGTGGTTTTGCAAGGCATGGAGGTGGAGCCCTTTCCGGCAAAGACCCAACCAAAGTGGACCGTTCAGGAACATATGCTGCCAGGTACGTGGCAAAAAACGTAGTAGCTGCAGGTCTTGCCGATAGGTGCGAAGTTCAGATAGCGTATGCCATCGGTAAAGCGCGTCCCGTGTCCATTATGGTAGAAACCTTTGGAACGGGGAGAATATCTGATGAGAAGATAGTGAGCTTGATAAATGAGACCTTTGATTTAAGGCCTGCAGGCATTATTGAGGAACTGGATCTTAGACGACCCATCTATAAGCAGGTTGCTGCTTACGGCCACTTCGGCAGGACGGATTTAAAACTGCCCTGGGAACAAACCGATAAAGTAGAAGAACTACAGCAAAAGGCAGGAATCTAAAAAACCGCGAATATTCGCGGTTTTTTAGATTCCATTCCAGGTTTTTCAGGCCAGTAGAAAACAGGAATTTCTTGATGACCTGAAGTATCCCCCCTGCCACGGGGAAGTTTATCATCCGAGCAACAAATGTAAAGNCTNCNGATNNCCCCCATAATTTGTGACCTAAACATCTAACTTTATTTGCTTCATATAAACTCCTTGTATCTCTGCTATCAGCTTTTTAATCAGCACGGTGACCGGCAGGTTCTCAACCTCGACGACCCCTGCATGGGGCTGGATGATACACAACATGGACTTTTTTGCAGGGCTGCTTACTACTACCTCAGTTACCCCTGTTGTAACTTAGCCCATCATAGGATTTAGGAATAATTATCCCTCCAAAACCCGCTCTAATGTCCATGTCCCCTGCAAAAATGGATAATGGAACAGAATACATTTCTTAATTTTTAAGAGTCTAATATTTTTTTAGCACTTTCATCTAACGCATCAGTAATAAATGGTATTTTGGTTTCTCTTTCTGTTTCTCTGTTAGCAGAGAGAAGATCATTCCTGGAAATTTCCTTTAGAGAAAATTTCCTTGCTCCGGCCATCAGTTGCTGGAGGCCTGCTTTTAGTTTATCTGCAAGTGTCCAGACTGCGATGGCTCCATACGGAATGTTTTTCATTTCATCTGCTCCCACTTTTTCTCTTACATCATAGTAGCCGGCAAAGATTTCCTTTGCCGTGCTGCCTATCTCGGTAACCGTAGCAGGTAGTTTATCCCAGTTACCATTAAGTTTTTCTTTTCTTTCTGGATGCAGCACCCCTTCAATGTTTGCTCCAAGGAAACCAGGAATCATAAGAGCCCTTCCCATACATACTATTTTTACAAAAGGTGCACCCAATGCCAGTGCTTTGAAAATGTGATCTTCTCTAGCCAGTCCTCCGGCAAAGGCCAGATCGACGACTTTTTCTCCCTTTGCAGCCAATATTGAAGCATATTCATATGCCTTGGAATGCAGAAGGATTGAAGGAACCCCCCAGCTTTCCATCATATTCCAGGGGCTCATTCCCGTACCCCCACCAGAACCATCAATTGTTAATAAATCCAGCTTTGCTTCGGTGGCAAGCTTAATTGCCATTGCTAGACCTTCCATTCCGTAGGAACCGGTTTTTAAAGTGATTTTTTTATAACCGAGTTTACGCAGATATTCAATAGTTTTCATAAACTCTTCTCTAACCTGTTCGGGAGAAGATAGATGGGTATATCCCAGTCTGCTGTGTCTTGCAAAGGCTTTAATGGAACCGTTTTTAAATGCCTCCTGGACTTCTGGTTTTGTTGGATCCGGATCAACAAGATATCCTCTCTTTTTCAAGAAAATCGCATAATCCAGATCAGTAACTTCAATTTCTCCTCCGATATTCTTTGCTCCCTGACCCCACTTCAATTCTATAATAACCTTATCACCATACTTGTCTATAACATATTCTGCAACTCCGTTCATTGAATCTTCCACATTTTGCTGTACAATAATTGCCCCATATCCATCATAATAGCGCAAATAGGTATCGATTCTTCTATCCAGTTCGGGAGCCTTCTTTGTTTTACCATTTTCTATTATTGCCTCTTTATCAATTCCCACCACATTTTCTCCTATGACGATAGGGAAACCTGCAAGAGCAGCACCGATTGCAAAAGAATCCCAGTACTTAGCTGCTATAAAAGTTGAACCCAGGGCACCCGTCATTATAGGTACCTTGGATTTTGTTTTTATTTCACTTCCAAATTCGGTTTCGACACTTACATTGGGAAAGATACAGTCATCAACAGAATTAGAAATCCCTCTGGGCAGTCCCTTGGCTCCGTAATTATATCCCTGAATCCTTAAAGAATTATAAGATACCCCTACATGTGTAGTATTTCCGCTTCCTGCAGTTGTTGCTCCAAAGTTCCGGGGGTACAACATTTTTCTGCCTTTCATACTCGAGAGCCAGGTTTCACACTTACCCTGACAATCTGCTATGCAGAGGGTGCACAATCCGGATTCAGCAGGATTACCCCTATTAACTGTTCCTAGAACATCATTAGACTTCAGGCGCTGAACCATATATTTTTCCTCCTTATATAATTAAGTTCTATGATAAATGATAAATGTGCTTAAGAGCTCTTAAGCTGCTGCAATTGGCCGGGCCAAAGATATTTAACATAAAGTATATCCGAAAAAGGCTTTGTTGACAAGGCCCTGTTTATAAATATACAGTATACATGAATAACAATACAGGTATAACAGTATACGGCAGACACAAATATAGAAAAATATGAATAATAATGCAATAAAATGTATAATTAATCAGCAATATCGCATATTATTACATAAAAACGAATAATTATTAAAAACACAAAGCACTTGCAAACGTAAAACAATCATATTTATAAAAGAAAAATTTTTAAACCCTTCGATAGATAAAAAGCAAGAATCTTATGTTGTTTTTTTTCTTATTGCTCCCATTGGTAACGATTTTGTGATTTCGGCCAGTTTAAGAATACAGGCAGAGCCGTTTCTTGACTCTGATAAAAAAAAGAGAGGCTGTGTGTTAGCCTCTAAAAAATGTTACATTTGAAAGAACCTAAAAGAGTGTGACTGTACAAATCCCTGCAAAGATGGACGATGGAACAATTGGATACAGCTGCGACCATTGGTGAGAATAAAGTATTTAAAAAAATTATATATAAAAAAAACTTTGTCGACAAGCATTTTTTTATAAAAATACAGTATACACGATAATCATACAGGTATAGCAGTATACACACCCTTAAACACACTGCACATTTTACAATGCGGCAATCGGCAATTATGAATAATTATACATTTGCAAGTTAAAAAGACAGATTTGTTTGGTTTGTATAACATTTGACTCGGCTAAAACAGAGGAAAGCCTAAAAAAAAAAATTATTGACATGAGAATGATTTTCATTTACAATATAAACATGAGAAATATTCTTAAATAATAAAACCTTTAAAACAAGAATGAAGCAAAGGAGGATATGTAGTGCAAATAGGCAATCCCCAAAAAATATTAGAACATCCAAAATCTAATTATGTTGTAGATTTATTGAGTTAGATTATTTGGTAAAAAGCATAGAAAATAACTCTAGAAATTTGTTTAAAAAACTATTATAATAATTAAAAACAACCAAAAAGAGGTGTTAGTATTCATGAACATTAAAGTGGCCGGAAAAGACGACGAAGATAAAGTGGTGCAGCTTATGAAGGAGTTCATGGAGTATTACAAAGAAAAGCACCCGGAATGGGGAAAACCACCATTTTTGAGCAGGGAAGAACTGTTGTGGTCTTTTCACGATGCCCTAAAAAATCCCCAAACGGCCGCATTTATTCTTGTTGAAGAAGGAGATGAACCCATTGCCGTTTCTTCAATAACCTTCTGGCACGGTATGAACATGGGAGATACCGTTATTACCATTGATGACCTGTATGTGAAGCACAAGTGGCGCAACCTGGGAGTAGGCAGCAGAGTGGTTGAGTTTGTTGTAGAAATGGGCAGGAGAATGGGTTTCTCTTTGATCGAGGTCATGCTGGAAGACAGGGATACCAGAGCAGAGGAATTCTGCAAGAAATTAGGTTTTCGAAAAGCAGAAAATCGTAGATACCAAAAGAAAATCAAACTAGCAGTTTAAGGTACCATTAAGGTGCCTTTTTTCTTTGGAGAGGAAAACGTCAAAAATTGTAGAATTAAGATAGTAGTAGGTAATTATTAAATTAGGTTCTTCTACATTTTAGTTGAGTTAAATGTCATGCAAACCCAATCCGGTCAATAGTTAAATCATTATAGCTTTCTCCAGGGTTCTGTCAAGGGCCCGGCACTCAATTAACTTTTGAGTGCCGTGCCCCTGACAAAACCCATCCGAAAGCTTTTTAGTTGTTAAGAATTGACCGGATACTTCAACAACAGCGAATGTAGTTCACAAATGTCCGGGATTTCAATGGGCATGAAAAAGGGAAGCCAGTTTTTTCGATGGCCGCAGCACAGGTTTTCGATGAAGCAAAGCAGCGTGCTTTAATCAACTGCAGCCTGACAGCCAGATATACGTGAATTCCTTTGCCCGGTTGGCTTGTATCTACAGCGGGCAATGAAGCTGGCCGGTGTAGAAATTCTTGAGCCGGGCAAGACTATCCAGCCAACTCACGTATCTCCCTAGATAAAGTTTGTTAGATAATATTTAGTTCAACCTTTAACCAACTGTTTTGGAGAAGAACCTTAAATTAAAAGGCAAGGGTGGTGTTTGTATACGTGAAAAATGATATAGGCAATATAATGCAGCTTTTAGACAGGATAATTGACCAGGCAGTTGAAGCTCTTGAAAAAGGCAAGGCAGAGATCTTTGATATTACGGAAAACGCCCGGCAGGAAATGGAAAGACTCAAAGAAGAACTGGAGGATGTCAAAGAAAAAACAAAAAGGATCATTGAGGAAGTGGACAGGCTGGAAAAAATGGAAAGGGATGCGAGATTCAGATTGATGGTGGTCAGCAAGGATTTAAAGAAATTTACTGAAGAGGACATACGGGAAGCTTATGGAAAAGCAAAAGAGTACCAGGTCCAGCTTATTTTAAAACGGGAAGAAGAAAAGCAGCTGAGAGCCCGCAGAGATGATCTGGAAAGGCGCCTTAACAATCTTATAAAAACGATACAAAAAGCTGAAAATCTTATATCCCATATCGGATTGGTAATGAAGTTTTTGAAGGGAGACCTCAAAGATCTGACTACTCATCTGGAAGGTATGCACAAAAAACAGCTCCTGGGAGTGAGAATCATCAAGGCTCAGGAGGAAGAACGACGGCGTGTTGCCAGGGATATACACGATGGCCCGGCTCAATCAATAGCCAATGTCATCATCAGTGCCGAAGTTTGTGAAAAACTGCTGGAAGAAGACCTGGAAAAGGCCAAAGAGGAGCTGAAAATTCTAAAAGAAAAAGTCAGGGCCGTTCTTAAAGAGCTTAGGAAAATAATCTTTGATCTGAGACCAATGGCCCTGGATGACCTGGGACTTATTCCTGTGCTGAAACGCTACATCAAGAAATTCGAAACAGAAAGCGGTATCAAGACTCAGCTTACTGTCTTGGGTGAGAAAAAAAGGCTGCCCTCTCCTCTGGAAGTTTCTCTGTTTAGAATCATACAGGAAGCCCTTTCCAACATCGAAAAGCATTCCAGAGCATCTTACTGTCAGATAAAACTGGAAATCAAACCCAACCGTGTAAATGCTGTGGTTAAAGATAATGGTATTGGTTTTAATGTAGAAAAGAAACTGGCTGATGTCTATCGAGACCGGGAAAGAAGGTTCGGGCTCCTGGGGATGAATGAGCGGGCTGAGCTGGTTGGTGGGACAGTAAGCATCCGGTCAAAAGAAGGCAAAGGCACCCGGGTGTTTGTTAACATACCCATAAAAGGGAAAGGAGTTGAATCCTATGAGTCAGATCAGGGTTTTAATCGTGGATGACCACAGTCTGGTAAGACAGGGTTTGAAAAAGGTCCTGGAACTGGAAGATGATATTAAGGTTGTGGGAGAAGCTGAAGATGGTCAAAAGGCCCTTGAAATGGCTAAAACCACGAAACCGGATGTAGTTTTGATGGATATAAGCATGCCCAACATGAACGGAATAGAAGCTACCAGGGCTTTCAAGCAACAGGGCTTTAAATGTGCCATCCTGGTCCTCACCATTCATGATGATAGAGAGTACCTGTTTGAGATTGTGCGGGCAGGAGCTTCAGGTTATGTGCTAAAGGATATCGAACCCCAAAAACTGGTTGAAGCCATCAGGGCTGTGGGCAAAGGAAATTCATACATACAACCCAATTTAACTCTTGATCTTATATCTGAATTTAATCGTCTTTCATCCAGAACAAAGCTGCTAAGGGAGAACCCCCTTACGAGGAGGGAAATGGAGGTGCTCCAGCTGATAACAGAAGGTATGACCAATGCAGAGATTGCCAGCGAATTGTATATAAGTGAAAAAACTGTCAAAAACCATGTAAGCAGAATTTTACGCAAGCTGAATGTGGAAGACCGAACACAAGCAGCTGTTTTTGCAATAAAAAACGATCTCGTATAACATTACAGACACCATCCCCCTGCCGTGTGCATAGAATAATAATAATATTATACGAACAAAGCAAGCAGGCCGTGGGAGGGGGATGTGTTTGGTGCAAAACCTTTTGAACGATTTTAGCTGGCAGGGGTGGTTTTTGTTCTTTGCAGCGGTGTTTGGAATACTCCATATAGTTTATTATGTTATAAAATATTTTTTCGGGCACACAATCAGTGCAGTTCCTGAACTGTGTGTGATATTGCTGGTTAAAAACGCCGAAGACTACATAGAAGGTGTGATAAGGACCCTGGCAGCAGAAATGGTCTTGGGAAAAAAGAATGCCAGCTTCTTCAAACTGATTGTTGTTGATGACTGTTCTGAGGATGCCACCCCAAAGCTACTGGAGCTTTTGAGCCGTGAATTCCATTTTCTCCATGTGATCCGCATGTCCAAACTGGTCACACAGAAATCGCCTATAGAAGCGGCGCTATCCGTGTGTGAGGAAGATGTAGTGTGTATTATGGATGTAACGCACAAAACAGCACCTCAAAAAATAATAGAAACCATAATGTTTCTCATAAACAAAAGCCAGCAGCGGCGTAGCGAAAAGGTAAGTGCTATCAATAATAACAGAGATGAAGCATGAGTTTTGAAACGTAGAACTATCAAGGCTTGCAGGAATAGTAAAGCAAAAACTTTTCGCTGTATTTTCCGTATAAAATCGTGAAAGATAAAGAATTTTGAATTTTACCTGCTAAAATACTCCTCTATTCTCAGTTGTGTTTATTTTGTGATAATGTCATCTTATAATTATCTTGATAAAATGTCACTATGAAGAAGTAAGGGAAGCTGCAGAAAGTTTAGTCTTAGTAAACGAAAAAAGACTTACAGGCCACCTGACAGCCATTACTACAAGTATAGGCATACCCTGGTCAAAATGGTTGCATTTGAAGATGGCGACACGGATAACCTAAAAATGCTTGAGGAAATTTTCCTCACGAAATATGCTTGAATATGATTCCCTTAACCGGGCTTAATTTATATAAAGTTATGGAGTGAGGCTTGTCAAGGGCGGGCGAAGCCCGTTCACTTTACCCTTGACTGGCCGAACGGAATAACTACAATTGCCTAGGCCCGGTTAAATTTCTAACGCAAAAGTGACATTTTTACACGATAATTAACCCCTTTTTGAGGTGACACTTTCACAAGTTATTGGCATAATAATATAATCAGTTTGCAGGCCTTCTAAAATTTGGGTATAAATTTATAATAAAACAAGTTATGGAAATGGAGAGATTTTTATTTTACCAGAGAAACTTTTAAAAGAATTGAATGAACAAATTAGGTACGAACAGTATTCTGCCCATTACTATCTTGCAATGGCTGCATATTTCTCTTCGGAGAATCTAAGCGGTTTTGAAAACTTCTTTTTGGTGCAGGCTGACGGGGAACGTTTTCACGCGATGAAGTTTTACAATTACATTAATGAAGTAGGTGGGAGAGTAGAAATCAAAGGGTTAGAAGACCTCAAGAATGATTTTGAGTCCATCCAGGAGGTTTTTGAGCTTGCTCTTAAACACGAACAGTTTGTAACGAGCAGGATTAACAAGCTAATGGATATAGCAAATGAGGAAAAGGATTATGCGACAATAAGTTTCTTAAAGTGGTTTATTGATGAACAGATTGAAGAGGAGAACACCATGGGCACCATCTTAAACAAATTAAAACGTATAGGAGAAAACGGAGCGGGTATTATGATGCTTGATAGAGAGTTGGCGCAGAGAACCTTCGCAGCCCCGGCTGAAGAGGGGAATTAAGACCCATTAAAAATAGGTCTATCATATCATTTACAAAACAGGACAATTTAATTTATAATTGCAATAGGAAAGCATACCTCCCAGTTTTCTTTAAGACCCATGAGTGATCGGCTGCCGATTCGCCATGGGTTTTTATGTTTTCAAATCAAACCTGAGGTGGTGCTGGTGGATAAGACTACAAAAACAGCCGTTACTTTCTTGATCCTTCTGGCCCTGTTTGTTGTCATCGGTATTGTATTCAGCATGCTGCAGCAGCCTGATATAGAACCCATCAAAATTATCAGGTTAAAAAAGACTGGAAGCAGCAGCATTGCCCGTAATGAATACGTTACAAACCTGGCAGATAACACCATTGTAAAAGTGAAATTGAGGTTTGAGGGTGATAAAGCTGCCGAAAAAGAACTGACACAGCTGTGGCCGGTGGTTAGGTACCACTGCCTGGCCGTGCTGAGGGGCATGGGCCGGGAGGACTTTAACAGGCCTGAGGGTATACAGAGGTTTAAACAGTTGGTGCTGAAGAGAATAAATAATGAACTGGTAAATGGAGAGATACATGGGTTGTATATAACAGAACTCGTTTTGTATTGAAGGTGTTGCCCAAAATTGGCGGCAAATAAAAAAAGGGGCTGGATTTCACAAAATCCAGCCCCTTTTTATACAGTTGCTGTGAGTTTTACATCAGGAACAACACTCCGAATATGGTAGAAACAACCATTCCAGCAACAACTGGTACGAAGTTTTTCCTGACAAGATCCAGCACAGGTACGCCTACAATACCGGCAACCGCTACAAGGGAACACCATGCAACAAGGGTTCCCCCACCTGTCCAGATGGCTCCGATCTGACCTATAGAACCAAGGGTTGCTGCAACTACTTCATTACCGCCTGCCATAGCTCCTGCCAGGGTACCTACAACTGGTAGACCTGAAAAACCTGAACCATCAAGGCCGGTAATAGCACCAAGTATTAACAGGCCAAAACCAGCCAGAATTCCTGTAGGTGGAATAACCTCGGCAATTATCTTTCCAATATCAAAGAGGAAACCGGGTGCACCTTCACCAAGGATACCTGCTACTGCTTCAGGGTTACCCATGAAGAAGAAGCCAGCAATGGGAATGATGGGGCCCATTACCTTGAAGGCAAACACAAGGCCCTCAGCGATAAACTCAGCGATTTCATCCAGCCCTTTCTTGCCGTATGCCAGCAGTGATGCGATGGTGATGTTTAACATCGCCACACCGCCCAGGAGGGCTGAAGCGTCTCCGCCTTTTATGTTGAAGGCAAACATAGATACTATTACAAACAGCACACCGATGATCAACAGCCACACGAGGAAAGGAGCATACTCGGGTTTGATAAGCTTCTTTTCCTCTTCAGCGGATTCGAGGACGGCACCACATTCAGGACATTTTTCGTAATCCTGTGCAGTGGGTGTAACTTTTTCAAACTCTTTTTCCTTGGATGAAGCAAATGCTGCGATTTCTTTCTTGTTCATAAACCATGCCAGGACAATGGCGATCACACCGGTGATTAATGTCAGGACTCCACCACGGAAGGTAACCAGCTCCACAGGGATACCAGCTGATCCAGCAGTTAAACCGGGAGCTCCCTGAATGATTACGTCACCACCAAGAGCAAGCCCTTGGCCGGCCAAAGCAAGGGCCATAGCGCTCATCATAGGAGGTAAGCCCGCTTTTATGGCTGCGGGGACAAGGAGTGCACCGATAAGAGGCACTGCCGGTGTGGGCCAGAAGAACAGGGAGATGAAAATAGTTGCAAGGATCAAAACTATGTAGCTAACCAGAGGAGATACCATGAAGTTTTTCAAGGGTTTTACCAGGAGTTCGTCTGCGCCTGTAACACTTATGGCTTTAAGCATGGCTACCATCATTGCAATAATAAAGAATATACCGAATAAATCCTTGGCTGCTACAATATTGGCATTAAAAAGAGCTGTTATACCACCAATTAAACTAGCTTTGTAGACCCAGCCAATTAGAAAACTAAAAATTATACATGGGATTACCACATTTCTTCTCAAAACCATGGTAAGAACAACAACGATAACACCAATTACATATAACCAGTGAGCAGTTGTCATAGTTTTCT
>Ga0180891_1439_pt1 | contig 24213 bp, 17 predicted proteins | sample Deesub1362A_J573_FD_124284 | JGI IMG/M metagenome (GOLD analysis project Ga0180891, IMG submission 124284) | Thermoanaerobacterales bacterium JdFR-68 | reverse complement strand
GGGTGAAAAGTTTTTTAATTATTTTGAAGGGGATCCCCTTCAAAATAATTAAACTTCTACGAATAACCGGTTATATATGAGGACAAATGTCCTAAATGTAAATCAACAAAAATAAGGTGATAATGTGAAAAAAAATGTGCTGATTACCGTAAAAAGCATTCAAACCCTCGATGAGAACAAAACTGACCACATCGAACTTACCACTAAAGGCATGTTTTACAGGAAAAATGATGCCTTTTACATCATCTATGATGAATCAGAAATAACGGGTATGGAATGCACCACTACCACCCTGAAGATCGAATCCCGGCGGGTTACACTAATAAGGATGGGAAACATCAACTGCAGGCAGGTTTTTGTGAAAAACGAGCAACACACCAGCAGCTACAAAACCCATTATGGAAATCTGATCCTTACCATATTTCCCAAAGAAGTTGATATAAACCTCACTCCGAGGGGCGGTCGAATCGACCTGGAGTATGAACTTGAGGTAGGGGGTCACCACATCAGCTACAACACCCTGCATATCAAAGTAGAGGAGGTATGAAAATGACATACATGATTGACAGAATAAAACATCAAATAAAAACAGTGCTGGATAATGCTCTGGAAAAATCCGTAGAAAAAGGGGAATTAAACATTCAGCAAGTTCCCGCTTTTACCATAGAAGTTCCCCGGGAAAAAGAACACGGGGATTTCGCAACCAATCTGGCCATGCTCCTGCCCCGACAGGCCAAAATGGCTCCCCGCCAGATAGCACAAATCCTTGTCAGCAACATGAATATCCAGAACACGTGGATTGATACGGTAGAAGCTGCAGGACCGGGTTTTATTAACTTCTTCCTGAATGATAGATGGCTGCTGGAAGTACTACCCATAATAGAAGATAGAGGAGAGGACTACGGCAGAGTTGATATAGGCAGAGGTCAGAAGATCCAGGTAGAATTCGTAAGCGCCAATCCCACAGGCCCCTTACACATGGGCAATGCCCGGGGTGCAGCCCTGGGGGATTCCCTGGCAAACCTTCTGGAAAGAGCGGGCTATGATGTTACTAGAGAGTTTTATATAAATGATGCAGGGAATCAGATTGTAAACTTCGGGCTTTCCCTGGAGGCCAGGTACCTGCAGCTGCTGGGCAGAGAGGCTCAGGTTCCCGAAAACGGTTACCACGGTGAAGACATAACCGAACACATGCGCAATTTGATTGATGAAGAAGGGGAAAGGCACCTTCAATGGGATGAAGAGGAACGCAGGAAATATTTTATAGAGTATGCCTTAAAACGAAACCTGGAGAAAATAAAGCAGGACCTGAAGGACTTCGGAGTAGAGTTTGATGTGTGGTATTCCGAACAGAGCCTGTATGATACCGGGAAAGTTGACAGTGTCATACAATACCTCAGGGAAAAAGGTTTTGCCTATGAAAAAGATGGAGCCATCTGGTTTAAGACCAGTGAGTTTGGTGCAGAGAAGGACGATGTGCTGGTAAGGAAAAACGGAATTCCTACATACTTTGCTTCAGATATAGCATATCACTGGGAAAAATTCCAGCGTGGGTTTGACATGGTTATAAACATATGGGGTGCCGACCACCATGGGCACATTCCCAGAATGAAAGGTGCTGTAGAGGCCCTGGGCTACGACCCCGACAGGCTTCACATCATCATCATGCAGCTGGTCAGACTTCTGAGAAACGGCAAGGTTGTCCGCATGTCCAAAAGAACGGGCAAAGCCATAACCCTGCGGGACCTTATGGACGAAGTGGGTGTTGATGCTGCGAGATTCTTCTTCAACATGAGAGGAGCCGATACCCATCTGGAGTTTGACATGGACCTTGCCGTTAAGAAATCCAATGAAAACCCTGTCTACTACGTCCAGTATGCCCATGCCAGAATCTGCAGCATTCTGGCTCAGGCCGAAGAAAGGGGCATACCGCTGCCTTCAGCAGGCAGGGCAAACCTTAAACTCCTGGGTGATCCCTCTGAAATGGAAGTTTTACGCAAACTGGCGGATTTCCCCGATGAAATCGCTTCCGCAGCAAAAGCTTATGAACCCTACAGGCTTACGAGGTACGTGCATGAACTGGCATCCCTGTTCCACACCTTCTATAACTCCTGCAGAGTAATCAGTGATGATTTAGACTTAACAGGAGCAAGGCTTGTTCTGGTAAAGAGCGTCAGGCAGGTAATCAGGAACGCGCTGGAAATTCTGGGCATTACAGCTCCCGAAAGGATGTAACAATCCTTTGTGAAACACCCTGCAGGGGAATATGCGGAAGCGCCTAAAATTCGGCGGCAGTGGAGGGAACACTTTGCTGAACAACATAGATGAACTCAACCAGAACCTGAAAGCCATAATAGAATGTATTGATGAGGGAATACACATAATCAACAGGGAAGGTATAACTGTTTACTACAATGAAGTGGCTGCCGAACTGGACGGCCTGGAAGTGAATGAAGTCATCGGTAAACACATCCTGTCTGTTTTCCCCTCATTAACAGAGGAAACCAGCACCCTCCTGACGGTGCTAAAAACAAAAAAGCCTTTAAAGGAAAAACAGCAGACCTTTACCAATTTTAAGGGGGATCAGATAACTACTGTAAATTCCACTATACCCATATTTTTAAAAGACGAAGTAATCGGTGCCCTGGAAGTTTCTAAGGACATAACCAGGGTAAAGGAATTATCTGAGAAGATAATCGATCTGCAAAAAGAGCTTTACCATCCTCGAGATGATACAAAAGAGGACAGAGATGTAATGGCCCCTTATACCATATCTGACATCATAGGGGCAGACCCACAAATTGAAGATATCCGCAGCAGGATTCTGATGGTCTCAAAAACGGATTCATCTGTGCTGATATACGGAGAAACGGGCACAGGCAAGGAACTGGTAGCTCAGTCCATCCACAATGCCAGCAGGAGGCGAAAACACCCCTTTATTGCTCAGAACTGCGCGGCAATGCCCGAAACCCTTCTGGAAAGCATGCTGTTTGGCACGGTAAAGGGAGGCTTCACAGGTGCCAGAAACAGACCGGGTCTTTTCGAGCTGGCCCACCGGGGAACCATCTTCCTGGATGAAGTGAACTCCATGCCGGTGAGCCTGCAGGCAAAGCTTTTGAGAATCCTTGAAGAGGGTTGTGTCAGGAGGATAGGTTCAATACACAGCAAAAAGGTTGATGTAAGGGTTGTAGCCACTGCAAACATTGAACCCTGGGTGGCTGTTGAAGAGGGCCAGTTGAGAAAAGACCTGTATTATCGTTTGAATGTGTTTCCCATAAGGATGCCCCCTCTGAGAGAACGGAAAGGAGATATTCCTCTTCTTGTCCGACACTTCATCCGCAAGCTCAATTCAAAACTGGGGAAAAAAGTGAAGGGAGTATCCCCCCGTGTGATGGAAATCTTCAACAATTATACATGGCCCGGCAATGTTAGAGAACTGGAGAATGCCCTTGAAGGAGCGATGAATCTTGCGGAAGGTGAAGTAATACAGCCCGGACACCTGCCCCATCACATCATCTACAGAACAAAAAAGAATGAAGATGCACTGCCCCCCTTGAAGCAGCACCTGGAACACGAAGAGAAAAAAATGATTGAAAAAGCCCTGAGAAAATGCGGAGGCAACATCACCAGGGCTGCTGAACTGCTGAATATTCCTCGCCAGACCCTGCAGTACAGGTTGAAAAAATTTGGCCTGAAGTAGAAGCGCCTAAAATTGGGCGCTTTTTTAATTGATTATTCACCGGCAGGGCCTTAAAACAGCATTCCAGAAGAATACATACTAATTATATGATAATGGAATGATATTTGCGTTAATAATAACAGATAAAAAGAAGGTTCTTCTCCATTTTAATTGAGTTAAATGTCATGCAAACCTAATCCGGTCAATAGTTAAATCATTATGCAGGTTTTCGGTGAAGCGGAGCAACGTGCTTTAATCAACTGCAGCCTGACGGCCAGATATACGTGAATTCCTTTGCCCGGTTGGCTTGTATTTACACCGGGCAATGAGGCAGTCAAGGCCGCCGCAAGACGCCCTTAAGGGTTGCCCTGACTGCCGAAGCTGGCCGGTGTAAAATTCTTGAGCCGGGCAAGGCTATCTAACCAACCTGCATATCTCTCCAGATAAAGTTTGTTAGATTATATTAGCTTAACCCTTAACCAACTGTTTTGGGGAAGAACCAGGAAGAAAAATAAAAAGAGGAATATTCGGAGGTGTGTTTGTCTTGAGGGACTATCGAGAGATACCCTTGTGGAAGGACGTAGCCCGGGAAGAATGGAATGACTGGAAATGGCAGGTTAAAAACAGAATAACCTCTGTTGACCAGCTGAAACAGGTGATAAACCTTACCCCTGAAGAGGAAGAGGGAATTCACGAGTGTCTGAAGACCCTGAGAATGGCCATAACACCCTACTATGCCACCCTGATGGACCCCGATGATCCCAACTGTCCTGTGAGAAAACAGGCCGTTCCCACGTCCATGGAACTGCACACTGCCGAATCGGATATGGTGGATCCCCTCCACGAGGATACAGACTCTCCTGCAGAGGGCTTGACCCACAGGTATCCCGACAGGGTGCTGCTCCTGGTAACGGATCAGTGTTCCATGTACTGCAGACACTGCACCCGCAGGAGAAAAGCGGGAGTTACCGATAAAGCAATGCCCAGAGACCAGATCGATAAAGCCATCGACTACATAAGAAACACTCCCCGGGTAAGGGATGTGCTGATTTCCGGAGGAGATGGTCTCCTTATAAGCGATGAAATGCTGGAATACGTCATCAAGAATTTAAGGGAAATTCCCCATGTGGAAATCATCAGGATAGGTTCCAGAACACCCGTTGTGATGCCCCAGAGAATAACTCCTGAGCTTGTAAACATGCTCAAGAAGTATCATCCAATTTGGTTCAACACCCATTTCAACCACCCCAAAGAAGTCACTCCGGAATCCACCAGGGCGTGTGAAATGCTTGCTGATGCAGGAATTCCTCTGGGCAACCAATCCGTGCTGCTGAAAGGGGTAAATGACTGTCCCTTTATAATGAAAAAACTGGTCCAGGACCTTCTCAAGATAAGGATAAGGCCCTATTACATCTATCAGTGTGATCTATCCCGGGGTATATCTCATTTCAGAACTTCTATCGGGAAAGGCATAGAAATTATTGAACACTTAAGAGGCCACACATCAGGTCTGGCAGTACCGACTTTTGTTGTAGATGCTCCTGGAGGAGGGGGCAAGATACCGGTAATGCCTCAATACCTTATTTCAAGGTCTGACAGAAAAGTTATCCTGAGAAACTATGAAGGTGTGATTTCCGTGTATGAGGAACCAGAAGACAACAGAAGTGAGTGTCATGATTGTGGTTACTGCAAAAAACTGAACGACCACATCGGTCTTGCCAGACTGTTCAGTGGTGAAAAAGCAAGTCTGGAACCAGCCGACCTTGAAAGGGCCAGCCGAAGAAAGAAAGAATAAACAGGAGTTTAGCCATATTGATACCTCCCTGTTGTACAATAAAGTATTATAAACCTTTTTTTTTGAGTATAATAATTATAAAACAGGAAGGAATTTTATGATTTACCAAGAATATATAAGAGGATAAACAGAAAAAAAGAGAAAAAGATAAATAGAATAGGATGTGCATTTCCAAGGGAGGTAAATTCCATGAAAATCAAGTGGTATGGCCACTCCTGTTTTGGTCTAACGGCAGAGAACGGTAAGCGCGTGATCACCGACCCCTTTGACGGCAGCATAGGGTACAAGATACCTACGATAGATGCCGATATTGTAACGGTAAGCCATGATCACTATGACCACAATTACGTGGAAGCAGTGAGAGGGAATCCCGAAATCGTAAAGACACCGGGATCCCATAGAGTGAAGGGGATAAAGATTCATGGATTCAAAACATACCATGATGATGTGCAGGGACAAAAAAGAGGAGAAAACATAATATTTGTTATAGAAATAGATGGAATTCGAGTGTGTCACCTGGGAGACCTGGGGCACATACTTACGAGGGACAAGGTGAAGGAAATCGGAGAAGTAGATGTACTCCTTATTCCTGTAGGCGGAACCTTTACCATCGATGCATGTGATGCCAAAGAAGTGGTGGAACAGCTAAAGCCCAGGATCATCATCCCGATGCATTATAAAACCGAGGATGTATCCCTGCCCATAGCCCCTGTAGAGGAGTTTTTAGAAAAAATGGGTATGGGAGAACAGGTTGAAGACAACAGCATTCGTATCAGAAAAGATGAGCTTCCCCCGAGGGAAGAACCGGTCCTTTATGTGTTGGATTACAGCTAGAGAAACGACCCAGCCCGGTTTTTGAGCCGGGCTTCAAGTTTTTACCATGAAGCATTAATAATATTTCCAAAGGCACGAGCATACCTTTTGTCGAATTTCCCTATTAGAGATAGGAGGGGTAATTTTGAGATTGCACAAAAAGACAAGAATCACCCTTGTATCTTTTGTTTTAGCGGCTTTTTTATTGTTAGCACTACTCAATAATCCCATTGCTGCAGCACAGGAAGCAGAACAGCAGGACCTGGAAGCTGAGATGAAGTTTCTAAAAGCCCTTATCCATTTTATTCAGGAGAACTATTATACTGATGTTGATACCGATGAATTGATTAAGGGGGCCTGCAAGGGCATAATAGAGTCCCTGGAAGACCCGTATTCCACCTACTTTTCCCCCCGGGAGTACACGGATTTCAGCGAGCAGGCTTCGGGGACATACAGCGGTATCGGTGTAGTAATCACCAAAAAAGACAAATACATAGTGGTGGTATCACCCATGCCCGATGGACCCGCTGCCAGGGCAGGGATTGAAGCGGGAGACAGGATCATAATGGCAGATGACAAGGAATTGACCGGCATGGACCTGTCGGAAGCTGCATCCTATATAAAGGGGCCCAAAGGCACAAAAGTCACCCTTAAAATCATGCGGGAAGGAGAAACAAACCTCCTGACCTTCACCATTGAACGGGATGAGATCGAGATCAACCCTGTGGACTACAGGGTCATCGATAACCAGATAGGATATATAAGGCTGATGGATTTCAATGAACACGCCTTTGACCATATAATAGAAGCCCTCTACGAGTTTGAACTGTGGCAGGTAAAGGGCATCTTGCTTGACCTGCGCAACAACCCCGGGGGCCTCCTTGATCAGGCCTTCAAGGTTGCCGACATCTTTGTGCCGAAAGGCAAAACTATTGTAAAGATAGTTAGAGATGAAGGAGAAGTCCTTGAAGAATTAAAATCCGTGAAACAATACAAACAGTATCCCCTGGTGGTTCTGGTCAACGGCGGTTCTGCCAGTGCCTCGGAAATCGTTGCTGGAGCAATACAGGACAACGGAGTAGGGACGATAATCGGCACAAAGACCTTCGGCAAGGCTACGGTGCAGAAGACGGTGAACCTCGGCAAGCTGGGCGGCTTCAAAGTGACCGTTGCCCGCTACCAGACACCAGCTGGCCGGGATATCAATGAAGTGGGCATACAGCCCGATGTGGTGGTGGAACCCCTGAAGGTTCAACTGCCCGAGTTTGCACCTCTTGGGGATATGCGGGTGCTGAAAAAGGGTGTCATAGGCCTTGATGTTTATGGTGTTCAGCAGCGGCTGAAATACCTGGGTTATTACCAGGGAGAAGAAAACGGTATCTACGACCAATCCACAGCCAGGGCTGTAGCCGATTTCCAGGCAGCAAACAACCTTCCGGTAAAGGGGTATGTTGATGAAGCAACCTACAGGCTCCTGGAGAAAGCGGTGCAGGAAAAACCTCACAAGAGAGATGATGTTCAGCTCAAAAAAGCTCTGGAAATCTTAAGGCAGCACTTCGACAAAAAGGTGGTAAATCAATAACAATAATCCCTACACCAGGTAGGGATTATTGTTTGAATACATGATTGACATTGGGGACAGGCTGAGTATAAAATTAAGTGTATGTTGAAAAAAGTTTTGCCGAAATTAAGGAGGGTCATTTATGGTAACAAAATACATTTTCATAACAGGTGGGGTGGTGTCTTCCCTGGGAAAGGGAATAACGGCAGCTTCCCTGGGGTGCCTTTTAAAGAGCAGAGGCCTGAAAGTTACCCTGCAAAAATTTGACCCATACATCAACGTTGACCCGGGCACTATGAGCCCCTACCAGCATGGGGAGGTTTTCGTAACAGATGATGGAGCAGAAACGGATCTTGACCTCGGCCATTATGAAAGGTTTATCGACACAAACCTGAGCAAAAGCAGCAATGTGACGGCTGGTAAAGTCTACTGGTCTGTTATTTCCAAGGAACGCCGGGGAGATTACCTGGGGGGAACAGTCCAGGTTATACCCCACATCACAAATGAAATCAAAGAACGGATTGTAAGAGTAGGAAAGGAGACCAATACGGATGTAGTCATAACAGAAATCGGGGGCACTGTTGGAGACATTGAGAGCCTGCCCTTTCTGGAAGCAATCCGCCAGATCAAAAGCGATGTGGGTAAAGACCATGTCATGTACATCCACGTCACCCTTGTGCCCTACCTTGAGATGGCGGGAGAATTGAAGACCAAGCCAACTCAGCACAGCGTCAAAGAACTGAGAGGAATAGGTATACAGCCCGATGTGATTGTGTGCCGCTCATCAAGGCCCCTTACAAAGGAAATAAAAGATAAAATTGCCCTGTTCTGTGACATAGATCCCGAGGCCGTAATAGAAAACATTAATGCCGAAACCATATATGAAGTTCCCCTGATTTTTGAAAAACAGGGGCTCGATGATATCGTTATCAGGAGACTGAACTTAAAGTGTAGGGGCCGAGACCTTAAAGAATGGCAGGAGATAGTAGAAAAAATCAAAAACCCCAGATACTCCGTGCATATCGCCATTGTCGGCAAGTATGTTGAACTCCATGATGCATACATGAGTGTGGTGGAAGCCCTCAACCACGGTGGTATAGCCAATGAAGCGGAAGTGAGGATCAAGTGGGTATATTCCCAGGACCTGGAAGATGAAAACATCGATATGGATGAGGTGCTGGGTGATGTTGATGGCATCCTGGTTCCCGGAGGTTTTGGGGACAGGGGAATAGAGGGCAAGATTAAGGCCATACACTATGCCAGAGAGAAAAAAGTACCCTTCCTGGGGCTGTGCCTTGGTATGCAGTGTGCCGTTATTGAGTTTGCCAGGAACGTGTGCGGGATGAAAGGCGCTCACAGCACCGAATTTGACCCTGATACACCATTTCCCGTAATTGATCTCCTCCCCGAGCAGAAGGACATTGAGGAACTGGGGGGGACAATGAGGCTGGGACTCTATCCCTGCAAGCTTACCGAAGGCACCGTGACTTACAGCGCATACCAGGATGAACTCATTTATGAACGCCACAGACACAGGTATGAATTCAACAACGAGTACAGGGAAACCCTAACAAAGGAAGGACTTGTTATCAGCGGAATATCTCCCGATAACCGCCTGGTGGAGATAATAGAACTCAAGGACCATCCGTGGTTTGTGGGAACCCAGTTCCATCCCGAGTTCAAATCAAGACCCAACCGCCCCCATCCCCTGTTCAAAGAGTTTGTAAGAGCAGCTCTTAAAAAACGTTCCCAGAAATCCCTGAAGAATTGCGGGGACTCATGACCATTGGCTACCTAAAGGAGGCATATCAACCAATGAAGCTTATCACCGTTACCGAAGCACAAAAGGATGTATTCAACAGCTTTATGGCCAACGGACCCAAAGGCCACATCCTTCAATCCTGGGAATGGGGTGAGGTTAAGCAGTGGAGCGGCTGGCAGCCCCTGCGGTTCCTGGTAGAAAAGGATGGAGACATCAGGGCAGGCATATCCATCCTCAAAAGGGAAATCCCCCTCCCCGGTAACAGGTGCATTTTTTATGCTCCCCGGGGCCCGGTGGCTGATTACAGAGACCATAAAACCCTGGATTTTCTCTTCAGAGAAGTAAGGAAAATCGCCAGGGCCAACAACGCCATCTTCCTCAAAATCGATCCCGATATAGAGGCATCCCGTTATGATGTTAAAAAATACCTGCAGCAGCGTGGCTTTGTGTGTGCAGACAGGGGCCTTAACTTTGAAGGAGTGCAGCCCAAATTCGTGTTCAGGCTGTCCCTGGAAAAACCCCTGGATGAGATAATGATGAATTTTCACAGCAAAACCCGCTACAACATCCGCCTGGCAGGAAGGCGTGGTGTTACAGTAAGGCATGACTGCACACGGGAAGACCTGAAAACCTTTTATGAGATCTTGAAGGTAACGGCAGAAAGGGATAAGTTTCTGATAAGGTCATACAGCTATTTTGAACAGATATGGGACCATCTGGTAGAGAAGGGCCTGGCCAGACTCTTCCTAGCAGAGTATCAGGGCAAGGTGATAGCGGGTGCCATAGCCTTTATATTCGGTGACAAGGCCTGGTACATCTACGGAGCATCCAGCAATGAGCACAGAAATGTGATGCCCAACTATGCCCTGCAGTGGAGCATGATAAAGTGGGCAAAACAGCAGGGATGCACCATGTATGATTTCCGCGGGGTTTCAGGAGACCTCAATCCGGACAACCCCCTCTACGGGCTTTACAGGTTTAAAAAGGGCTTCAGCGGAAAATTCACCGAATTCATCGGGGAATATGACCTGCCGCTCAACAAACCCCTTTACCTTTTATGGGAGAAGGGAATTCCCCTCTACAGGGAAACCCGAAGAAAACTGGCAAATCTGAAACGAAATCTTTTTGGTTAAACCCCCTTCTCTTTTTTTTGTTCGTAAAAGAGGAATTTTGGCAAATTTTCTGGAATATATATTCTTAACACAACAAAATATCGGAGGTGGAAGCTTGAAGGAGCTAAAAGCATTAAGCCCCCACGAACTGAAATGCACCTGTGATCCTTCCCTTTTTGATTTTGAAACAACAGCGGACCTGGATGTATCTGAAATCGGCATAATTGGACAAAGACGCGCAGTCAAAGCAATGAAATTCGGCCTTAAAATAAAGCACAAGGGCTACAACATCTTCATGGCAGGAATTCCTGGAACAGGCAAAACCACCTACGCCAAAACCATTATCAAAAGAGAAGCCCGGCAGTATGATGTGCCCGATGACTGGTGTTACATTTACAACTTTGATAACCCGGAAAAACCCAGGGCATTAAATCTTCCCGCCGGCATGGGCATCCGCTTAAAGGAGGACATGGAAAAGTTCATCAAGGAACTCAGAAGCGATATCCCCAAGACCTTCGAGAGCGAGGAGTACGAAAAGCAGAGAAACGCCATAATGGAGAAGTACCAGGAACTTTCCGGGGAGATCATGACGGAGTTTGAAAAAGAACTGAAGGAAGAAGGCTTCATGCTGCAGAGAACAGGAAAAGGCATACTGTCCATTCCCCTAAAAGACGGTGAACCCCTTAAACAGGAAGACTTTGAGAAGATGACAGAAGAAGAGAAGAAAGAATACAGGGAAAAGAGCAGAGAGATCCAGAACCGTATGGATGAAGTGATGCGGAAGATCCGGAACCTGGAGAATCAGGCTCATGAAGAAATAAAACACCTGGAAAAGCGTGTGGCCCTTTCCGTTGTAAAACCCATTATAAACCAGTTGAAGGAAGAATACCAGGACCACCCCCAAATAATCCAATACCTGAACGATGTCCAGGAGGATATCATCAAAAACCTGGAGATGTTCAAGGACGATAAAGAAGACTCATCCCTTCCCTTCCCCATTAAAGCAACAAAGGATGAATCCTTCTTTACCAGGTATGAGATTAACCTGCTGGTAAACAACGGGGACACCAGGGGAGCCCCTGTTGTAATTGAAACCAACCCTACATATTACAACCTTTTCGGGAAGATTGAGGGTAAAAGTCAGTTTGGCACCGTTGTTACCGATTTTACCATGATTAAGAGCGGAGCTGTACACAGAGCCAACGGCGGCTTTCTCATTCTGCAGGCAAAGGATGTTCTCGCCAATCCCTTCTCCTGGGAAACCCTGAAACGGACCCTGGCCAATCAGGAAGTCCGGGTGGAAAACATAGGAGAACAGTTCAGGACCATTCCCACCACCACACTGAAACCCGAACCCATACCCATCGACATCAAGGTGATCTTGATCGGAAGTCCCTTTATATACTACCTTCTCTACCACTATGATGAAGACTTCAAGAAGCTCTTCAAGATAAAAGCCCGTTTCGATGTGGAGATGGAAAAGAACGAAGAAAACCTCAAAAAATTTGCATCCTTTGTGGCGTGTCTGTGTGTAAGGGATGGCTTGAAGCATTTTACAAGGGAAGCCGTAGCAAAGGTTGCCGAATACAGCAGCAGGCTTGCCGAAAACAAGGAAAAACTCACCACAAGGTTCAATGAAATCGTAGAAATCCTGTATGAAGCCAACACCTGGGCAGAAATAGATGGAAGCGAATACGTGCAGCAGGAACACGTCAAAAAAGCCATAGAAGAAAAGATATACCGTTCAAGCCTGATAGAAGAAAAGATCCATGAGATGATTGAGAAGGGGCACATTCTGGTGGATACAGAAGGGAAAGAGGTAGGACAGATAAACGGCCTGTCTGTATACCAGACGGGGGAGTACTCCTTCGGCAGACCATCCAGAATAACGGCCAGGACCTTCATGGGACAGCAGGGTGTTGTCAACATAGAAAGGGAAGCTAAAATGAGCGGCAAGATCCACAACAAGGCCGTGTTGATCCTTTCCGGCTACCTGGGAGGCAAATATGCCCAGGATAAACCCCTTACCTTGTCGGCATCCCTGGCCTTCGAACAGAGCTACGGCGGTGTTGAGGGGGACAGCGCTTCCTGTGCCGAACTCATCGCCCTGCTGTCGGCAATATCCGAAATCCCCATAAGACAGGATTTTGCCATCACCGGTTCGATGAACCAGAAGGGGAAGGTTCAGCCAATCGGTGGTGTCAACCAGAAAATAGAGGGTTTCTACAAGGTATGCAAAGCAAAAGGTCTGACGGGAACCCAGGGCGTGATAATACCCCATCAGAACATCGACAACCTGATGCTGGATGAGGAAGTAATACAGGCCGTGGAAGAGGGTAAATTCCACATCTATCCAGTAAAGGAAATCGATGAAGCCATCGAAATCATGATGAAAACCCCTGCAGACGAGGTGCACAGCAAAGTCCACCAAAAGCTGAAACAGTTTGCCGAAGAGGCAGAGAAGTTCAGCTCAATGGCAGAACAGAAAAGAAACGAAGATAATTGAAATCCTGGATACTTGTGAACTACATTCGCTGTTGTTAAAATTTCGGTCAATTCCCGGCAGCTAAAAAGCTTTCGGATGGGTTCTTCTTTTTGAATCCAGACCGATTTTGACCGAAGCAAAGTCTAGTGCTGTATCAACCAACTTGAATGGCTTTTAGGAAACAATTGGAAAACGCTGCTGAAAGGATTCAAGACAAATGTTTTCTCTGGCTTAATGGGCATTCAAACTGCTAAACAGCTAATAAAAAGCGCTTCCCCATAATAAAAAGGCTGTATCTTTCTCCTCTAAAATGTTCCACATAAATGTTCCATATTTTGTCAAAGCGCAGATGCGATCGTGAAACGCAGCACTAGTTCTATCAAAAAAGGTCTAAACAATAATGATTAATACTTAGCATGAACAATAAATACGTGACTTACAACCCCTTAATCTTCACCTTAACTTCCAGAGCATTAATGGCATCACCCGTCACTTCCCCGATCACAACAACCTCTGCACCTTCAGTCAGTTCAAAAACAATATCCCTGCCTTCCGGATCAAAGTATGTGGCCTCATCAAAGGAAACTTCAATGCTGCCGGGACCACCATAAGGATAAACCTTTAACACACCCTTATCCTCGTCAATATCCTGCAGTATACCGTAAATCCACTGGAGGGTCAACCGGGGTCTTTCCCTGCCTGTTGCTGCAAAAACAATTTCATCAGAACTGTTGGTTATAAATTCAAGCTCCTCCTCCGGTTTAAGCTGACTTGTTAAGATTCTGCTGCTTCCGTCAAACAGCTCCGCATCATCACTGATTCTAAAGTTCTTCATGGAACCGTTATCAAGCCTGACATTAAGCATCCTTGAGCCGATGGCCAGTATGCTGCCGAAGTATTCCCTGCTGTCTCCCGGAGTTTTCAGGATCTTGTCAAGCCTGTCTATAAGCACAGTCATTTCGGCCCTGGTAATGCTCTTATTCGGTTTGAATGTTTTATCAGTGTAACCCTTGATGAGGCCTGCCTCCACTGCCAGGGCGATGTAGGGCCTGGCCCATGCAGGGATAGTTTCCGCATCCTTAAAATTCAGGGCCACCTTGCCCATGGATTTAGCCCGGTGTTCCAGGCCCAGAGCTCTCACTATTATGACAGAGGCTTCGGCTCTGTTGATGGCACTGCTGGGCCTGAAGGTGTTGGTTTTAGCATCTCCCACCATGATACCCAGCTCACTTACGAAACTGATGTAGCTTTGCTGCTGGGGTGTAAGGGCATCCGTATCAACAAAGGGAACTTCCAGAACATCATTATCCTCTTTAAGGTCTAGATACTCAAACAACCGATAAAGCATTACAGCAGTATCCAGCCGGGTTATAGGGCTGTTGGGATGGAAGGTAGAATCCTCATAACCAAAGGCAACACCCTTAAAGGCCATCTTTTTGATGCTGACAAGGGCCCAGTGTTGTTTAACATCGGTAAACTCTATATTGCCCGTTTTAGAAGGGTTACCTGAAAAAGCCTGCTCCGCCGAAACGGAGCCCACCATCATCCATATTAGAACAGCAGCCATTATCGCACAAAAAAGCTTTTTCATTCAGTATCACCCTTATATCTACCCTTATATCTATTGGTTAACGACATTTTACAACAAATTGTAATCAATAGCAAATTAAATTTAATTTACAATTTCGCCACCCTGTTTGCTCATCCCTTTTTTTAAATACAGGATATTTTGGAATAAAACTACAGCCTGAGGCAAGTGTTAATTACAGGGAGCCTTTTCATCCAGAAAGTTCTACGCGACGGTGATTAATGCTTTGCTGAACCACAAAAACATTGCTTAGAAAAATGTTTAAAAATAAATAAAAAAAGGAGGAATACCCTGCGTGAATAAAAAATTAATAATAGGAATAATCCTCGCCATCATCATAATTTCCGCAATAGCCGGAATGTTCATGGGAAAATCCATACCCCCATACAGAGCCTTCACTACCTCCAAAATAGGAGTAATCCACATCGAAGGCCTGATTATGGGTGGAGGAGACTCCTATGGTCTTTTTGGAGAAAATCAGGGAGCAGATTCAATAATAAGGCAGCTCCGGGAAGCTCAGGCAGATAACGAGGTAAAAGCGGTAGTAATCCGCATCAACAGCCCTGGAGGCACTGTTCCCGCATCCCAGGAGATAAGGGAGGAAGTGGTAAAACTCAAAAAAGCAGGTAAGAAGGTAGTGGTATCCATGGGAGATGTAGCCGCCTCAGGGGGCTATTGGATCGCTACCGCCGCCGATAAAATATTCGCAAACCCCGGAACAATAACCGGCAGCATAGGTGTAATCATGCATCTACAGAACATGGAAGAACTTTACAAAAAAATTGGTCTTAAACCGGTAGTCATCAAGAGCGGAGAACACAAGGACATGGGTTCTCCCGCAAGAGAGCTCACTGAAGAAGAAAGAAAAATGCTAAAAGACATAGTAATGGAAATGTATGAACAGTTTGTAAAGGTAGTTGCAGAAGGAAGAAACATGCCCGTTGAAAAAGTAAGAAAAATAGCCGATGGCAGGATTTTTACAGGCAGTCAGGCTTTAGAACTTGGTTTGGTTGATGAACTGGGTAACTTTTACGATGCAGTGGATGCCACAGCAAAAATGGTAGGTATAGAAGGCAGACCCCAGCTGAAATCATACCGGCCCGAAAGAAGCCTCTTTGAACGCCTTATCTACGGTATAACTACCCCATTTGGTGAGGCTGTCATGCGGCTGGAAAACATCCTGAAAACACATCAGCCCATCCAGTTAAGATAAACCAGTGTAACTTTTACAACTTTAATCGGGAAAGGAGAAAAAAGATGAACAGCTTTATCGATAACCTCTACGGAGTAATCTTTACTCCATCAGAAGCAATGAAGAAAATAACCCGGGAGAAGCCGATGGGTCAGGGCCTCATCGTGTTGATCCTCAGCACCCTGCTTCCAATGCTCTCAACCAGCAGAACCTTTGTCAGAATCAACCAACTGCAGCACACACTGCCGCCGGAAATACCTCACATTACCCCAATCATCCATTCAATGGGGCCCTTTCTGCTGATCATTGCAGCCATAACCATTATAATATTCAAACCCCTGATAACCTTCTTGTTTACAGCCCTTATTCACATGATATCCGAGTTCCTGGGCGGAGAAGGTGAAGGCAAGGGATTGTTTACAGGCTTCTGTTTTGCAAGCTTCCCTTCCATACTCATGGCACCGATACACATCATAAACAACTTTACTTCCTTTAATATAGCCTCAATTTTTAATTTCGCGTTGTTAATATGGGTAATAGTTTTACAGGTGATTGCAGTAAAACAGAACAACAACTTCTCAACCTCCCGGGCTGTCCTCACATACACCCTGCCGTGGCTCATGCTCCTGGCAGCCGTTATCGTGATGCTTGTAATAACTATATCCATTTTATCAGCAATGATCCCTGTTATAGAACCTTTTCTCAGAGAAATGCAGTTTTAAAAAATAAAAGGTTTTTAGAACTTTCTGCAAAGCCAAGCAGAAGTGTTACCTTAAAATAAAAATGAGGTAAGCATTAATTACAAGGAGCCTTTAGAGGTTTTTGGCTAATGGAACTTACCGAAGCTGAGGAGCAAAATCGGAATGAGGGGGCAGGACGCCCCCGAAAGGATTCGCCGGCAGGACGCCGCATTGAATCCGGTCCGATTTTGCCTGAAGCGAGGTCTAGTTCTATCCAAAAAGCTCTAGGCGACGGTAATTAATGCTGTACCGAATAAATAGATGATCTTTTTATAGGCCCAAAACTTAAAAAGGAGGGCAAAGCCAGTGCAGATCCCCATATTTCAGGTAGACGCCTTCACCGACACTCCCTTTGGCGGCAACCCCGCCGGAGTGGTTCCCGAAGCCGACGACCTGACAGATGAAGAGATGCAAAAAATAGCAGCAGAGATGAAGTGTTCCGAAACAGCCTTTGTCCAGAAGCCCGATGACCCCAGAGCCACCTTTAAGGTTAGATTCTTCACACCGAAAGAAGAAGTTGACCTGTGCGGTCATGCAACAATAGGGACCTTCTGGCTCCTGGCAGAAAAAGGCTATATAAAACTCAAGGATCCCATTACAATTGTTTCACAGCAAACCGGAGCTGGAATACTCCCGGTGGGTATATGTTCTCAAAACGGCAAAATCCACAAAGTTATGATGGTGCAGGCCCGACCGGAATTCTCCGGAGAACTTACCGAATTCGCCCAAAAAATCAACCCCGATTTTTCATCAGAACTGGATGCAGTAAAAGAACTCGCTGAAATACTCGGTATCAGCACGGAAGACTTTATCATTCCCGAAAGACCCATGATAAAACCCTTCATCGCATCAACCGGTCTGCCCGATCTTCTTGTACCCATTAAGGACAGAAAAACGATGGATAACCTCAATCCCGACATGAGACGCCTGGCAGAATTCTGTAGAAAGCTTGAAGTTATCAGTGTCCATGCCTTTACCTTTGACACAGTAAACCCAGATTCCACAGTATACTGCAGGGATTTTGCACCTGTAGTGGGCATAGATGAAGAATCGGCTACAGGCACCGCCAGCGGAGCCCTGGGAGCATTCCTTACAGCCTTCGCCCATATACCCATTAAAAAAGAAAAGGTTTCCATCATCTGTGAACAGGGATATACCATGGGCAGACCCAGCAAAATCCTTGTAGAAGTAGATATAATAGAAGAAAAATCCGCCCATGACCACGATGTAACCATCCATACTGAAGCCCCGGCAGATCCCGGCGAATGTCCCCTCTGCAGCGGGGGCCTCCAGCACGAAGTGCACCACTACCGCCTCGGCAACATCAAAGTCGGCGGCCGTGCCGTAACGGTATTAGAAGGAAAGATGAAGGTAAAGTAAAATTACACAGTGTTACAACAAAATTACAAAACTGTAACATCTATTGACCCCAAAAAATCCATGCAATATAATAACATTAGACTCAAGATTTGACCTTTGACAAACCAATATCGTTCCTTCATACTCAAATCCTGGGAGATACGTAAAAATTTAAGGAAATTTTTACATGTTTTCTGGGGTTGAAGAAGGAATTAGACAACATGTATCGAAATAATAAGATGCATGAATTACCACAATTACCCGGCTGTAATCCACAGGTCTTATTCCTGTGGGATTACATATACAAAACTATACCACCCTAAAAAATTACGAAGGGAGGGAAGTTCATTCAGGGGTTAAGGTATAGTTTTTAAGTTAGCTAGCTTACTTAAAAACAAACTCAAACCAAAAAAACATTAAAAAGGAGGAAGGATTTGAGTATGAAAATGAAAAAACTTCTAGTTACCTTACTCGCTTTAGTTTTCATCCTCGGAACTGTTTCAACCGGCTTTGCAGCACCCTTATCAGATGTTGAGGGTACAGACTACGAAGACGCAGTAACAAGACTTGTCGCTCTTGGTATCATCAGTGGGTATCCTGATGGAGAGTTTAAGCCTGATAAACCAGTAACTAGAGCAGAATTTGCTAAAATTATCGTAACAGCTCTTGGCGTTGGTCAGGCTGCTGAGTATGCTAAAGGTGCTACCAAATTCAGTGATGTTCCTGCAGATCACTGGGCAGCAGGTTACATCAATGTTGCTACTGACATGGGTGTAATCAACGGATATCCAGATGGTACATTCAAACCTTCAAAAGAAGTTTCCTACGCAGAAGCAATTACAATGATCGTAAGAGCTCTCGGATACGAGCCAAAAGCTAAAGCTTTAGGCGGATATCCAGGCGGATACCTCGCAATCGCAGCTGAAAAAGATATCACTGATGGTGTTAACGTTGTAAATACATTAGCTGCTAACCGTGGCGATATCGCATTGATGGTTGACAATGCTCTTGACGTTCCAATGATGGAACAAAAAACATGGGGACAATATCCTGAATTTGAAGAAAACCCAGATAAAACTCTTCTTACAGATAAATTAGATGTGGATAAAGTGGAAGGTAGAGTAATTGAAATCTCTAAGGTAAATGATGATTTAGATGCAGATGAAATTAAAATTGAAATTACTGAAATTAATGATGATGACTCAGACGCTGGTTCTAAAAAAGTATATACTTTATTAGCAGGTTCACCTAATGAACTATTTGGTCTTGAAGTGGAAGCATGGGTTAACGATGATGATGAGGTAATATTTGTAGATATTACTACCGACGAAGATGATATCATTTATGACACAATTACGGCTAAAAACACTACTAATAAGACTGTTGATCTTGATGAAGAAGACGATACTTTTGACGTAGCAGATGGTGCATACCTTTATGAGGATAATAGTAAGACTACATTGTCAAATCTAAATACAAACGTATATGGTAAAATAATAATGGACGATAACGATGTTGTTTTTGCAGACTTGTATGGTTGGGATAAAGCCGGTTTAGTGGTAACAGAAGTAGATACTGATGATGAATTTATCAAATACTTCACTACAAGCGATAAAGAACAAAAATTGCGTTTAGATGATGCTGATGAACTGACTATTGTCAAAGACGGAAAAGAAATAGAACTCGGTGATATCGAAAAAGATGATGTCATCTATGTAGCTGATTTAGGTAGTGACGAATACTACATTTTGGTAGTATCTGAAAAAGTTGAAGGGGAACTTGAGAGAGTTAACGCTGGTGGAGATGAATTTGAAATTGATGGTAAAGAATATGACGGTAGCGGTGATTACCTAACGTTCTCGGTAGATAATAATGATAATATTGGAACCAGCTTTGATGACGATTTATTAGGTGAAGATGTAGTGGCTTTACTAGACCTTTATGGTGATGTAAGACATATCGTCGCTGATGTTGAAGATGAAACTTCTGAAATGTATGCAATAGCAATCAAGAAATGGTCAACAGATAAGGATTATCTGAAACTGTTCACAGAAAAGGGCGAAATCGTAACTTATGAAGTGGATGAAGATGATGGTAGTGCAGATTATAGTACGTTAGCAACTTTAGATGACTCTAGTAATGATGTAGATATAGTTGAAATTGAGATTGATGAAGATGGTGTAATCACAGCCATAGATGTAAAAGCTACCGTTGACAATACACCCGCAAATAATAATGTGGCCGCTAACAAAGTAAGTGATACGGATGACGATTATATTGAAATCAATAGTGTTAAATATTATGTAGAAGATGATGTAATAATCTTTAACATGGATAGTGATGAGTTGGGTGCAACAGACAACTATGATGCATTTGATACAGATGATTTAGACATCATAAGTTGGGATGAGATTAAAGATAAAGATGATGTAACAAGCCTTTATGTAATAGCCTCACCTGACAGTAAAAACCTTGTAGAAGTTGCTGTTATCGTAAAAGGTCTTGGCACTGTTGGAGACGATGAAGTATACTATGGAGCGGTAACTGACAAATTCAAGAATGCTGACGGAGATTGGGTATTAGAATTTAAAGATGGAACAGAAAAAGTTGCAGAAGCTGATGTTTCAGCTATAGAAATTGGTGACTTAGTAGAATATGAATTAAACAAAGATGATGAAATAGACACAATTACACAAAGATTAGATGATAGTAATATGACAGTAGCTAATGTAGTATATGTCTTAGATGTAGATGGCGACTTTATAAAAATTGATGCTGACGGAACAGATGGTGGAGAAGTATGGTATAAAGTTGCTAGTGACGCTGTTATCTTAGACATGAGTTCATTTGATACAACAGATGGTAATGAAGATGTTGATGAGATGAAAGAAGCAGATTTAGCAGACCTTACTGACCTTGATTACGCAAATCCCAGTGATGCATCAGCTTTAAGTGAATTGGATAAAGTATGGATCTATGTAGATACTGATAATGTAATTCAAGGTCTCTACATCCAAGCATTCGGTCAATAATTAACCAAAAGCAAAAAGGGCTGCCTCAATTTGAGACGGCCCTTTTTTTCAAGAGAAAGAAACAAAAGGGACGGTTCTTTTTGTTTCACTTTTTTAATATAAAAGGGAAAGAGGCAGAGAGAGATTTGTTCCTAACCGTTTCGCCGAGTTGGCAGGTGACCCCCCTGCCCGTGCAAACCGCTTACAGGAGATGATGCAAGAGCCCGATATTCTGAATAGAGAAGGCGTTAGGCCCAACAATTCGAATGGACGAATAGTGCCAGGCACGACAATTTGAATATTCAGAAAATAATTTATAACTATTACCATAATCAACATAATCAACAACAATCGATCATTATTAGATCTTTTTTATTTTTGATCTGGGCTGTAAAGGAAATTGTGAAACATTGGGGACGGTTCTTTTTGTTTCCTTTTCATATGTAACAGGGGACGGTTCTTTGTCACACTGTTAAAAGCATTGGAAACATGGGGCTAATTCCTTTTGTTTCCCCTTTGTTTCGAACCTGCTTGCATTTGTCGAGCAGGTTTTTTCCTTTGTTATTCAAAGATAACTTCTATATTCCCTAACTGCTCTTTTCCAACTTAATACCTCGTTTACCCAAATAAGCCTCCATTGCTTCGGTATCTGGAAAGTGTTTCTTGACCAGGTTTAAATGTTCCTCCAGTAGTCTCTGGCTGTGNCCGGTAATTCTCGGCATGGCTGAGACCGGCACTTGATAATAACACATGAGCAATACTCGGTCGAAGAGTCTCAGGTAGTTGTCCACGGCCTCCGGGGTATGGTAAATGNGCCTTGCAATTTCCNGGGTGGTAAGGCCGTCCAGGGCCATTTCCACTACCAGGGTTTTATGTGTAAGTGTACGGCCCATGTCCAGTACGCTACCCGCTGTCGGTAGAAGAATGCCAAAGTGTTCGTGATATTGCTCCAAAAGCTCCCTGATNAGGTTTGGGGAAATACCCAGTATCCACTCCAGGTCCAAGGTGGTTAAAACTCCGTCCTGCATCCAGGCCTCGGNAGTAATTCTCTCAATTTGCCTAAGTTTGTGCTTTTTAAAGTCAGCCCTGGTATTAAGAGGAGCCTCTCTTTCCTCTGGCGTAAGAAGGGTGAGCACTACCGGTGAAAAAAGTCTGGAATCGATGTGTCTGGATTTCCTGGTACCGTGGGCCAGCCATACCAGTTGTCCCGGCTTTAATTCTTCCACCCGCGGGCAGCACCGGGTGTAAATCCTGGCAGCAAGATTTGCCATACCTTCGGCCTGCCCTGGCCTCAACCCCAACTGGTCAACCAAGGTATCAATCGCAGGTTGCAAGGCTTCGGTAGGTATTTCGCTTTCTGCCAATTGACGGGTTAAGGGCTCCAGTTCCCTGGTATTTAATGGCTTCTCTGGCAGCATTGTGTCACCGGTTCTGCCGCGCTTTAGGACGAGTTCCGACTGGTTGATGAGCCGCCAAAGGTCTTCCAGGCTGGCCTGGGGGTTTGCTTCTTTGAGTTTTTCATACTGGAGGATTTCCAGCTCTCTTTTGACAGCTTTGGCGGATACCTGGTCTTTCAGTTTTTGTATCAACTCCCGGTGAAGAAGCGGTAGTATCAGTGTTTTCCCCTTTTCTTCAAGGAGTAATTCGCCGGGATTGAGGCGCGTGATGTTTTGCTTTGCTTCCCATTCCCGGATGGCCCGGTTGGTGAGGCTGGCTGCTTTTTCAGCCACCATGGAGGCCTGGGCCAGTTCAAATTTTTTGCTCATATGAGCAGTCTGTAGCTGTAAAACATCCCTGGCAAGAAGGGTGCTGTAGCGTGATGTTACACCCTTCTTGGTTTGCAAGATGTCCATTCCTCCTTCTTTGTGGTTTAGTTTTTTTTTAACCGGGTGAGCTTCGGCCATGCGGCGGATTCTCGCCATCATGAAGGCGTAGTCTGGTCCGCAAAACTCCCGGTACAGGCTAACATATTTTTCTACCAGTTTCCTGGAACAGCCCATAACTTTCCGGATAGCCGGAATGGGCAGGTTCTTTTCCAGAAGATAAGTTACTCTGGCAAAGTCCAGGAGGTAGCTTTCTATGCTGTCGTAACTGTGCCCGGTGCGTCTTACGATTTCTGTTTCAGTATAGCCATCCATGTAAAGACGGATGATTTTGTCGGCGTGGCTTAAAGTCGGTCCCATGTCTGCTACTATGCCCCTGGTGGGCAGGATGACGTTGGGATGTGCTTTGAGAGTGTTCCCCACAGACTGGGTGGAAATGCCGAGCAAGAGGGCCAAGTCGGGCTGGGTAAGTGCTGCACCCTGAGCCCTCTGGCCTGTGTGACTAGTCTTTCCAGCCTTGCCCATTTTAGTTTTTTGGCGCTGTCACGCTCGGCAAGTTCCCAGTCCTCCGGGGCGATGTAGTCCAATACGACGCCTTTTAATTCGCATTCTGTAAGCTTTCTCCCTGCCGGCTATGGCCGGAAATTCTATCTGGCCCATAGCTCTGTTTAAAAGTTGCTGTTCCATGTAGTTATGCACATCTTGAGCAATAATAATGGCTTCTTCAAGGGAGACTTCTCGCCTTGCTCTAATTTCACTCACCAGGTAGTTAAAAAGTCCTTTCGCTTCCAGTGAAGCTGCCTGGGTAAGGATACGCTGGCGGAAGAATTTCGGGCGTCCCATGGTTTTTACCTCGCTTATCCGATTTTTGATAATATAGTTCGCCATCCAAATTCTAATTCCTCCAGCGATTTTCTCAACAGAGCGAGGTGTTCGAGGTCCCGCCGGCCTGTGGATTTGCCGTATCTGTGGACTTGTGGACAGCAAAGCTGCCCACAGGGCCCACAGATGCTTGGACAGCGCAGTGTTGCTTAAATGAGCAAAAACAAACTGAAAAAGCAACAGTTTTCCTGCAATGAACAATAACCCCACTATTGGCGCTGCCCACAACTCCACAGGCACGCCGACTACGAATAACACTAATAATGATAAAAACTAATTTAGTTTTCAAGGATCACTGAAAAACATTGCCCCGGTGAATCGTCCGGCGCTGTAATTCACCGATAATGTTTCGTTTTTATTTTTCATCAATTATGCGCTTCTTGCCAGGAAAGGGATTATTATGGTCATAGA
>Ga0180891_1280_pt1 | contig 25666 bp, 28 predicted proteins | sample Deesub1362A_J573_FD_124284 | JGI IMG/M metagenome (GOLD analysis project Ga0180891, IMG submission 124284) | Thermoanaerobacterales bacterium JdFR-68 | reverse complement strand
AAATCCTTCCTTATTTGCAAAATTAGCGCATCTTTTCATATTTCTTCTTGGTAGCTCTCCCACCTCTGATATGCCTTTCTGCTTTGTTGAATTCTAAAACTTTTTTTACTTCTCTTGCCAACTCAGGATTTATTATCGGGAGTCTCTCTGTCATATCTTTATGGACAGTGCTTTTACTCACACCAAATACTTTTGCTGCCCTTCGAACTGTCGCTTTAGTTTCTTTTATATACTTTGCGGTCTCCAATACTCTTATCCTCATGTAATCTTTCATTAAAAGCCCCCCTTCACTAACTTTTCCTTACATATATATGCTTTTAATGGGAAATATAGAAGAAAAAAAGGTGCTACAGCCCAATAAATGGGCTGTAGCACCTTTTTTAAGTTTTTCTCTGGCTTTACACTTATTATTCACTTTGTGGCAAGTAGTGTGCAGGATCAATATGTTTTCCAGCTTTTATCAGCTCGAAATGCAGGTGAGGAGGATCGGCAACTTCTACAAGGGCTGATTGACCGACAGCACCAATAACGGTACCTTTCTTAACATATTCCCCCTCCTTAATCAGAATTTCTTTGGCAAGGTTGGCATAAAGGGTTTTCACTTTATTCCCGTGATTCAACACAACCTTCCACCCCAATCTGGGATCCTCCACTACTTCTTCTACCGTTCCAGACAGTACAGCTTTAACCGGAGTTCCATATTCAGCTTTGATATCAATCCCCTTATGGGTTTCCCAGTGTTTAAGGGTTTCAGAATACACAGGCCTGTCCACTGAAAAGGGTTTAATAATTTCGCCGAAAACCGGCTTTATCATGGTATTTAAGTTGACAGAAACAAGGATTTCCTTTTTGGGTTTCGGCTGTCGGCCTGTGTTTTGGAGCTGTGAGAGTTTCTCCGATACCTGGTCATTTAAAACAGGTTCTTCAGCCTCTGCTTCCTTTTTCGATGTCTGTTCTTCAGGTTTTATTTCCTGTAATTGCTGTGTTTCTTCATTAACGTTTTCCTGGACCTTTCCCTGTGATTTATTGATGTTTTCTACAGCCATATTGTGTTCGGCAAGATCGGCTTTCTGGCCCATGTAGGATAGATAAGCTGTCACGATAATTGCTGTTAAGCATGCTATTAATACTATATAGAAGCTTTTGTTTTTGCTTAACTTTATGTAGCTTATTTTCTTTTTGATGTTTTCGAATTTAATAGGTAGCTTAACCATGCACATCACCTCTTACTACGTATTATTGCACCATATTTGGATTTTTATACCATTTCTTGCTAGTTGTGTTAAAATGTTCTCATTATGAGTTTGGAGATTCCTCGGAAAAGTCTATACAACTTAAGTTATAAAATTTGGTTCTTCTCCAAAACAGTTGGTTAAGAGTTAAGCTAACATATCTAACAAACTTTATCTAGATAGATACGTGGGTTGGTTAGATAGTCTTGCCCAGCTCAAGAATTTCTACACCGGCCAGCTTCGGCAGTCAAGGCAACCCTAAGGGGCGCCTTGCGGCGGCCTTGACTGCCTCATTGCCCGGTGTGGATACAAGCCAACCAGGCAAAGGAATTCACGTATATTTAGCTGTCAGGCTGCAGTTGATTAAAGCACACTGCTCTGCCACATCGAAAACCTGTGCTGCAGTCATCGAAAAAACAGTCTTCCTTTTTCCATGCTCATTAAAATCTTGGACACTCGTAAACTACATTTGCTGTTATTGAAGTATCCGGTCAATTCTTAACAACTAAAAAGCTTTCGGATGGGTTCTGTCAAGGGCCTGGCACTCAAAAGTTAATTGAGTGCCGGGGGCGCAGCCTTTACCCTTGACAGAACCTAGGAGAAAGCTATAATGATTTAACTATTGACCGGATTGGGTTTGTATGACATTTAACTCGACTAAAATGGAGAAGAACCTAAAATTTATTCACAAATGTTTTTTCCACCCTGATGGATTATATCTTTTTTCCATAAGGCAATAACAGGCATAAACGGCATTGTGAGGAGGATTTACTTTATCCTCTCTATCTCAACCCCGGTATAGTAATGTTTCAAAATCTCCCTGAAATTCTTACCGGCTTTGGCCATTCCATTGGCCCCATACTGGCTCATACCCACACCATGGCCGTATCCAATGGTCGTCAAAACTATCCTGGAACCCTGTATTTCCCAGTTAAAGTTTGAAGAGTTCAGATTGAATATTTTTCGGATATCCATTCCCGTCACTACTCTGTCCTTGATCTTCATCCTGATTATTCTCCCTCCCTCACCCTCTTCCAGTACTTTCATCGTATCCAGTTCTTCTACTTTCAAATCAAGGTCAGGATATGCCTCATTCAGCTTTGATACAAAATAATTCAGATCAAAACTAAACCTGCCTACAAGCTTTGGAGAATCATCTTCGTACTGACTGGTAACACTCCTCAAATATGGAACAGCATATCCCCAGATATCCTCTGAATTTTCCGTTTTTCCTCCACTTGTGGAATGAAAAACAGGGTCAATGGGCTTTCCTCTATATGTAATGATTAAACCTCTGGTGGCATCCACAGCTCTGGCAATTTTGGGTTTGTATCTGTAAAAACCTAGGATTCCCCACTTTTGCTTTAATTCTTCGTCTGACAGCCATGCCTGGCAGTGAGTTGGATCACTACATACATCCGCTTGCGGGTACAAACCACAGCCTTTTCCGCCATAAATCTTCATCCTTTTTATGGCGAAAGTCCTCGCTGCAACTGCCTGGGCTTTCAATGCCTCTGTGTGAAAAAGAGCAGGCATTTCTCCTGCCACTACTCCCTTAACATAGTCTTCAAGGGCCATTCTTTGTGTTCTATCCTTTTTGTGAAGATAAACTTCAACGGGGATTTCTCCGGGGCTTAGTTTTACCTCCCCAGGCGATTTTATCCTGTTCACCACATCAAATCCTTTTATCATTATAGTGGGAATTATAATTACTATAACAAAAATCAGGATTATCAAATAAGCCAGAGTTTTCAAAACAATACCCCCTCCTTTATGTAATATATTTATTAGAGAGGGGGGTTATGTCATGTACGAAAAACTTTAGCACCTATTCGCCTTAATTTTTCTTCAAATTTTTCATACCCTCTATCAATGTGATAAGCATCCATAACAAAGGTCTTTCCCCTAGCAGCAAGCCCTGCTATTACCAGAGCAGCTCCTGCTCTTAAATCCGTAGCCCTTACAGGAGCACCAGAAAGCTCGTTACATCCTTTAACAATTGCACTTCTACCTTCTATCTTGATTTCTGCTCCCATTCTCTTCAATTCATCCACATGCATAAACCTGTTTTCAAAAACGGTTTCCGTTATTATGCTGATTCCCTCAGCTGTGCTCATCAGGGCTATGAATTGTGCCTGCAAATCCGTTGGAAATCCGGGATATGGCAGGGTTCTCACATCCACAGCTTTAATTTTTTCAGGTGCCCTGAGGTAAATCTCGTTATCACCTTCGAGTATCTCCACACCCGCTTCATTCAGCTTTGCTATAATTGATTTCAAATGTTCCGGAACGCAGTTCTTAACAACAATGCTCCCTCTGGTTATTGCTGCAGCTACCATAAATGTTCCCGCTTCGATCCTATCGGGGATCACAGAATAGTAACTGCCTTTTAGTTCTTTAACTCCTGAGATTTTAATTAGATCCGTTCCAGCACCCTTAATCTTTGCTCCTATTGAACACAGGTAATTTGCAAGATCAATTATCTCGGGCTCTTCTGCTGCATTTTCAATTATGGTTTCCCCTTCCGCTAGAACCGAAGCCATCATTATGTTCTCTGTCGCCCCAACACTGGGATAATCAAGATAAATTCTGTTTCCTTTAAGAGAATTACAACTCATTTCAATAAAACCGTGACCCAGCATAATTTCAGCACCAAGGGCCTTAAATCCTTTTAAGTGCAGATCTATAGGCCTTGATCCGATGGCACATCCTCCCGGCATGGATATTTTCACTCTACCTACTGTAGCTAAAAGGGGGCCTGCAACAAGAAAAGAAGCTCTCATTTTCCTAACTAAATCATAGGGAGCTTCGAAAGATATAGGATGGCTTGAATCTATAGTAACTTCGTTGTCATTCTCAAAAACAACTTCTGCTCCTAAAGCCTTCAGACACCGGCAGATTACTTTTACATCTTCAAGGTTTGGTATGTTTTTAATGGTGCTCTTACTACGGGCTAAAAGGGATGCTGCCAGAATAGGCAGTACTGCGTTTTTTGACCCACTGACAGTAACTGTGCCTTTCAGCCTATAGCCTCCCTCTACTACAATTGTTGCCAAAACATTTCCCCCTTTTCTGTATTTGTTACCAGTTCTTGTGGTTTTTGTTCTGGTACCTATTTATATTAGTATTCAATGGATATTAAGGGCGTGCCTATCCAAAAATACGTCCTGTTTTCATATGAATTATATCGGGAGGCAATGTTTATGTTGACCTTTTCCCCCATCACATTGATGCAGTCCTTAATATGGGGTGTATAACCCGATCTACTTATAATATGAGAATCAATTATACCTTCAACAGGTTTTGCCTCAACTGCTGAAAATATCTTAGTTATCAAGCTATCCTGATCTTTAACAGAAAGTTTCCCTTTCCTTACCACAGTTATACATACTGTTGTTTCTGGTTCACCTCCCAACTTATGAATTATCATGCTGATTTCATTTTTAAGTTTCAAAAACCCCTCTGATGTATTGTTCTGGATAGCTGTTATAACTATATATGTTTCGGGTTTGGGCTCAGCTTTCCAATCAGGATTTACGCTTTGAACTATTATTTCCATGTATATTTTACCGGCTTTAAATCCATTGGCCTTCAAAACTCTGTGCTGCTGACTTTCTTCATACCTGTAGATTAATTTTTCTAACTCTAAATCTTCAACAACTCTGTTACAGATTGTTTTGAGTTCTTCTTTGCTTAAAAAATTCTTCCCTATTTTTCCCCAGCCGTTCACATTCAATTCAAGGATTTGGCCATCCACTGTTTCTATTGCTTTGTTTATTATTAATTCTTCATTCCGTTCGCTCATACATGTGATACCTGTTATGGGTGTTGTTAATAATATAGTCAAACCAATGAGGATTATATATATTTTCTTATACACGTCTACACCTCCGTGGAGTTTTTATACTATGATTATTACCAAATTCTACCTTATTATACTTCAGCTCATGATAATTCGGATCCTGAATACCATCTGTATTTTAGTATCTTGTGTAAAAAACTTATTTATACTGTTCAAAATAAAAAATTTATCAGGTATCAGAACCGGAGGGTTCCACTGAATCTACCAGCACTGTTACACCACGGGGAGTAATTTCAACAAAACCTTCACCAAGCTTGAGTTCCTTGAAGGCATGATTGGATTTGTAATAAAATACTCCCTTTTTAAGACCCGTTATCATGGGGATGTGTTGTGGGAGCACTTGAAAATAGCCTTCAATTCCTTTCGCTATTATGCTTTTTACCTCTTCATCCACATGCTTTTTTTGTGGGGTTATGATTCTCAATCTAAACTTCGACAAAAGGACACCCCTTTCTGTCAAAAAACCAAATCACTGTTTTGCCCTTTCTACAACCTCATCTATTGTTCCCACCATGTAAAAGGCTGATTCGGGAAGGTCATCGTGTTTTCCATCCAAAATTTCTCTAAACCCCCTTACAGTTTCATGTAAAGATACATATCTGCCTTTTGTTCCAGTAAAGCTTTCCGCAACGAAAAAAGGCTGGGTTAGAAACCGCTGGATTTTTCGTGCCCTTGCAACTATTAATTTGTCTTCTTCTGATAATTCATCCATCCCCAGAATTGCAATGATATCCTGGAGGTCCTTGTATCGCTGCAGTACAACCTGCACTTCCCTGGCTGTCTTATAATGTTCCTCTCCTATTATCCTGGGATCCAAAATCCTGGAACTGGAGTCAAGGGGATCAACGGCAGGATAAAGACCCATTTCAGCAACCTGTCTTGATAAAACTGTAGTGGCATCGAGATGAGCAAAGGTTGTAGCGGGAGCAGGGTCTGTCAGGTCATCTGCAGGGACATACACTGCCTGAACCGAGGTGATAGAACCGCTCCTGGTAGATGTAATCCTTTCCTGAAGCATACCCACATCAATTGCTAGGGTGGGTTGATATCCCACGGCTGAAGGCATTCTGCCAAGAAGGGCTGAAACTTCTGAACCCGCTTGAATGTATCTGAATATGTTATCGATAAACAACAGCACATCCTGATTGGCTTCATCCCTGAAGTACTCTGCCATGGTTAAACCCGTAAGGGCGACCCTCATCCTGGCCCCCGGAGGCTCATTCATCTGCCCAAACACCAGCGCGGTTTTTTCAAGCACACCCGACTCTTTCATCTCAAGCCACAGTTCATTGCCTTCTCTTGTCCTTTCTCCTACTCCGGCAAATACTGAGTAGCCTCCGTGTTCTGTCGCTATATTGCGAATAAGTTCCATGATCAATACTGTTTTCCCTACTCCTGCTCCTCCAAAAAGACCTATTTTACCTCCTTTAGGATAAGGGGCCAGCAGGTCCACAACCTTTATACCTGTTTCAAAAACCTCTGTCACTGTTTCCTGTTCCTCAAAGGCCGGAGCCTTTCTGTGTATCGGCCAGTAAGCTTCAGGTTTTATCTTCTTTTTGGTATCAATGGGTTCTCCCAAAACATTGAATACCCTTCCCAGAGTTTGTTTTCCAACAGGTACCTTTATGGGTTCTCCCGTACTGAAGGCTTTCATCCCTCTAACCAGCCCATCAGTGGATGACATCGCTACACAGCGGACCGTATCATCCCCTACATGGTGCATAACCTCACACACCACTCTTACAGGTTTGCCTTTTTTCTCTTTCCTGGGCCCACCCCGAGACCTTTCCAAACCTTCATCTTCAATGATTACAGCTGTATAAATATCCGGAAGGTTTTCTGTATCAAAGCGTATATCCACAACAGGGCCGATGACCTGCATCACATACCCTGTGTTATCCCTCGGGGTTTCTTGCAGTATTTCTGGCAATTATATCCCCCCCTCTATACTCGGGTTAAAGCCTCTGCACCTCCGACGATCTCCGATATCTCTTTGGTTATCATGGCCTGCCTGGCTCGATTATAAGCCAATGTCAGCTCTTCAATTAACTCCTGGGCATTTTCTGTTGCACTATCCATTGCTGTCATCCTTGCTGCCAGCTCACTGGTCTTAGATTCAAGCTGAGCTCCAAAGAGCTGACTGAAAAGGTATCTGGGTATCAACATGTTAACAAGGACCTGGGTAGATGGTTCAAAAAGGTATTTATCATGCTTTCCATCTCCTTTTGTTCCATCCCCATCTTCTACAGGAAGCAGTTTCAAAATTCGCGGAGATTGTTTTATCGTGTTTATAAACTCAGTATAAATCAAGTAAATTTCATCAAAGACTCCTTCCCGGTAAGCCTTTAGAATTTCTTCAGAAATCTTTCTTACATCTTCCTGCAGGATGTTATCTCCAATATGGATAAACTCTCTTTCTATCACATATCCCTTTCTTTTAAGATAGCTGCTTCCCTTTGCTCCGATGGAAATTATTTTTACATGGGGCTGTTTCTCTTTAATAAAGGCAATAGCTGTATTAACAACGTTGTGGTTAAATCCGCCAGCAAGCCCTCTGTTTCCAGTTATTACTACAACTCCCGTTGTTTTTGTCTCCTTTTTCTCAAAATCGCCTTCCTTCCATTCTCTTTTTTTTGTTTGTTGAAGGAGTTTTTTGAACAAGCTGTTCATTGCTTTGTAATAATGTCTGGAATCCTCCAGCTGCTTTCTTACTTTTTTTATTTTGGCAGCGGCTATCATGTGCATTGCCCTGGTTATTTGTTGAGTGTTTTTTATGCTTTTAATGCGCCGTCTCACTTCCCGCATCCCCGGCATTCCTCTCACCCCTTATGATTTCATCGTTATGCTCTTGTGTGTTTTCTCAGGCATTTGATGGTATAAACTTTGATTTGAATTCCTCTATAACTTTGCTTATCTTTACTTCCAATTCATCATCAATGCTTTGCTTTTCTAAAATCTCTTTCAAGAGATGAGGATAATTGTTGTCTATAAATTGGTGCATTTCTTTTTCAAATCTCCTTATATCCTTTACTAAAACATCCTTTAAAAAACCATTAACAGCGGAATATATGCTGATTATCTGTTTTTCTACAGGCATTGGTTCGTACTGTTCCTGTTTGAGAATCTCAACAATCCTTTCTCCTACAACCAGGCGTTCTCTGGTTGCTTTATCCAACTCAGAACCGAATTTGGCAAAGGCCTGCAGTTCTCTGTATTGGGCCAGATCGAGCCTGAGTTTTCCCGCTACCTGGCGCATAGCCTTTATCTGAGCAGCTCCACCAACCCTTGAAACAGAAAGCCCTGCATTCACTGCAGGTCTTATACCGGCAAAAAAAAGATCGCTTTCTAAATATATCTGGCCATCAGTTATGGAAATAATATTTGTTGGTATGTATGCTGAAACATCACCTGCCAGGGTCTCTATAATAGGAAGGGCCGTCATGGAACCCCCTCCATTTTCTTCGTTTAATCGAGCTGCCCTCTCCAGAAGACGGGAATGAAGATAAAATATATCTCCAGGAAAGGCTTCTCTACCAGGAGGTCTTCTAAGGAGCAAAGACATCGCCCTGTATGCCACAGCGTGTTTTGACAAATCGTCATACACTATGAGCACATCTTTCCCTGAGTACATGAATTCCTCTCCAATAGCACAGCCGGCATAGGGTGCTATATACTGGAGAGGTGCCAGTTCACTGGCTGTTGCTGCAACAACAACTGTGTAATCCATCGCTCCCATTTTTTTCAGGTTTTCCACTATCTGAGCTACACTGGAAGCCTTTTGACCTATAGCAACATAAATGCATACAACACCCTGGTTTCTCTGATTTAAAATGGTATCAATGGCAATTGCTGTTTTCCCCGTCTGACGATCACCTATTATGAGTTCCCTCTGGCCACGTCCTATTGGTATAATGGAATCTATCACTTTGATACCTGTCTGCAGAGGAGTATCTACTGGTTTCCTGTCTACAACACCAGGCGCGGGGCCTTCAATGGGCCGAAACCTATCGGTCTTGATTTTCCCCTTACCATCTATTGGTTCTCCTAGAGCATTCACAACCCTTCCTATCAGAGCTTCCCCTACCGGTACTTCCACAACCCTTCCTGTTCTTTTCACGGTATCTCCTTCTTTTATTTCGGTATCCGAACCCAGGAGCACACACCCCACGTTTTCTTCTTCCAGATTGAGGGCTATACCATAAACCCCTCCTGGGAATTCAAGGAGCTCTCCAGCCATTGCCCTTTGAAGCCCATATATTACTGCTATTCCATCCCCAAGTGTTATTACTGTTCCTACATCCTCCACATCTATTTTATCCTTATAGTTTTTTATCTGCTGTTCTATAATTGTGCTCAGTTCTTCCGGTTTTAAATTCAACTCAACCACTCCTCATACCCCTAGAATCCGGAATACATTTTGTTTAACTGTTTTTAAACTTTTAAGCAGGCTTGCATCTATTATTTTATCCCGCGTCTTTATAACCAGCCCCCCTAAAATCCCTTTGTCGACCTTGTTGTTAATATGGATGTTTTTCTCAAACTTGTCCTCCAGTATTTCCGCTAACTTTCTTTTTTCAGCATCGTCCATCTCTACAGCTGTAATGACTTCTACAGGCAGGATATTCATCTCATCGTTTGCCAGGGTCTCGTATTCAGCACAAATCTGTTTAAAATAATGAATTCTCTTCCTGTCTATCAACACAAACAAAAAATTAAGCAGATCCTGTGGAATTTGGTTTTTGAAAACCCTTTCAACCACTGCCTTCTTTGCTTCAGCAGGAATTTTAGGATGGCCGAGAACTGATTTTAGATCACTGTTGCTAATTGCGTGCAGAACTCTTCTTAGCTGCTGTTTAAAGTTGTTTATCTCACCTCTTTCTTTGGCTACATTGAGGAGAGCCTCGGCATACCTAGCTGCAACCAGATTTCCTACCATTGAGCATCTCCTATTCTTTTTAAGTATTGCTGTATAAATCTCTTGTGTTCTTCCCTGTCAAGGTCTTTTTCAATAAGTTTAGCCGCTGCATCCAGGGATAATTCAACGGCTTTTCGGGTTATTTCTCTTTTAGCTTTTGTCTTTTCTCGTTGGATTTCCACCCTGGCTCTTTTTATAATTGAAGCTGCTTCTCTTTTGGCTTCACTGATTATTTCAGATTTTTCTTTTTCCCCCCGTCTTTTTGCTCTAACCAGTATTTCCTCTGCCTTGTCTCGGGCAGAAGCCAGCTGCTTTTTGTATTTATTCTTAAACTTCTCCGCTTCATTTTTTTTAAGTTCGGCCTCTCTTAAATCCCGGTGTATTTTCTCCTTGCGCTGTTCCATAAATTTTCTGACAGGTTCGAAAAAATATCTTCTCATTATAAAATAAAGGACCAGCATATTAATAAGCTGTATTACAAAGGTGGATTTGTTGATCACTTAACAGGCCTCCCTTTATAAAAGGTCTATCAGTGGATTAGCAAACAAAAGGATTAGGGCAATAATAAGGCCATAAATGCCCGTAGTTTCAGCTACTGCAGCACCCAAAAGCATTGTTCTGATGATGTCTCCCTGGGCTTCGGGTTGTCTCCCGACTGCTTCCGCCCCTTTACCAGCAGCAAAACCCTGCCCTATACCAGGGCCGATTCCCGCAATCATGGCCAAACCTGCTCCTATAGCTGATGCTGCTAAGACTAGGGCTCTCCCTGCCAGTTGAGTTTCTTCCATTATGTATTCCTCCTTGATGTTTTTTCTACAAAAGATTAATAAGAGGGTTTGCAAACATTAGAATCAATGCAATTATAAGGGCATACATTCCGGTTGTTTGTGCTACCGCCTGCCCCAAAAGCATCACCCGAATTATCCTGCTCTGCAGCTCAGGGCGTTTGCCTATAACTTCGGCAGCCCGGCCCGCGGCATATCCCTGACCTATGCCTGGGCCAATCCCAGCAATCATTGAAAGGCCTGCTCCAACAGCTGATGCAGCCAAAACAACAACTGCACCTTTCAAGTTTATCAGAGGGTTTCCGAAGAGTAGAATCAGTGCCACAACCAGGGATAGAATACCTGAAGTTTCCGCTACCGCCGCCCCTAAAAGCATAACAAAAGTTATACTTCTACCGTTTTTCGGGGTTTCTCCCACGGCTTCTGCTCCTTTACCAGCAGCAAAACCCTGCCCTATACCAGGGCCGATTCCCGCAATCATGGCCAAACCTGCTCCAACAGCTGATGCTGCTAAAATTATGGCAGCTGTATCTGCCTTTTTGAACAATGCAAAAATCAGGTCAATCATCTCACCATTGCCCATATTAAGTCCTCCAGATTTTTATGTAGGAATTAAAGCTACTATTTATTTTTTCCTCAAATAAAACCTTCTATCCAGAAAAGTGTGTAAAAAAATTCCTGTAATAAAGTTAGGATGAAGACAATTTGTCATTACGGTTGGGTCTGGCACAAACATATAATTTGGCAAATAAACCGCTAAAATACAAGGAAACACTGCTGAAGGCGTTAGAAAAGGGAAAGGAAAAGGAATGGGACACACAATATATTTTCATTTAATAGAGTCAGACATTATGTTAAGACAGCTTAATGAGATGAAGAAGCATCTTGAAGAGCTGACAGCTTTGGCGTCAAATCAGGAAGATATTCAGGAAAATGTCGGATGGGTCTTCAAAAATTGGCTGGTATGCTGTTTAATGCATTTGAAATAAATTTGATTAGTCCTGTTGTAGATAGCGCTGCTCAACTATTGCCTAAAAATGAAAGCGTTCACAAATGGAAAGTGCATGTAGACAAGATAAAACACTTGAAAGAACAGTTCTCGAAAATAGCGGAAGATATGCAAATTGTGAGAGCTGTAAGAGAATACATGCTACTGCAGTTTTTTCCAGAAGGTACAGTTGCAAATATGAATGTTCCGAAAGAAATTGCCGGGGATTCTTATGAAGAGGATATATTGATAAATTACAGCAAATATTTGCCATCAATCCATTTATTAAAGGAAAAATATCCGGAGCTTTATGAAGTAAAATCTAAATTTTTCGATGAAATAAAAAGTGCTAAAAGAAGAAGGAAAAAACTGAAGGAATATCGTTCAGAGAATAATATAACGAGGCTATTTAACGATTTTACAAGAGCTATAGCTAACAGGCTTGATGAAGATAACTGGGATGAAGAAAATTTTTTTGATGATTACTTTAATGATGGGAACATTTTAGAGGGGAAATAGATACAAACTTTTTATTATGGGGGAAGCCTCTTTTTATTAGCTGTTTAGCAGTTTGAACACCCATTAAGCCAGAGAAAATACTTGTCTTAAATCCTTTCAGCAACGGTTTTCAATTATTCTCTAAAGGTCATCCGAGTTGGTTGATACAGCACTAGCTATTTCTAATATTGAGCAGCCTTCTTTCTCTCTTAAATATTTGAATAATCTATTTGGGCCATCTTCAACATCCTTTCATACCTCCTGAATTTGGTCTATTCAAGAGGTTTATTTCTAGGATGCTTGGAGGTGGCCCTTTTTTTAAGAATACACCCCTGCATTTTCGGCTGCCATACTCTGCATTTTTATATTACCGTGCACACTCACCCTATCACCATGTTACTTCTAAAGGTAAAAAAAGTCAGGAATAATACACTCCTGACCGAATTCGTAAAATACAAAATGCACAAAATTTAGTTTTAACTTGATTAAACGAAAACTGTAATTGGTAAGCCGTATACCTTGATAAAGCACGTACGGTTTGATAAAGGGGGACTAAGAAATTAGTTTCCATACTTTCTTACACACTTTTTTCCATAACCATTTCTTTGACTTTCATCAACCTTGTAATGTTTGCCCTTTCGGCTTCATCAAGTTTCATGCTGATGTATTTGATTGTCTCTTCCAGTTCGGGTATCATGATGTGCTCAAGGGCATTAACCCTTCTGCGGGTTTTCTCTATTTCATCCGCAAGGAGCTGGCATGTCTTCTCAATCTCTGCAAGTTCCAACAAATCCGGAAGTATATCTGCCAGAATTGAAATGGCATTATCGAGTTCACCTGAAGTGTTCGCAAACCCGTAGGGGTATTTATTATCGGATGCTTTTTTCTTTTTTTTATGAATTTTAATCTTAGGAACCTTTACACTCATTATATTCCCCGTTTCAACATCGATATCTACCTTTTCTACCGGATACATCAAGCTTTCCTCAACAATTTCTTTCGACATAACTGCCCTTGCCATAACAAAGTTTCTCAAAGCAGAAGAAAGTTCATCTTCAACCTTTTCACGTAGTTCTTTGTTTTTCTTGACCAGGTCAACAAACTTTTTAATCAATTCATCCTGTTTATCCTTAAGGAGTTTGTGGCCCCTTCTGGCTACTTTCAGCCGTTTTTTGAGCTTTGTCAGCTCCATTCGGGTGGGATTAACATTAGTCTTCACCGCTTATCATTCCCCTTCTTTTTTGGGCAGGTATTTTTCTATGAGCTTATCATCGATACGCTTAAGTTCAGCTTTAGGCAGAATCGTCAGTAGTTCCCAACCAATGGACAGGGTCTCTTCAATGGAGCGGTCTTCATACTCACCCTGTGATACATATCGTTTCTCAAATTCATCAGCAAACTTGGCAAAAAGTTTATCTGTATCACTCAATGCGGCTTCACCAAGGATAACTGCCAGTTCTTTAGCTTCTTTACCCCTTGCATATGCTGCAAAGAGCTGGTTCATTGTATCTGCATGGTCTTCTCTGGTCTTTCCTTTCCCTATACCTTCGTCTTTTAAACGGGAAAGGGAAGGAAGCACGTCAATTGGCGGTGTTATACCTTTCTTGTAGAGCTCTCTGCTCAGGATAATCTGACCTTCAGTAATGTATCCTGTCAGGTCAGGTATTGGATGTGTTTTATCATCCTCCGGCATGGTCAGGATCGGTATCTGGGTTATGGATCCTTCCTTACCTTTGATTCTACCTGCCCTTTCATATATGGTTGCAAGGTCTGTGTAAAGGTATCCCGGATATCCCCGACGACCTGGAACTTCTTTTCTCGCTGCAGAAACTTCTCTCAATGCCTCACAGTAATTGGTTATATCCGTCAGTATTACCAGCACATGCATGTCTCTTTCAAATGCCAGATATTCTGCCGCTGTAAGGGCCATACGGGGAGTTGCTATCCTCTCGATAGCAGGGTTATTTGCCAGATTCAGGAAAAGCACTGATCTGTCCAGTGCCCCGGTCTCTCTGAAATCTTCGATAAAGTAATTGGCTTCTTCAAAAGTTATACCCATTGCTGCAAAAACAACGGCAAACTTGCTTTCTGTCCCCAGCACTTTAGCCTGGCGGGCTATCTGAGCCGCCAGCTGGGAGTGGGGAAGACCGGAACCCGAAAATATAGGCAGCTTCTGACCTCGAACAAGGGTATTCAGTCCATCAATAGCAGAGATACCTGTCTGTATGAACTCTGCCGGGTATTCCCTCGCAGAAGGGTTTATAGGAACACCGTTTATATCAAGGCGTTTTTCCGGTATGATTTTAGGTCCCCCATCTCTGGGCCTTCCAAACCCATCAAAGACACGTCCAAGCATATCTTCAGAAACGGGCAGTTCAACACCTTTGCCCAAAAACCTTACCTTACACTTGTTTACATTAATACCTGTAGAACCTTCAAAAAGCTGGACAAGGGCGGTGTTTTGATCGATTTCCAGCACCTTGCCCCTTCTGAGTTCTCCATCGGCCAGCTCAATTTCTACCAGTTCATCGTACTTAACTCCTTCAACCTGTTCAACCAGCATCAAAGGCCCTGCAACTTCTCTTACCGTTCTGTATTCTTTAAGCACTCATAACCCCTCCCTCGGATGTAAGTTCTTCTACCTGCTTCTTCAATTCTTTTTCTATCTCAAGAATCTGTTCTTTGTCTTCTTCCGGGATGTATTTTGCTCTTGCAATCCTTTCCCTTACCGGGAGGTTTTCCAGTTTTTTGAATTCAACTCCCGCATCCAGGGCTCTCATACCTTCTGTGTAAAAGGTCATGATTGTTTTCAGCATGTAGTACTGTTTTTTAAGGGAGGCATACGTGTCAATATTATGATAAGCATTCTGATGCAGAAAATCCTCTCTGATGGATTTGGCCGTTTCAAGCACAAGCCTGTCTTTCATAGATAGAGCATCTATACCAACCAGGCGAACTATTTCCTGCAGACTGGATTCTTCCTGGAGGATCTTCATGGCTTCTTTTCTGAGCTTTCCCCATTCCTCACTGATGTTTTCACTAAACCATTTTTCAACAGTATCCTGGTATAATGAATAACTTGTCAGCCAGTTTATAGCCGGGAAGTGTCGTGCATACGCCAGTGAAGCATCAAGGGCCCAGAAAACTTTAACAACCTTAAGGGTAGCCTGTGTAACGGGTTCTGATAGGTCTCCACCCGGCGGTGAAACAGCACCAACCGCAGTTAATGTTCCTTCTCTATCATCTTTACCCAGGCACACGACCCTGCCCGCACGCTCATAGAACTCGGCGAGCCTTGAAGCCAGATATGCGGGATAGCCTTCCTCGCCTGGCATTTCTTCCAGTCTGCCTGACATTTCTCTTAAAGCCTCGGCCCAACGGGAAGTTGAATCAGCCATCAGAGCAACACTGTAGCCCATATCCCTGAAGTATTCAGCAATGGTTATTCCCGTATATATTGAGGCCTCTCGCGCTGCCACAGGCATGTTAGAAGTATTGGCAATAAGCACAGTACGCTTCATCAGCGGTTCATCAGTTTTGGGGTCTTTCAGTTTGGGAAACTGAATCAGAACCTCTGTCATCTCATTACCCCGTTCACCACATCCTATATACACCACAATATCCGCATCTGCCCACTTGGCAAGCTGGTGTTGAACAACTGTCTTCCCGCTTCCAAAGGGGCCGGGTATACTGGCTGTTCCCCCCTTGGCAACGGTAAAGAAGGTATCAATAACCCTCTGGCCTGTTGTCATGGGTTCATATGGAGGCAGTTTTTTCTTATAGGGCCTGATCTTTCTTACCGGCCATTTCTGCATCATCTGTATTTCTTTTATTCCTTCTTTGGTTTTGATTTTAGCTATTGTGTCTACAACGGTAAACTCGCCTTCATAAATTTCTTCTATTGAGCCTTCAATTCCCGGTGGCACCATTATCTTGTGATCAACTATAACGGTTTCCTTAACAACACCGATAATGTCTCCGCCTGTTACCTCATCTCCAACCTTAACCACCGGAACAAATTTCCATTTTTTTTCCCTATCAAGGGCCGGAACTTCTATCCCTCTGGTTATAAACTCTCCTACTTGCTGCTGGATCTTGTCTAAAGGTCTTTGAATACCATCAAAAATGTTCTCCAACATGCCCGGACCCAATTCAACGCTTAAAGGCGCTCCTGTGGTTTCTACTGGATCTCCAGGACTCAAACCTGCTGTTTCTTCATAAACCTGGATGGATGCTTTTTGGCCCCGTATTTCAATTACCTCACCAATGAGCCTTTCCTTACCAACTCGCACCACATCGAACATCTTTGCGTCATCAAGACCTTCGGCAATAACCAGAGGACCGGAAATCTTAGTGATTTTTCCCTGTTTCAATTTCCTCTCCCTCTCTTTCGTTCAAAAAGATGTCTACACCGATTGCTTTTTCAACAGAAGATTTAACGTTTTTCATACCAATTCCTAGGCTGCCCCGGTTGTTCGGAATAAGGATAATGGATGGCAGCATTTTATCAACGTAAAGATCTATGGTATCCTGAATTTTCTCGGCCATCTGTTCTGTCAGAAAAATTACTGCATATTTTTTTTGGGCAGCTTCCTTCAAAGCTTTACGTGCCTGTTCAAAGTCTTCTACCGGAAAGGTATCAATTCCCAGGGCTTTAAAAGCCAAAATGGTATCTCTGTCACCAATCACACCTATCTTATACATACGTATCACGTAACCTTTCCCTAATTTTTTCTACAGGAATTTCATTGATTTTACTTACAAAGATGAGCCTCAACAGCTTTGCCTCATTATCTTTTGCTTTGAGAAAGCCCAGAATTGGTTTTACTCCAAAGGCTTCATATTTACCCTGTTTTGCCAGGTCGATAAGGTAGTTATCCAGAGCCTTTTCCAGTTGTGTGGCATCTTGATCCACAATCCATTTCTGAATACCTTCATCAACAACCCTGTCGTAGCGGCTCACTGATAAGCTTTCGGCAAAACTGTTTAAGGGTTCAGCAAAATACTCAACATAAAAGGACGGTTTCAAATAGCCACCATCAATCAATGCTTCCTTCAGCCTCGATGAACTTATCCCGATTTTTCTAAATCTCAAAAAGGTGTTGATGTTTATCAGATCGATCTCAGTTTTTACAAATTCTTCAGCAAAATCTCCCAATCTTTTTGCTGTATCAAGCATTTTGCTGTATAAATATCTGTCCAGGATAAAATCAACATACTGGGGGTCGTGATTCAATTCAAAGCCTGCAACAGCTTCATGGGCTGCATCTTTTAAAAAAGCTGGAAGCTCGGAAAAATCCTTATCCGATACAGTTTTCTTTATCCTTTCCACTTCCACTGTCCCTATAGGGATAAGAATGTCTTCATAACTTTCTCCAATATAGCTTGCTTTCAGCAAAACCTTAAGGTTGTGAATATCGTACTTATACCTGAATATCCGGGTAAAGTCAGGGTTTCCAGTTGAGTCATCTATAATACGGAATACATCCTTTAGGTGTTTATAAATAGCTTCTTCAAAATTATAAACACTGCCGATTTCTCCAAAATATGAACCGTATTCTGTTTCACTGAGCACTTTGGCGGTTTCTTCTGCGGATGGAGCATCCAGGAGCCTTTCTGTTAAATTCTGGGAAATAAGCTTTATCTCCAGAGCTTTTACCCTTGCCGTCGCATATAGATATTCTTCCATGCTGTATCTCCCCCTAATCTTCAAAGAGGATGCCAGCGATTCTTGATTCAATATTATCCCTTTCCATCCTCATAATAGATTCAAAAGAACTGTTTGTCTCGACTCTTCTGGATTTTAATATAAATCCTCCCTCAATATCTCTGCTCTCCCTGGATAATTTCAGGTTTAACCTTCTTTCCCGTAAATTGTTCAATTTTGTTATGAAATCTTTAGAAAGCCTTCCTAAATCGCGTTTTGAAAGGATAATCTCTTCTTCTCCTGTTTCAACGGCCTGCAGAATCATGGCTGTAAGGATTTCTTCATACTTCACGGTCTCCATGTTTTTTAACTTTTCCAGCGCTTGCTGGAAAGCTCTATCCACCATATCTTGCTTTACAGCCAGTAGATTTTTCTTCATATCCAGTTCGGCCATTGATATCATCTTGGCTTTGATGTCTTCTGCATCCCGGGCTGCCTTTTCCAGAAGCTTCTTTTTCCTATTCTCTGCATCCTTTCTGGCTTTCTCAAGGATTTCCTGGGCTTTTTTTTCCGCATCCTTAATCTTCTTATCGGCTTCCTGTCGCGCGCCTTCTAAGATCCTTTCTTTTATTCTTTGGATTCCCTCCATCTGGGCCACTCCCCTAAAACTTGATTCCAAACAGCATAAGGATTGATGCCAGCAATGCCAGCACGGCGTATGTTTCAACTATAGCTGCATAGGTGATACCTTTGGCAAGTTCCTCCGGTCTTTTGGCTACAATACCCATACCAGCTGCTGCCGTTTTACCCTGAGCTATTCCTGAGTACAGCCCAACCAGAGCGATGGGTAAAGCTGAGCTGAACACAAGCAGCCCCTGATATGTTGTAAGCGGAAGGAAGTTGCCCCCAATTAAACCTATCTTCTGCATGATCACAAATCCAGTTAAAAGCCCATAAATCCCCTGCGTACCAGGCATTGCCTGCAAGAGCAGTGTCTGACCAAATTTGTTAGGATCTTCTGTAACAACTCCTGCTGCGCTTTCCCCTGCAATACCTACTCCTTTTGCCGAACCAATTCCTGGTAATAGAACTGCCAGAGCAGCTCCAAGCAAAGCAATAAATTGTCCTAAAGTGATTTCCATTTAAATCTCCTCCCCATTTCTATATTTTGTGTATTTAGTTTTTATAGTAAAGGGTTCTAATGCCCTTCCACCACCTTCATAAAACTTGCTGAAAAATTCAACATACTGAAGGCGGCTGGAATGGACATAAGCGCCAAGGGCATTAATAGCGATATTAAACAGGTGACCTCCAACAAGGAGAACAACCATGATAATGTATCCTATGATGTTAACTCCCAGCAGTCTTCCCATTGTGTTTATTACTGTAGCTATTACCCCTGTAGCCAGACCCAGAGCCAGAATTCTGGAATAAGACAACACATCACTGACATAACTCATTACATCATAGAGGCTGAGAATACCTGATCCCACCTTTGCAACAACGCTCTTCTGATGTCTTCCCTGGGTCAATACCAGGCCAATTGCTCCCGCTATAACAACATACCTGGCAATCCCTTTCGTCTGGGGCAGAGCGAACATCAAGAATCCGCTTAAAAATACCATCCAGAATCCCTGGTCAAAAACTGCATCAAGTGTCTTTCCATCCCTGATATTTTTGTAGCCCTGCAGTGCTAATCCCATGTATATTTGTATAATTCCCAGGATAAAACTAAACAATAGGAGGCGCATTGGGTCTTCTAAAGGGTTAAACCAAAGGGGTGGCAGCTTGATTAAATCACCAAACCATCCGCCATACATGGCCCCCCATATAAAGGTTGAAATTCCACCGAGAAAAATTAAACTGAAAAGCTTTTTACCAATTCCCTCGGGTTTAAGCTTTTTAAGAGCCCACAAGCCCAACAGGGCCAACACAATTCCGTATCCAGCATCACTGATCATCATCCCAAAAAACAAGAAGAAAAAGGGTGCCATGAAAATATTGGGATCTATATCATTTGGTCCTGGAAGACTGTAAAGATCTGTAATAAGCTCAAAAGGCTCTACAACCTTGGGGTTTTTTACAACCGTGGGAACATTTGCTTCATCAGTTTCTGGTTCTTCAAAAACAATGTATATGCCGTCAATTTCCTTTGTTAGGGCTTTTCTCGCCTTTTCAGTTTCAGGCTCAGGAATCCAGCCCTCAAGATAAAAGACTTTTTCTGTGGCTCCCAGTTTCTCAGCAGCTGATTCTCTCTCAAAGACAATTGTATAATAATCAAAAGCCACCTCAATTAAGGGAGCATTTCCAGCAAGTTTGATAGCTTTCTCCTGTATTGATTCCCTTTCCTTTTGAATCTCTAAAAGCTGTTTTTCACATTCCTGAAGGGCTTCTTTGGGAGTTCCTTTGATTTCGGGTAGATCTTGTTTTGACCAGGCTGATTCAGCTAGAATTTCTCCAACCTGCTTCTCAAAATCTTTGTGATATACCAGAAAAACAAAGGCTTCTTCCCGTTCTTCCCATATTTTTTCCAGATAGGATGCTGAAACCTCTGCTATTTTGCTTTTAAACTCTTCAAAGTTCTTTTCAGGCACGGTCCCAACCTGAAATACTACATGAGCAGTTTGTCCCAGGGATTCAACGGGTATATCTAAAATTTTCCATGGTTGAAGGTTTTCCATGGTGTTTTGAAGCTTCATTTCCATGCTTTTAAGTTCTGTTAACCGCTTCTCCAGTCCTCTGCAGGTTTTAACAGTGTTGATTACTTCCTCTCTGTGAGAAATGTTTCTCATTTCCTCTTCTGAATAAAGGGGCTTTGGAGCAAAAATGGATTTTTTGGTCTGACTGAATCGTGAAAGAAACTCCAGGGTAAACTTAAGGTCGTTTAATAATTCTCTCAATTCTCGTTTGGTTTGTGTTGTAACCAGTTTTTCTTTATCTGCTGTATTCAGCTTCTCTCTCACATCTATAACTTCTGCACAACCCAGCTTTTGCAGTATAGACAAAACCTTCTTTTTATCCTGTTGGAGAGCAATAACTGACATCTTCTTGATGTTTACTTTAGCCATTTTGCTTCACTATCCTCTCCACAATAAAATTCACCGCTTTGTCCATGTTTTTAAGGGCAATCTCCCTTAATTTTTCAGCTTCCTCTTCATATTTTTGTTGTATCTTTTCAACCTCCTTTTTGCCTTCCTCTGTAGCAGAACTAATGAGTTTCTGTTTCTGCTGTGCTGCCTCCTTTTCTGCTGCTTTGATGATTTCCTGAGCTTTGCTGCGAGCTTCTTTGATGATCCTGTTTGCTTTTTGAGAGGCTTCTTTCTTTAAATCTTCAGCTTTTTTTTCTGTCTCCTTGATCTCCCCAATGAGACCAAAGCCTTTAGCAGCTTCCACAGCCAACGATAATCACCACCTCTTTCTTAAATTAACAAATTTTAATCCATAGCCATAGACACAAAGGTCATCGTTAACATGCTGAAAATAAATGTCTGTAAAATCCCTGCGAAAATATCAAAGTAAAGGTGCAGTGGAATCGGTATTACAAAAGGTGCAGCTCTGTAAACAAGGACCATTATAATGTATCCTCCCAGCACGTTACCAAACAGCCTAAAGGCCATAGAAAAAGGATTTGCCAGCTCTCCAATAATGTTGAGCGGTAACATAAAGGGCAGCGGTTCCGCGAAACTCTTCAAATATTTAATAAAGCCCTTTTCCTTAATACCGTAGTACTGGGTAAGGAAAAAGGTTACAGCTGCAAGGGCCAGGGTTGTGCTCAAATCAGCAGTAGGTTGTCTTAATGTAACAAGACCAATAAGATTAGCCACAGCAAGGTAGATAGTCAGGGTCCCAATATATGCAGTAAACCCCAACCTCTTTTCTCCCATCGTTGTTTTTACAAGCCATTCAATAGATTCCACAAGCAATTCAACAAAATTTTGAAAACCATCAGGAATGTTTTTTAGATTTTTCCCGGCCATTATAGAAAAAAGAGCCAATCCCGCTATAATATACCATGTTACCACAACGGTTTCAGTTATTTCAATTCTAACACCGTAAAGAGTGAAAGTGTAAAGTGTTTTCGGGAAAAAATTCAAGGCTTCATCCCCTTTCCCTGCTTCATGTGTTGGTGCTATTTGTAGTTTGCTGCATTTAATACACGGTAATTCATTATCTGCCCAAGGATTGTTTTTTAAAAAAACTATCCCAGAATATCGCGCCTTTCATTATTACCAAACCCATACAAACAGCAACAAAATTTATATAAGGAATTTTGAGGGCAATCAGAAGGAATACCATCATTGCAGAATACCTTAAAATGTAGCGAAAGATAGCGTAAACTCTTGCTGAGTTCGGTTCCATGTAAAGGGCTTTTTTAAAGGTTGAAGCCAGCTGAAGGAAATTTATCAAATTTAAAAGAAGGCCATACAACAGCCCCAAAAACACTTCTAAATAAGCCTGTTTGAGTAAAGCTGTTATTAATAAAACAATTAAAAAAAGCTTAATTGTTATTTTAATAATATGAATCTCAAGATTCTGAATACTGTCCATAGGGGGGCTCACTTTCTGGTTCCATTTTTTAATGCAAAAACATAAAGGTTTCTAAACCCTGTTAAGACCCCCAATACAGTAAAAATGAGCAAAAAGATGAACCTGGAATTGTAGAGATCATCCAGATATTTCCCCAGCATTACACCACCTATAACAGGTGCAGCAATGGAAAAGCCAATATAATTTATGAGGGCAATGTATTTCAAAAGGCTTGTTCCATTCTTTTTATCCAAATAATACACCTACTTTTTACCCAATTAATACACCTACCATTATACATTATGGGTGTTATTATTTCAACAAAATTAGACAGGCTGCAAACAATGTTGTTAATATTATAACACAAATTGCGCCTAATCAAAAGACGTCTAACTTTGTGAAATATTTCATTAGCTGATGTCCCTTGTTATTTAGCCGGTTTATGCTCTTTTTAAACATATATAAAATTTATAGATGGTGGAGTATTGGCTTGGCTATTTGAACGTAAAATGAAGTAATAAAAGCATTTACCTGTTTTTTGTTTAATACCGAAGTTCAACCATAAAACTCCGCTAAAGCCTTGATTTTACTGGGTTTATACTCCAAAAACCCGTTTTGCAGTGTAGACTCTCCTAGCTTATTAAAGTCAATGTTTTCAACGTTTCTAGGACTGGAAAAAAATGTTGGTTGAACTTCAGTTAATAGTATACTGGAAAAAAACAACAAACAATTATGTGCTCCTATTTCAGCAAATCATGGGGAAAATGCAGCGAAAAAATTTTGCGCTGCTATTTCCCGCATTTTATTGGTCCAGAGTTTCAATATTTTTCGAACCCAAATATCTACTTTATGATGTTGCCCTCTCTATCAAAAAGGGGTAGAGTGCCAAGATATATAATATCATCCCTGTTTACCGCATCACCTTCCGCAAGGATGGCCGCTTTAGCAACAATCTTTCCGCCTGCTTTTTTAACAAGCTTTTCAACGGCCGCCACTGAAGCACCTGTGCTGATAACATCATCTATGATTGCCACTCTTTTCCCTTTTACTTTTTCAACATCAATCCCATTTAAACACAATATCTGCTTTCCATGGGTTGTTATTGAATCCACCTCAACTATTACAGGGTTTTCCATATAAGCTTTTACGCTTTTGCGCGCAACTATATAGTTCATTCCCATAATTCGGGAAACTTCGTGTATTAGTGGTATACCTTTGGCTTCAGCTGAAACAAGTGCATCCACTTCCGGAAGCCTTTTCACAAGTTCCGGAGCAACTCGGCACACCAGTTCAGTGTCCCCCAGTATTACAAAACTCGCAATGCTCAATTCATCTGAAATGGGTATTATGGGAAGCTTTCTTTTCAGACCACAGATCTCCAGTGTATAAGTTTTCACATCCAACTCCCCCTTACATGCCTATAGTGGACACAATAAATTTAATAATAACGCCTGAAACCATTCCCAAAAAAGGATCAGCAGTCGCAGTAACCGCCAGGGTAACTCCGCCTACAAGGGGATCAGACATCGCCATTTTAGTATTTATCGGTACTGTAACAATAGCACCGAGGACTAGCAAAAAACCTGAAATGGACTCAGCAGGAACATGTTTGCCTATTTTGGGTAAAAGGCCCACAAGCAGAATCGCCGCCATCAATCCCATCATAATGACTCCAGCTGCCACAGGGTTTGGAGCCGCTCCTGTAGCTGAAATGATAGATTCTACAGGTCCGCCGCCAAACAAAGACGAACCCATATCAGCCAAACTGCTCACTATTGCAAGATGGTCTATGTTAACAGGTCTGTTGGCGATAGAACCCGTGATGTTTCCAAAAGCTATGTTGGCCCCGATATTCAGACACACCATGGCCAGTGCCCCACGGATTACCGCAGGGTTTACAACAAATTTCTGCAGTTGGAATCTGTCATTTACATCTGAAATAATGTGTTTGTCCTGTTTCAGCAAACCCGAAATAATGCTTGAAATTACAACAGATGAAACAATAGTATACACAAGGTCCTTTGTTAAAACATACACAGCAAGGCCGACAGCAATGGAAGCAAATCCAACGGGTTTGTTGTCTCTAGTCATGTTAATAGCCACTCTGGTCAACATTATTCCAACTCCTGCCATCATGCCATTGGTGATTACCGGACCCACAAAATTCACAATGGCTTCGAGGGCTCCAAAAATTCCTATAAGGGCCATGATTGCTCCACCAAAGAAAATCATCGAAAGCCTTTCCCTTAAATTGCTTCCCATTGTACCGGCAAGTGTAATGGTTTCTGCCTGGAATGAGATTGGTGCAACGAGGTTTAAAGCTCCACACCCTATTGCTCCAATAATAAAAGCTATTGCAGTAGGAACTGAAGCAAAACCAAAGGTTAATGCCAGGAGCCCCTGAGGTAGTCCATTAATCACAACTCCGACAGCTGCTAAAAAATCTTGAATGTTCAAAAACATCCTCCCCCTTTAAAAAAAATTCCCGGTGTAATGGTTACGGGCAGAAATTCAAACACCGGGTAGGTATAAATCCACCTACGTGCTTATTACAAATATGTTTCACCCGTAGTCGGATGATTTAAGGTCATCCGGTAGAGACTTCCCGACCATATTACGGGAATTATACGAGCTTTTGCTTACCATCCAGCCTTATAGAAAATAATTTACCACAAATAATCTAAATTTGTCAATCTGTAATAATGCATATCCCAGGGCAAAATCATTTGGAATTTGCAAAAGCGTCACATGCAAAAAATAGGACTGGACAACCTTAAACATCTGTGATACAGTAGATTACGAAAATATTTACTGTATGGCAGGTGATAGAATGACAACGAAAATAGAAGAATATTTTGGAGAAATTGAGGATCCAAGAGCTGATAATAAACGGCATAAATTATTGGAATGGTAAAGTTAGAGAAGATTATAGGTGACGAAAAAAGCATAGAATATCGTCATTTCATAGCAAGTATAGGGCCTGATGCCAAAGAATTTGAGAGAGCTGTAAGAGGTTACTGGGGAGTAGAAAACAAGGCGCACTGGGTTTTGGATGTTACGTATAATGAAGATGGCAGCAGGATAAGAAAAGATTATGAAGCAGAAAACATGGCATTGTTGAAGCGATTAACCATGAATTTACTGAGAAAAGATGATGCAAAATATATGAACCTAAAGAAAAAAAGATTAAGTTGTATGATTGATGAAGAGTA